>PPYF01267945.1_pt1 | contig 18831 bp, 14 predicted proteins | sample 1559871 | NCBI WGS metagenome assembly PPYF01 (sample SAMN08240021, study PRJNA423297) | Human gut metagenome, whole genome shotgun sequencing project. | reverse complement strand
GGCTTCCCTCTCCCCTCCCCCTCTCTCCCTCCCAAGACTTTTGACGTTATCGAATCCTTGTTCGGAGGTTTTCCGAGGGACGCGGAGATCGGGCAATACGCCCACGAAAGCGAACGCAGCCGAAGAAGGGTTTCCGAGGTCCGGGGGGATTGGGCGGTTCATTGTTTGAATAAGAAAAACAGAGCGGTACGGCCTGACGTCCACGGGCGGCCCCGTGTCGGCTCCGCAGGAGGCGGCGCGGGGACGTTTCGAGGGGGTCCGGGGGGCATCATGCCCCCCGGACAGGGTCAAGGGGCGGTAGCCCCTTGCCGCCGGAGGCACTATGAAGAAAAGACGGTTGCAGACGCAGGGCGAAGGCCCGCGCACGGTGGCGCTGGAAGCGCAGATGAACCTGACGCACGGCCTGACGCCGAAGCGTTTGCGGAGCATTCTGGAGCTTGCGGATCAGGGCGACATCGTCGAGCAGCACACGCTGTTCGCGGATATGGAAGACCGCTGTGAGCACCTCGCCGCGGAGATGGGCAAGCGCAAGCGGGCGCTGCTCACGCTGGACTGGGAAATCCTGCCGGGCCGCGCCAAGGACGCGCGGGCCGCGGCGATTGCGGCGGCGGTCAGGGAACAGGTGGACGCCCTCGGCGGCTTCGAGGATTTGCTGATGGACATGGCGGACGGCATCGGGCACGGCTTCTCCGCCTGTGAAATCGAATGGGAGTATCGGAACGGCCTGCACCTTCCGGCGGCGTTCCACTTCCGCCCCCAGAGCTGGTTTCAGGTTTTGCGCGAGGACAGGAACCGGCTCCGGCTGCGGAACGGCACGCCCGACGGCGAGGAGCTGTGGCCCTTCGGGTGGATCATCCATACGCACCGCTCGCGTTCGGGCTGGCTGCCGCGCTGCGGGCTGTTCCGCACGGTGGCGTGGGCCTATCTGATCCGCAGCTTCGCGCTGGAGGCGAACATCCGCTACGTGCAGGTCCACGGCCTCCCGTTCCGGCTCGGCAAGTACCCGCCCGGCAGCCGCGAGGAGGACCGGCGCGCCCTGTACAACGCGTTGCGGACGCTCGGGCAGGACGCGGCGGGCATCATCCCGCAGGGCATGGACATCCTGTTCGAGACGCCCGCGACGGCGTCGCAGGATTTGGCGGGCGCGCTGATTTCGCGCTGCGAACTCGGCATGAGCAAGGCCATCCTCGGCGGTACGCTGACCACGCAGGCGGAGGGGAACGGCAGCACCAACGCCCTCGGGCGCGTCCATGACCGGGTGCGCCGCGATCTGATGGTTTCCGACGCCATGCAGGTGGCGTCTACGCTGTCGCGGCAGCTCCTCGCGCCGCTTGCGGCGTTGAACTGCGGCGTCAGTGATCCGCGCCTGCTGCCGTGGTTCCGGTTCGATACCCGCGAGGCCGAGGACATCGCCACCTTCGCGCAGGCGCTTCCCGCGCTGGCGTCGGTGATGAAGATTTCCGCCCGCTGGGCGCACGACAAGCTCAAGATTCCCGAAGCCGAGAACGAGGCCGACATTCTGGGCGCGTGGAAGGCGTAGCCGCATTCCCGAAAGGCCCGTCACGGAATCCGGTTGATGCCGGTCCCGCTCGCCGTGTTTTGAGGCCCCTTCGGTTCGTCTGCGCCGCGGGGAAGCGGCGGGGACCATGCCGGACAGGTCGGCTTCCTTTCAGGAGCATCTCCCCGAATTCTTGACTGCTCCCCCGGCCAAGCCGGGGCTTCGGAACGTTGGCAGCCGTTTTTGCGGCGGTCCCTGAAAAACGGAGCCCGTCTTTCTTCGGAAAGGCGGGCTTCGTCACGATTCAGGCTCCGGCGAAAAACCGTTCGAACAGGGCGTCCTGTTCCGGGTTGTGCACGACATACCCCACCGCGATCCGGTTTCCCGTCGCCGCGATGACCTTGTCGGCCCACTCCTTGCCGAACGCGCCGCACAGCTCGATGGCTCCGAAGCCGTCCTCGGCGCAGGCCACGGCCCGTTTGAGGGCTTCCTCGAAGCTGGTGACCGTAAACAGGTAGCTGATCATCCCCTCCGTCTCGAACACGGCGATGTCCTTGCTCATGTCGAAATCCTTTCCCATGAGCAGGAATGCGAACTTCTTTTTCATGCGCTCTCCTTCGGCGGGCCGCCGACGTCTTTTCGCATCCATAGCAGAGAACGCCCGCTTTCCACAATGAGAGTCCCCTCCCGCGGCTTTCCGCCGCAACGGGTTTGGGGGGCTCCGTCTTCCTTCGGTCGGGCGTTCGAGGAGGGCGTGGAAGGCGGAAAACCGTAGGCGGGCCGCCTTTTCCCGAAGGCTTTCCGGTCCCGGCTTCCCCTCCGGCCTCTCATTCCTTGACTATATGAAGATTTCTTTATATAAGGCTATCCGTTCATCTTGATACATCTGTAACCCTTTGAATCCGCATGTCCAACGCCATCCGTTACTTCAAGGCCCTGTCCGACGAGACCCGTCTTCGTCTCGCCTATGTTCTTGATCGCTATGAACTTTCGGTCAACGAGCTGGTGAGCATCCTCGAAATGGGCCAGTCGCGGGTTTCGCGTCACCTCAAAATCCTGACCGAAGCGGGGTTGCTGAATTCCCGCCGCGACGGGCTGTGGGTGTTCTATTCCTCCGTGCGGGAGGGAGAGGGCGCGGCGTTTCTGAAGGCCGCCATGCCCTTTCTGGACGACGACCCGGAAATGCATGCGGATGCGGACATGGCCGCGAGGATCATTGAGGACCGCGCGCTCAAGACGCGCCAGTTCTTCAATACCATCGCCGAACATTGGGACACGCTGAGCCGCGAAGTGCTGGGCGGGTTCGATCTCGCCGGGGCCGTGTGCGCCCGGATGCCCGAAGACTGCGAGGTGGCGGTGGACTTGGGCTGCGGCACCGGGCTGGTGCTGGAGCGGATGCGCGGGCGCGCCCGACAGATCATCGGGGTGGACGGTTCCCCGAGGATGCTGGAGCTGTCCCGGCGACGCCTCGCGGGCGTGGAAGGGGAACCGGAGAACGTTTCGCTGCGTATCGGGGAGCTCAGCCATCTGCCCCTGCGCGACTGCGAAGCGGATTTCGCCAGCATCAATATGGTGTTGCACCATCTCTCCAACCCGGAGAACGCCCTTGCCGAAATCCGGCGCGTGCTGCGGCCCGGCGGGCTGCTCATGGCGGCGGATTTCGACCGGCACAATCAGGAACGGATGCGCCTTGACTACGGCGATCTGTGGCTCGGGTTCGACGAGGCGACCATGACGCGGCTGTTGCATGCGGCCGGTTTCGAGGTCGTTTCCAGTACCAGCCGCCCCGTGGAACAGGGTCTGGCGCTCAACCTCACGCTGGCTCGGCGCCTGTAACATACAAACTTTATGGAGACGAACATGTCCAACGCGAAACCTCTCGATCTGTCGCTGTCCTACAAGGTGGCGGACATCTCTCTCGCCGATTTCGGCAAGAAGGAAATGCAGCTTTCCGAGCGCGAAATGCCCGGCCTGATGGAGCTCATCCGCCGTTACGGCGACACGAAGCCCCTCAAGGGCTTCAAGGTCATGGGCTCGCTGCACATGACCATCCAGACCGCCATGCTCATCCAGACCCTGCACGCGCTCGGCGCGGACATCCGCTGGGCGTCCTGCAACATCTTCTCCACGCAGGATCACGCCGCCGCCGCCATCGCGGAACTCGGCTACGCCAAGGTCTTCGCGTGGAAGGGCGAAACGCTTGAGGATTACTGGTGGTGCACGGAAATGGCCCTGACGTGGCCCGACGGTTCCGGCCCCGATCTCATCGTGGACGACGGCGGCGACGCCACCCTGATGATCCACCTCGGCGTGGACGCGGACCGCGATCCCTCCATTCTCGACAAGCCCTGCGATTCCAAGGAAGCCCGCATCCTCATGGACCGCATCGCCCTCGGCCACAAGACCAATCCCGGCCACTGGACCAAGGTGGCGGCCAAGGTGCGCGGCGTGTCCGAAGAAACGACCACCGGCGTACACCGCCTCTACCAGCTCGCCGAGCAGGGCAAGCTGCTGTTCCCGGCGATCAACGTGAACGACTCGGTGACGAAGTCCAAGTTCGACAACCTGTACGGCTGCCGCGAATCCCTCGCCGACGGCATCAAGCGCGCCACCGACATCATGATCGCGGGCAAGGTCGTGGTCATTGCGGGCTACGGCGACGTGGGCAAGGGCTGCGCCCACTCCATGCGCGGCTTCGGCGCCCGCGTGCTCGTGACCGAAATCGACCCCATCTGCGCGCTTCAGGCCGCGATGGAAGGCTTTGAAGTGACCACGATGGAGGACGCCGTGAAGGAAGGCGATATTTTCGTCACCTGCACCGGCAACTACCATGTGATCACCGGCGAACACATGAACGCCATGAAGGACGAGGCGATTGTCTGCAACATCGGTCACTTCGACAACGAAATCGACATGACGTGGCTTGAGGACAACCCGGCGAACACGCGCATCCAGATCAAGCCGCAGGTGGACAAGTGGGTGCTGCCCAACGGCCGTTCCCTCATCGTGCTCGCCGAAGGCCGTCTGGTGAACCTCGGCTGCGCCACCGGCCACGCCAGCTTCGTGATGTCCAACAGCTTTACCAATCAGGTGCTGGCGCAGATGGACCTCGCCGCCAACGATCACGAAGTGAAGGTCTACACCCTGCCCAAGAAGCTCGACGAGGAGGTCGCCCGTCTGCACCTCGCCCGTCTCGGCGTGAAGCTCAGCACGCTCACCGAGCAGCAGGCCGCCTACATCGGCGTGCCCGTCGACGGTCCCTTCAAGTCCGATCTGTATCGGTATTAGGAGCGCGAAGATTGGAGGGGGCGGGAGAAACTTTCTCCAGAAAGTCTCTCCCCCCCTCCAAACCTCCTCCCGCCCTCTTCAAAGACTTTCGACCTGATGGAATCCTTTTGGGAGGGATTGAGGAGATTCGACGGTTTTCTTTCAATGTTTCCTTCTGGAAGGCCAAGCGGCCCGGAACGGTGTTCCGGGCCGTTTTTTTATGCTTCGCCGGGGGACGGCGGCTAGGGCGTGGCATTCCGCGCCGCCCAGTGCGGCAGTGAATCTCGCGGGCTTTTGGGGGGCGGGGGGAGGATTTGGAAAAGGGAAGGGACCTTTTGAAACGGGGACCTCCCTTCCCCACCGTCCCATGTTCGTTTCGTTTGTGGATATTCCCTTTTTTCATAGCGTTGAACGACAAAAAAGTTTTTCGTCAGAGTGTTGACAAACCGGAGCGTGTATACAAGAATAGAAAAAAGTTTCAAATAAAAGAACAACGGGAGGCATCGTGAAAAAGATCATCTGCTTTCGCCCGGACGAGGCGGTGGAACACGTGCAGGGCGTGGGGCCGAATCCGATTTCCGGTCATCCCGTCACGCATGTGTGGCGCTGCTTCGTCCATCCGTCCGGCAAGCTGACCGCGGGCATCTGGAGCTGCGAAGGCGGAACCTTCGAGATCATGTCCCATCCGAGCACCGAGATGTGCACCATCCTCGAAGGCGAGGCCGTCATCGAGCATGAGGACGGCTCGCAGGTGACCGTGGTCCCCGGCGACAGCTTCGTGATTCCCTATGGGGCGCACACGATCTGGCGCGTCGAGGGGTACGTCAGGAAATCGTTCATCTGTCATTTCATGGAAAACGACGGACCCGCCGCCTGAGGCCGTCCGCCTTCACCGCAAACCAAAGTGGAGAAGCGTATGCAATCGACTCCCGTCGCCGTCGTTACCGGAGGCAGCCGAGGCATCGGCAAAGCCGTCGCGCACGAACTCGCGTCGCTGGGCTATCGGGTCCAGCTTGTCGCCCGCAATCGCGGGAACCTTGAAGCCGCGAAGGAAGAACTCGTCCGGGCGCACGCGCTCGAAGGCGAAGCGGTTCCCGGCATCTACGCCGCCGACGTGTCCGACGTCGCCGCCATCCGCACGGTGGTCAAGGACATCCTCGGGGACTGCGGCCGGATCGACTTCCTGTTCAACGGGGCCGGGATCAGCATCCCGGGGACCTTCGATCTGGACGCCGCCACGTTCACGCGGCTGTTCGAGGTCAACCTGCGGGCGCCCTTCGTGTTCATGCAGGAAATCGTGCCGATCATGGAACGGCAGGGCGGCGGCCACATCGTCAACGTGGCCTCGCGCAACGGCAAGGTCGCCGTGGCCAACCTCGGCGGCTATTCGGCCTCCAAGTTCGGGCTGGTCGGGCTCGGCGAATCCGCGTTCCGCGACCTCTCCGCCAAGGGCATCGCGATCACGACCCTGTGCCCCGGCTGGGTGAACACCGACATGGCGGCGGGCGAGGGCGCGTCGCTGGCTCCGGAAGAGATGATCCAGCCCGAGGACATCGCCGCCACCGTCCGTTGGCTGCTGTCCCTGCGCCGCCCGGTCCGGGTCATGGACGTACTGCTGGAATGCGCGAAGGACGTGGAGCGGCGCGGCAGCGTCGAGATCGCCAAGTTGTACGCGCTGCGTGAACGTCACCGGGAAGAATACGACAGCCTGACGCTGTAGGAGTATCGGCATGAAGGCGCTTATCGAGAATATCCAGCACTATTGCCTGCACGACGGCCCCGGCACGCGGACGACGGTCTTTTTCAAGGGCTGCCCGCTGCGCTGCCTGTGGTGCTCCAACCCGACGACGCAGCGCATGCCGAAGGAGCTGCTGCAAAAGGCCGACGACTGCCTCGGCTGCGGCCTCTGTGCGCGGGTGTGCCCGAAAGGCGCCGTGGCCTTCGAGCCGGGAAAGACGCCGGTCATCGATCGGGAACGGTGCGACGACTGCGGCCTGTGCGCCCGCGAATGCCCCGGCAGGGCGCTGGTCATGGCCGGGACCGAATATACCGTCGAGGAGGTCTTCGACATCCTCAAGGGGGACATGCTGTTCTACCGCAACTCGGGGGGCGGCGTGACCTTTTCCGGCGGGGAAGTCCTGTCGCAGTCCGCGTTCGCCGTGGAGCTGGCGGAACGCTGTCGGCGGATCGGCATCAACACGGCGATGGAAACGTCGGGGTTCGCGCCCTACGAACGTCTGCGGGCCCTTGCCGACGTGATGGACCACATCTTTTTTGACGTGAAGCACCTCGACGACGAGGCGCACCGGCGGCTTACGGGGCAGCCCAACGCGTTGATTCTGGACAACATCCGGCGTCTGGGCCGCGAAAAGGGCGGAAGCGTAAGCATCCATCTGCGCCTTCCGCTCATTCCCGGCATGAACGACGCCCCCGAACATCTCGAGCGGTACGGCGCGTTCGCGGCCGGGCTTGAGGGCATCGCCGATCTGGAGCTGTTGCCCTACCACCGCCTCGGCAAGAACAAGTACGACATGCTCGGGCGCGGTTATGTCCTGGGCGATGTTCCCCCCCTCGCCCGGGACGCCGTCGCCGCCGCCGTCGGCCGCGTCCGGGAACACGCGGGTCATGTGAAGGTGTTGTGCGTTGCCTGATCGGCAGCGTTTGAAATGAAAGGAGAATGACGATGTCTCTCACCAAGGAAGCCCGTCTCGAACGGATCATGCGCCTCAAGAAGCAGTTTTTTTCCCACAAGCCGAGCGTCTGCATCGAAGGCGCTCTGACCGCGACCCGCGTGTTTCAGGAAACCGAAAGCGAGCCGATGGTCATCCGCCGGGCCAAGGTCTTCAGGCGGCACTGCGAAACCAAGACCATCACCATCCAGCCGGACGAACTCATCGTCGGCAACGCCGGGGCCGTGGCGCGCAGCATCCATGTGAATCCCGAGCTCTCGAACAACTGGTTCTACAACGAACTGGACACGATGAGCACCCGTCCGCAGGACCCCTACCAGATCACGGAAGAGCAGAAGCGGCTCTACCGCGAGGAAATCTATCCCTACTGGAAGGGCAAGACGCTCCGGGATTTCTGGGACGCACGCGCTCCGAAGGATGTCCATGAGCTGTTCTCCGTCGGCGGCATCTGCGACAACGACGTGAAGATCGAATGCACCCCCGGCGACATGGTCCCGGCCCTTCACCAGCTCGTCCTGCCCCTCGGCTTCGACGGCATCAGGCGCAAGGCCGCCGAAAACCTCGCCGGGCTGGACTTCAACGACATCGAGAATTTTTCGAAGCGTGATTTCTGGCAGGCCGTGATCATCTGCTGCGAAGGGTTCAGCCTTTTGTGCGAACGCCACGCCCAAAAGGCCCGCGAACTCATGGACGGGGCCGACGACGCCCGCCGCCGCGACCTCGAACGCATCGCCGCCGTGTGCGACCGGATCGCCCACAATCCCCCGGACACCTTGCACGAAGCCTTGCAGCTCACCTATTTCATCTTCGTCGGCCTGTTCATCGAGGGCAACGCGGGCGGCTATTCGCCGGGGCTGCTCGATCAGTATCTGATTCCCTATTACCGCAAGGACCGGGAACGCGGCCTGAGCGACGAGGACGCCCTTGAAGTCATCGAAAGCCTGTGGGTGAAGCTCGGCGAGCAGATTTGGTACTGGAACGAGCCCGCCGCGAAGCACTATTCCGGTTTCTGCGCCTTCCAGAACATCGCGCTGGGCGGCCTCGACACCTATGGCCGCGACGCCGTCAACGAACTGAGCTACCTCATGTTGCAGGCGAGCATCGACGTCCAGATGGTCCAGCCCTCGCTGTCCGTGCGCCTGAGCAAGAAGAACCCCGAGGAGTTCTTCCTCAAGATCGCGGAGCTGGTGCAGACCGGTTCCGGCTTCCCGGCCATCTTCAGCGACGAGGTCGGCTACAAGATGCTGCTCAAGAAGGGCATCCCCGCCCACCTCGCCCGCGACTGGGCGCCCATCGGGTGCGTGGAGGCGCAGCTTGCCGGACGCCATTACCAGTGGAGTTCGGCCGGGCACTACAACCTCGGCAGCGTGGTGGAGTTCGCCCTGACCAACGGCGTACACCTCAAGAGCGGCAAGAAGCTCGGCGCGGACACCGGGGACGCCTCGACGTTCACGACCTATGAGCAGTTCGAGGAGGCCGTGTACACGCAGTTGCGCTTCCTGCTGCACCAGTTCTCGGTGTCCCAGAACCTGCTGGAACAGTTGCACTACGAATATTTGCCGAATCCCGTGGCCTCCATGCTGCTCACCGGCTGCATCGAAAAGGGCCGCGACCTTACCCACGGCGGGGCCGAGTTCAACACCGGCCCCGGCATGAACGGCAACGGCCTTGCGGACTTCGTGGATTCCGTGACGGCGGTACGGAAGGTCGTGTTCGAGGACAGGCGCATTTCGATGGCCGATCTGGTCGCCGCGGTCAGGGCCGACTTCGAGGGCTACGAGCACATCCGCCGCATGCTCGTCGAGGACGCGCCCAAGTGGGGCAACAACAACGACGAGGCCGACGGCAACATGACGAAGCTGTTCGACGTCATCATCAAGGAAATCGGCACCTACCGCGGCAAGCTCGGCAATCCCAAGCTGCCCGCGCTGTACCCCGTCTCGTCGAACGTGCCGCAGGGCCTGTCCGTCGCCGCCCTGCCTTCGGGCCGCAAGGCCGGCAAGCCTCTTGCGGACGGCTGCTCGCCCTCGCAGGGCATGGACAGGCTCGGCCCCACCGCGATCCTTCAGTCGCTCGGCAAGCTGCCCCACGACTGCATCGACGGCGGGACGCTCCTGAACATCAAGCTGACCCCCGCCGTGGTCGCCGGGGAAGAAGGCAAGCGGCGTCTGTCCGCCTTCCTGAAGACCTTCCTCGACCTCGACGTGTTCCATATCCAGTTCAACGTGGTCAGCCATGAGGTCCTGCGCTGCGCGCAGCGGACCCCCGAGGACTACAAGAGCCTGCTCGTCCGCGTCGCGGGCTACAGCGCCTATTTCGTCGAACTGAGCCGCGAGATTCAGGAAGACATCCTGAGCCGCACGGCCCATGAACTCTAGTCAATCCGGCCGCGCCTCCGAGCGGGGGGCGCGGCCTTGCAAAGCGAGGTATCCCGTGTTGTTCGTTCGTCTGCTCGCCCTTGTCGTGGCCGTGGCGCTGGCCGTGCCCGGCCTTGCTCCCGCGTCGCCCGTCACCCTGCGGACGGCGTGGCTTTCCGAATACGAAGCCTTCGCCGCCTGGTACGCGCATGAACGGAAGTGGGATGTGGAGAACGGCGTTTCGTTGGAATGCGACGTGTTTCCCACCGGGAAAAATCTGGTGGACAACATGCGGCGCTCCGGGTGCGTGATCGGCGCGTGCGGCGGGGCCGCCGCCGTGTTCGGCATCCTCGGCGGGCAGGTTTCCGTCATCGGGGTGGCTGCGGACGAGACGGCGGCGAACGCCGTCTATGTGCGTCCGGACAGCCCGCTGCTGAAGCTGAAGGGCGAGAACCCCGGCTATCCCGAACTCTACGGCGGCGCCGCGGCCATGCAGGGAAAGACCGTGCTCGCGCCCGTGGGGACCAGCGCGCATCAATTGCTGTATTTCTGGCTGGAACGGCTCGGCACGAGCGACGCGGAGTCCATCGTCATCGACACGAAGCCGGAGGAGGCGCTCAAGGCGTTCACCGGCGGCATGGGCGACGCGGTCGTGCTGTGGGCCCCGGACACTTACAAGGCCGACGCCCTCGGGCTACGGCGGCTGGTCTCCGGGCGCGAATGCGGCATCACCCAGCCCATCCTGCTCGTCGCCGACCGCACGTTCGCGGAGGCGAACCCCGCACAGGTCGAAGCCTTCATGAAGGCGTATCTCAGGGCCGTGGACGCGATCCTCGCCATGCCGAAGGACGAACTCGTCCCGCTGTACCGGCGGTTCATGGAAACGTTCTCCGGGCAGCCGGTTTCCGAAGCGGTCGCCCGCGGCGATCTGGACACGCACCGGTTCCTGTCGGCGGACGAACAGCGGAAGCTGTTCAGGAGCCGTGCCGAAGGCGGGCTGCTCCATTTCTGGATTGAGGACGTGATCCGCTTCCACGAGGCGACGGGCGCGTTGAGCCGCCGTCAGGTCCGTGAACTGGAGCGGACGCCGTTTGTGACGTCCCGGTTCCTCGAAGGGGCCGCCGCGCAGTGATCCCATGCCGCCCGGAACGTTCCGGGCGAAGGAGATGTCCCATGTTTCCGCGGATCGAGTTTCTCAGACAGCAGTTTTTCCTGAACCGTCCCTCCGTGTGTCTGGAGGCGGCGCTGGCGAAGACGCGGGTTTTCCGGGAGACGGAAGGCGAGGCGCTGATCCTGCGGCGCGCCAAGAGTTTCCGGGAGACGTGCCGCACCAAGACGATCACCATTCAGCCGCAGGAGCTGATCGTCGGCAACGCGGGCGCGAAGGCCCGGCAGGCCTGCATCACGCCCGAGCTGTCGAACAACTGGTTCGTGCTTGAGCTGGACACCATGCGGGACCGCCCGCAGGACCCCTACGACATTACCGAGGAGCAGAAGACGCAGTACCGCGAGATCATCCATCCCTACTGGGTGGGCAAGTCGCTCCGGGACATCTGGGAAAAGCAGGTGCCCGAGGACACGATGGCGATCATCCGGGTCGGCGGAGTGGTGGACTGCGGGGTCAAGGTGGAGTCCGCGCCTTCGGAACTGACCCCGAATTTCCGGGATCACCTGTTCGTGAAGGGGTACGCCGGGATCAGGCGCGAAGCCGAGGCCGCGCTCGCCGCGCTGGACCTCACCGACGTGCGCAATCTTGAGCGCCGCGACTTCTGGCGGGCCGCCGTCATCACCTGCGAAGGCATGGAGACGCTGGCGGCGCGGTACGCCGAAAAGGCCGAGGAACTGGTCGCCGCCGAAGCCGATCCCGTCCGGGCGTCCGAGCTGCGGGACATCGCCGAGACCTGCCGCCGTCTCGCCGCGGGCGCGCCCGTCACCTTCCGGGACGCGATCCAGCAGGTCTACTTCACCCTGTGCGGCCTGTTCATCGAGGGGAACGGCGGCGGCTATTCCATAGGCCGCCTTGATCAGTACCTCCATCCCTTCTTTCTGCGCGACAGGGCGGAGGGTCTGCTTACCGACGACGCGGCGCAGGAGCTGCTCGAATGCCTCTGGATCAAGCTCGGCGAGCAGCTCTGGTACCAGACGGACGAGAGCGCACGGGACTATGCGGGCTATTGCCCCTTCCACAACCTGTGCGTCGGCGGCGTGGACGTAAACGGCAACGACGCCGTGAACCCGCTTTCCTACATGATGCTGGACGCGACCATCCGCGTGCGGATGGCGCAGCCCTCGCTGTCCGTGCGCCTCAGCCGCAAGAATCCCGAGGAGTTCTTCCACAAGGTCGCGGAGTGCGTGCAGACCGGCACGGGTTTCCCGGCCATCCACAGCGACGACGTGGGCACCATGATGGTCATGCGCAAGGGCGTGCCCTCGCGGGTGGCTCGTGACTGGGCCCTGCACGGCTGCGTCGAACCGGACATTCCGGGCATGACCTCCCAGTGGACCTCGGGCGGGCACTACAATCTGGCCTCCGCCGTTGAGTTCGCCCTGACCCGCGGCGTTCACCTCAAGACGGGCGAACAGGTCGGCCTGCGGACCCCGGACCCGACCACCTTCCGGACCTTCGACGACTTTCGGAAGGCGGTGTACGACCAGCTCGGGCACATCATCCGGCATTTCTCGCTGGTGATGAGCCTGTTCGAGCGGCTGCATCTGGAACACCTTCCCTTGCCGCTGGCTTCTCTCGTCACGCTGGACTGCGTGGAGAAGGGCAGGCACCTCATGCAGGGCGGGGCGCGGTACAACTGGGGTCCGGGCATGAACGCCAACGGGTTCGGGGATTTCATCGATTCGATGGCCGCCGTCCGCAAACTGGTGTTCCGCGAGGGCAGGCTGCCCATGTCTCGGCTGGTCGAGGCGATCCGGGCCAATTTCGAGGGGTACGAGGCCGTCCGCCGCATGCTCGTCGAGGACGCGCCCAAGTGGGGCAACGACGATGACGACGCCGACGTCTTCGCCGGGGAACTGACGGCCTTCCTGTCCGAGACCTTCGGCGGGACGCGCGGCCTGCTCGGCAACCCCCGGATGATGACGATCATCCCGATCACCTCGAACATCCCGCAGGGGGCGAGCGTGAGCGCGCTGCCCTCGGGGCGGTTGGCGGGCTTTCCGCTCGCGGACGGCGTTTCCGCCTGTCAGGGCCGGGACAGGAACGGTCCCACGGCCCTCATCAAGTCCATGTCCAAGTTCCCGCACGCGGACTATGACGGCGGGCTCCTGCTCAACGTGCGTTTCACGCCGAGCACCGTAGCGGGCGAGCAGGGCCGCTTCCGGCTCGTCTCCTTCCTGCGGAGCTTTCTGGATTTGGACCTCTTCCACATCCAGTTCAACATCGTGGGACAGGAGGTGCTGCGCTGCGCCCAGAAGCACCCGGACGAATACCGGTCGCTCCTCGTGCGCGTGGCGGGCTACAGCGCGTATTTCGTCGAATTGAGCAAGGAAATGCAGGAGGACATCATCAGCCGCATTCCGCACGAACTCTAGCGCACGGTGCGAACCTGCGTCTGAGGAGCCCTCACGCCGTCGGCGCGGGGGCTTCTCTTGTACTCGGAGGCCCTCCGCGGAGGCGAGACGGAGCGGGGCGGCGGTACGCCTTCGGGTGCCCCATGTCCTGCGAAGGGCGGGGGGAGGGCGAGAGGGCGTTCGCGCACGTTCCGTTCGCGCGTCGTTCCCAGGGCCGAGGCGCGTTCTCCGGCGCACCCCCTTGCGGCTCACGCTCATGAAGACCGGCACGGTCGCCGGAGGGCTCCCCTGCGTGCGGAGTCCGAAAGCCCGCCCCTCTCTTCGTCGGGCTCCTTGCACCGTCGCCGCTCCCCTCCCGCGCCTTTCGTATGCCGTTGAACGTATCCCGGACGCGCCGGGCCGGCATTCTCTCGTGCCCTGCGGCTCAAGCGGGGAAGGGATGGCGGAGGGAGGCGGAAAAAAGGGTGCCATGCCGCCCTATTGGGAGCTTTTTCACATTTTCTTGCCACTTCTCTTGACACGGTATTTTGTGAAGAGTATGTTCATAAAAAAAGAACAGAGTTGCTTAAAATAAAATATAGGCTCCCGAATACCCCCGGACGCGGCTCCCGCCGTTCCGCCTCGGCGAGGCGGAACGCTCTGTCTTTCACAACCGGCGTCATGGGATTTCACGTGTGATGGAAACGATCCGCCACAGGACGTTTTTCATACTTGCGGACCAGCAGGCCGGCCGGTCCAACCGGCCCGAACGCATCACTCAACGCCCCAATGAGGAGAAACCGGATGAAGCTTTTCAAGAGTACCTGTCGAGCACTCGGTGTCTGCGCGCTTTCGTTCAGCATGTTCCTCGGCTCCGCCGCGGCCGCTCCCAAGGAGGTCAAGCTCCTTTTCCCCGAACCCTACAGCTCCGCCTCCACCTACGCCGAAGGGCAGGCCGTGGGCGTCTATTACGGCGCGCTTGATTTCAATATGCAGAACCATCCCGCCCTGCGCGGGAAGTACAAGATGCGCTGGGTCGGCGACGTGGTGAAGTCGCCCGCCGACGCCCTGAACGCGGTGGCGACCGGCGCCGGTCAGTTCACCTACACCCTGCCGCAGTTCATCGAGCAGTTCGACCCCGACTGGCGGCTGATCACGGCTCCCGGCGTGTTCGAGAATTTCGAGCATTTCCTGCGGACGATGGAAACCCCGGCTTGGAAGGCGAAGCAGGAAGAGCTTGAAAAGACCAAGGGCTTCAAGATTCTGAAGTGGACGAACTCCATCGGCAACTTCTGGCTCTGGACGAAGACCGGCCCCGCCGACTCCCTCGCCGCCCTCAAGGGCCAGAAGATTCGCTACGCGGGCCAGAAGTCCTATTCCAACGCCTTCGCCGCCCTCGGCCTCGTGGGCGTGGCCCTGCCGTATACCGAAGTCGTGTCCGCGCTCCAGACGAACATGATCGAGGGCCTGACCAACGACATTTTCGGCTATACCTACTACGACCTGCCCCGTCTGACCAAGTACATGTTCCCCATCCCCTTCGGTTTGTGCCCGCAGGCCCTCGTGGTCAACGCCAAGTGGTGGAACGGGCTGCCCAAGGCCGAACGCGAAGCCCTCGAATTCACCATCGCCTGCACGGACGTGCACCAGTATTTCGAACAGCGTCAGCTCGAAATCCTCAAGTGGTGGGATGAAAACCCGGATACCGTTCTGGTCAAGCTGACCCCCGAAGCCCGCGCCGAATGGGAAGCTGTCCTGAAGCAGTCCACCGAAGCGTTCGTCAAGGACCTCAATCCCGCCCTCCTCGAAGCCGTCAGCAGCACGGCCGCCAAGAAGTAGTCCTCCTTGTCCGGGGCGGGCCCTTCCGCCCCGGACGCACCCACCTCAACGGCAAAGGGGAAACCTCATGGAAACGCCTTCGATCCTCCTGCGGCTGAAGCGGCGATGGATTGAGCTTTGGGGCATCGTCTTCTTTATCGGCGTCGGCATCAATTTTGCGGAAATCATCTGCCGTTCGGTGTTCCACTTCTCCATCGACCTGATGTACGACATCCCGATCTGGCTCACCATCTGGTCCGTCATGATGCTGGCCGGGCCCATTCTGCCCGACGGCGACCACGTTTCGGTGGACATGGTGCGCGACCACCTGCACGGCTTTCCGCGCAAGGTGTGCGAAATCATCAACTGTCTCGCCACCATCGCCTTCGGCGCCGTCATTACGTGGGGCGGCGTGGTGTTCACCTCGCAGTGTTATGAGTTCAACATGAACATCATCCGCTGCATTTCCGTACCGCGCTGGCTTGTCGAAAGCTGCGTGCCCATCGGCATGTTCCTGTTCACGATCTTCGCCGTATACCAGCTTGTGACCGTCGTCCGGACGAATTACGTCAAGGCGGACAGGCAGGCGGACGAATAACCGTCGCCCTCACGCGGATTCGCCATGATTCCGGCTTAACTTCAGGAGTACGGGATGGAACTCTTCGATTATCTGGCCCTGGCGTCCATTGTCTTTCTGTTCCTGCTGGGTTCGCCGCTCGCCGTGACGTTCAGCATCGGCTCGATAGCGATCATGATCCACACCATGGGATTCCCGCTGGGCAACATCTCGCAGGTTTTCTTCACCACCATCAGCAGCTATCCGATGCTGGCGATGCCGTTCTTCATTCTGGCGGGCAACCTGATCCTCGCCAGCGGCGGCATGGGCTACCTGCGCGACTTTATGAACCGGCTGGTCGGGCATCTCCCCGGCGGCATGGCCGTGGCGATCTGCATCTTCGCCGCCTTCCTCGGGTCGATTTCCGGTTCCGCGACGGCCTGTCTGGCGATCATCGGGACGATCTTCGTGCCCATGATGGCCGACTCGGGCTACTCGCGGGCGTTCGCATCCGGACTCGCCGTGACTTCAGCCGGGCTTGGGGCGGTCATCCCGCCCAGCGTGTTCATGATCGTGTTCGGAGCGAGCAACCGCGTTTCCGTCGCCGACCTCTTCGCGGCGGGCGTCGGCCCCGGCCTGCTGGCCGCGTTCCTGATGTGCCTGACGTCCATCTGGATTTCCAAGAAGCGCGGCTATCAGAGCGGCGTCAGGGCCACGTTCGCGCAGCGGATGGAGTCCTTCAAGAAGGCGTTCCCCATCATCCTCATGCCCCTGATCGTGCTCGGCGGCATCTACTCGGGCATCTTCAGCCCGACGCAGGCCGCGTCCGTGGCGTGCGTCTATTCGCTGTTCCTCGGCGTCGTCATCTATCGCGGCGTCAACTGGAAGGTCTTCATGGACGCGCTGGTGGAAACCGTGCGCCTGAGCAGCATGATCTATTTTCTGGTCATCGGCGGCGACCTGTTCGGGCGCGTGCTCGGCTACGTCGGGCTGCCGCAGATGATCTGCGAATGGGTCATCGGCATGGAACTGGGGCCCGTCACCTTCCTGTTCGCCGTGCAGGGCCTGCTGCTGGTCATGGGCTTTTTCTTCTCCAGCTTCCCGATGGTGGTCATCGTGTTGCCGCTGTTCCTCCCCAGCGTCAACGCGCTCGGCATCGATCCCGCCCTGTACGGCGCGCTCGCCGTGTTCTGCTCCATCATCGGCGAAGTGACGCCTCCCATGGGGCCGCAGCTCTGGATCGCGGCCCCGATCTGCAAGGTCAAGATCGGGCTCATCATGCGCGAGGCCTGGGTGTTCCTGGGCGTGCAGGTGCTGACGCTCGCTCTGGTGACGCTGTTCCCGCAGATTTCCCTGTTCCTCGTCGAAGCGATGCGCTGATCGCCCGACGCCTCCGACAAAGGCTCCCGGCCCCACAACGCGTGAGGCCGGGAGCCTTTGTTTTCGGGCCTGCACGGCGCTAGTCGAAATGGTAGAACTTCATGTACTCCACAATGTCGTGCGCGGTTTCCTGAAGCGGCACCAGCATGTCTTCGATGAGGGAGTCGATGGGGCCGTACTGCGTGCGTGTGGCGCTGATGGCGTATTTGACCTGCCCGTCTCCGGAGAGGAGCGGAACGGCGAGGCCCTTGAGCGGCAGGTACAGTTCGCCGTCCATGATCGCGTAGCCCCGCTCCCTGACTTCCTGCAATTCGGCGCGCAGGCGCTCTTCCGTGGTGCAGGTCTTTTCGGTGAAGCCCTCCATCGGCGTCCGTTGGATGTAGGTGGCGAGGGCGGCTTCCGGCAGGTAGGCGAGGATGGCCTTGCCGAGGGCGGAACAGTAGGCCGGGACCGTCCGTCCGACGCTGTACTGGACGTATTCGAAGTTCGCGCTCTGGACTTCGTAGACGATCTCCTTGCCGTTCCACTTGCCCAGATTGCAGATGCCGTCCTTGCAGTTGCGCTTGGCCAGTTCGTCGAGGAACCGGGAGACGATGTGGCGGAATTCCATACGAGGAACGATGCCGTTCCCCATTTTGGAGACCTTGTCGGTCAGAATGTAGTTGTTGTGCTGGTCCTGTTCGACGTACCCGTGCAGCCGCAGCGTATTCAGGAAGCGGTAGCTTGCGCTTTTCTGGATACCCATCAGTTTGGCGATGCTGGTTACGGAGACGACCTTGTGCTCAACAAGGTACTCCAAAAGCTGCAAGCCCTTCTCGAACGTCTGAACCAGAGCCGTGCTGTTTCGTGCCATCGTTTTGTCCATTGATTTAAGGTCGCGTGGATGGGGGGCCACTCTGCATGGACCGCTCCCCGTTCAGCAAGGCGTCGATCCCTCCGCGGCGGAAACGGGAATCCGACCTGATGAACGTCTCTCCTCTTCTCTCTAAGGGGGCCCGGCCTTTCTCCAAAAGCCCCGGCCTGCTCCCTCTCGGGGCCGCTGCTTTCCGGCTCGGCACACCACCGTTTGCACGGCCTTTGCTCGTCCTGTCTGCAAGAATGAAGTTACCTTTTTTTGCCGCGTTTTTATACGCTTTTTTTACCTTCTGAAATCGTTTCACAAAAACGGCGTCCGTGCAGGGCGCGGATCACGAAAGGATCGGAACTTCCTTTTCCGGCTTGTACGGTTTGCCGCGTCCCGGGCCTTCCTCAGAATATCCCGCATGGATTGCCGAAAAACGCATGGGGACGCCATCCGTGCTTTTCGCCTTGGCGCAAGGTGTGACGGCGTAACCTGCTGATTACGAAGGGGAAGAACATTTTTTTCAAACAAGCGGGGAGGGAAGGGGAGGCATCTACTGATTTTTTGCGGACACCCTGAAAAAGGGTGATGCGGACAGTTTGCGTACAGTGTTTATTTAATTAAATAAACATGTTGTATGTATTCGTGCGGACAGTTTGCGTACAATTTGCGGACAGTACGGAAAAGGGGTTACATCTTTTGATGTAACCCCTTGATTTCTCTGGAGCCAGCACGCGGATTTGAACCGTGGACCTACTGATTACGAATCAGTTGCTCTACCAGCTGAGCTATGCTGGCGATTGACGATACGTCAATACAGGGAGATTCAATAGCTTGTTCCCCCTTCAAAGTCAAGCCCTTTTCAGGGGCGTGCCGGAAAAAGCCGTTCTTTCGGGCGGGATGGGGCGAGGGTTTTACGGGGG
>PPYF01103045.1_pt1 | contig 18833 bp, 23 predicted proteins | sample 1559871 | NCBI WGS metagenome assembly PPYF01 (sample SAMN08240021, study PRJNA423297) | Human gut metagenome, whole genome shotgun sequencing project. | reverse complement strand
CCCGAGGTGATGGTATGAACAAAAAGCAGCAGGAGCAGGAAAACAGACAGAAGAACTTGAATAAGTTCAACAGCATAACGGAAAAGGTAAAACCGGAGAATCAGAACCAGACACACAATGTCCGGTCTGAAGCGGTGGAGCCGAAGAACAGACAGGTATAAGGCATCCGAAAGGGTGCTTTTCTAATGCAAAATTTTAAGTAGAGGAAGGTGGTGACGTGGCGAATTATGAAAACATAAAAGACGCAAATAACAATCGAACTCCGAGCGAACGCCGAGAATTAGCAATAAAAGCGGGGATTGCTTCGGGGAAGGCAAGAAAAAGAAAATCAGCTTTAAGGGATACGATGAATCGATGCCTGACCATGAAAGTACAAGTTGAAGGATTATCGGATGTGCTGCTTGCGGATGGAGTGGAGAGCACTTATGAGGATGTGATCACGCTGGCGCTGATTAAGCAGGCATCGTTAGGTGATGTGCAGGCGTATAAGGCAATTATGCAAGTTGTAGGGCAGACTGATAAATCGGAAGCCGATTTGGAAGAGCAACGTATTCGGACAGATCGGGCAAAAAATGCGCGTGATCAAGAGGTTGGAGACCACGACAATTTGAATGAGAATGTAAAAGAATTTTTGAAGGCGATGCGGCCGACAGAAGAGGAATTAAACGGTTTATTTGCTGGGGAAGAGGGGAATAACAACGATGTCAAAGAAGCAGAAGAAACCGGCTAAATTTAAGTTTTCTCACTTTTCAGATCAGCAGAAGAGATTGATACACTGGTGGCGTCCGGGTCTTGCCACTGCGTGCAATGATTTTGTGGTTGCGGATGGAGCAATCCGATCGGGAAAGACAATCGCGATGATTATCGGATTTCTGACGTGGTCGCAGGAAGTGTTTTCCGGGGAATCGTTTATTCTTGCCGGTAAGACAATGGGCGCGCTAAAGAAGAATGTTGTCCGACCTATGCTTCAGATACTGGAATCTTGGGGATGGCCGTATACTTACGTTCGATCGGGAACAGATGCGAGAATTGAAGTTGGGGATAATACATATTACCTTTACGGTGCAAATACGGAAGCAGCGCAGGACGCGCTGCAGGGTCTGACTGCCGCAGGAGCTTATCTTGATGAGGCGGCATTGTTTCCGCAGAGTTTTGTGGATCAGGCAATCGGGCGTTGTTCTGTTGCCGGCGCAAAGATATGGATGAACTGTAACCCGGAAGGACCGCACCACTATATCCGTGAAGAGTTTCTTCTTCCGGAAAAGAAAAAGGAGAAACGTGTTTACCATCTGCATTTTATGATGCGGGACAATTTATCATTATCTAAGAATACGATTCAGAGATACGAGAGAGCGTGGCCACATGGCAGCGTATTTTATAAGAGGTTTATTCTCGGGCAGTGGTGTGCAACGGATGGTCTGATTTATCAGCAGTTTGCGGATCAGGTAGAAGATTATTTAATAGATAAGAAATGGCTGGAAGAAAGAGATGAAATAGGTCATTTAAAGCATGAAATTATATATGCAACAATCGGAGTCGATTTCGGTGGAACGAAGTCGGCTCATTCTTTTACCCTTACAGGATTTACAAGGGGGTATAAGCAAGTGGTTGTTTTGGATGAATATTACTGTAAGAAGCGGCTGAACCCGAAGCAGTTACAGGATGATTTCGTCGACTTTGTAAGGCGCGCAAGGCTGAAATACAAGGTATATGAAGCGTATTGCGACAGCGCTGAGCAGACACTGATCTCAGGGTTGGAGATGGCATGTGCACAGGCTCACGTAAGCATAGACATTAAGAATGCTATCAAGGGTCCGATTAATGATCGGATCGCATTCTACAACAGTCTGATCGCACAGCATAGATGGAAAATCATGAAGCACTGTACGCACATCATTGAAGCGTTCGAGCAGGCAGTATATGACGAGAAGAAAAAGAACATGGATGTCCGGCTGGATGATGGTCTGATGAATGTGGATAGTTTGGATAGTACAGAATACAGTACGGAAAGTGTACAGGACGATATCTTGTACATTGCAGCATAGGAGGGTGAAACTTGAGTAATGAAATACGCCAGTATTTGGCAGAAAATAAGTATAATACGGCATCAGATGAAACATATAACCATATTGATGAATGGCTTGAATGGTATCAGAATGATGTAGAGAAGTTTCATAAATATAAAATTTATAACGGTGTGAGCGTAAAAGAAGAAGAGCGGTATCGGCTTGGAATGGCTAAGAAGGTTTGCGAAGATTGGGCAAACCTGTTACTAAACGAGAAAGTTGCCATTAAAGCAGGAGATTACGAGGAACGCTTACAGGAAGTGCTTGATAACAACAATTTTCTTGTTCGTGCAAACCAGTTGATAGAACTTGCTTTTGCACTTGGTACTGGGGCATTCGTAGAGTATTTAGACGGAGATTATGTTGTAATTGATTATATACGCGCCGATATGATTTATCCGCTGAGCTGGGATAATGGAGATATTACAGAGTGTGCTTTTGGATCCATACGCGTGATTGATGGAAATGAGGTCATTTATCTGCAGATACATAGACTTGGAGATGCGGATCAGGGCGAAGACCCAGAACTCTATTACATAGAGAACAAGTATATTGACAAGAAAGAATCTGTGGAGTTGGAGGTTCCAGATGGCGTACTTCCATTAATATCGACTAAATATGATTCTCCGCTGTTTCAGATTATAACGCCGAATATTTGCAATAACATTGATATGGACAGTCCGCTTGGGGTATCTGTATATGCAAACAGTATTGATCAGATAAAAGGGTGTGACTTGGTTTATGATTCATACATGAATGAATTCGTTCTTGGGCGAAAAAGAATTCTTGTACCGATGGCAACGGCGAAGATTCAGATGGAGAAAGATGGAATAACAGCTCCAGCATTTGATCCATCCGATACAGTTTACTACCGGATGCCAGAAGATAAAGACAGCGACTTAAAACTTACAGAAGTGGATATGTCGATCAGGGCAAATGAGCATGAGCTTGCAGTGCAAAGAAGTTTGGACGTACTTGCACTTAAGACAGGTTTGGGAACCGGTAGATATCAGTTTGACTCTTCCGGAGTTAAAACAGCTACTGAGGTTATTTCGGATAAGTCGGATCTGTACCAAAACAGACAGAAGAACGCGATTATAGTTAATGCTGCATTAATAAACATGGTGGAGGCTATTGCATTTCTAGACGTTGGAAAAGAGGTAGAAGTGTCCATTGACTTTGACGATTCTATTATTGAGGATACAAATACTACCATCGACAAGAATATAAAACTTGTGCAGAGTGGACTTCGCTCAAAACTTACCGCGATTATGGAAATCAATAAATGCACCGAAGATGAAGCAATGAAAGAACTTGAGCGGATTGCCGGAGACAATCAGATCACAGGACAAGATGTTGACTGGACGGATATGGGTGAAGAAGATACGGAAGCTGATGACCCTGATCAGGAAGAAGGTGAGGTAGAGGATGACTCTTCTGAAGAACCAGCAGGAAGCGGAGACGATAGATAGTGTATACATAGATCTAGAAGCGCGACTCATGCAGAATATCGCAAGACATCTCCGAGATTGGGAACAACCGATCGATACTGACCGGTGGTTGATGCAGAAACTTGCAGAGATTGGAAAACTTAATAAAGAAAATATCAAGACGATTGCGCAGATGTCCGGACTTAGCCAGACAGCAGCTGAGCGAATGTTGAACGATATGGCAGAAGAAGCTATTAAAAATACAGATCCCGGATTTCAATATCTGGCAAGACAGCGATTAATAGATGGGATTGTTGATGCAGAGAAGAGCAAGAACATAAAGCGTGTTATGAAGAAGCTGCAGAAACAGGCGAAAGACTCTCTGAATCTTACGAATACAACGATGCTGCATAAGGCGCAGGAGGCTTTTAAGAATTTGGTTCAGAACACTGCAGAAGAAGCTCTAAAGATTATGAATAATAATACTGGTGCTGTTATTACAGGTGCAGAGTCCAGACAGCAGGCACTTCGGAAGACAATCCGGCAGTTTAATGACAAAGGGATTACCGGATTTGTGGATAAAAGGGGACGTAATTGGACACCGGAAGCCTATGTTAATATGGCAATGCGTACGACTGCCGGAAGTGTGGCGAATGAAGTACAGACTGCAAGATGTGAAGACATGGGGGTGAACCTGATTCTGATAGACAGTCATTCCGGTGCACGTCCTAAATGTGCAAAAGACCAGGGGAAAATATTTTCTTTGGATAACACAAGCGGAACAACGGAAGATCTAAACGGAAGGAAGATACGGTATTACCCGTGGAATTCTTCGAGCTATGGAGAACCGGATGGAATACTCGGAATTAACTGTGGACATCATAAGTATCCTTTTATTCCTAGGGTGAATATTCAAAGATACTTTCCAACAGAAGATATGGATGCGAACAATCGTCTATATAAGCAGACACAAGTACAAAGAGCGTTGGAACGTGATGTACGAAAGCAGAAACGGGAGTGTATGCTATTTGACGAGCTTGGAGATTCTGATGCATTTGAGGAAGCTTCTGTGAAGCTGAAATCGAAAGAGGCAAAACTCAAAGACTATGTGAAAAAACACGATCACTTACATCGAAGAAAAGACCGTGAGCAGGTGGTTGGGTTCGACAAGAGAGTATCAGCGGAAGCAGTAGGAAAAGCACAGAAACATTATAAAGAGTGGTCAAAATCTATTGGTGCAGAAGCAGGTCCGAAAACGCTTGCCGGATATTATGATATGAAGTACAATGATAGCAAAGAAAGAAGATTATATGATGGGTATGTAAAGGCAGTAAACACGGGAAATATATCGCCATTAGTTGGATATGGCAAATTCAAAGAAGTAGCAGATGATATTGAAAAGAAATTTGTTGGTATGAAAACAGCTGACGGATTAGAGGTAAAGGGATACACTCCTCACTTTGTTGACAGAGTAATAGGACAACAATCTTCAGATAGCCCGCCACGAAAGAAAGTGAGGAATGGAGTTAATTACGCAGATATAGAGGATGCATTGAAAAATCCGAAATCTATAGGTCCGATAGTGGAAAAAGATAACGGGAATAGAAGTAAACTTTATTTTGGTAAAAATGCTGCTGTATCATATAATCCTGATACGCAGGAGTTAGTACAGGTTCAGCCGAAGAGGACAAAATGATGGTAAAATTAATAGAAAAAGATGAGAAATTTATTAGAGATAATTTTGAAAATGCGGAAGAGATTCTTGCATTGGACGATCTAAACGATGTGTTAGATGAAATCTTTATATGGATGGAAAAACACGGATTAGATGAGAATGAGTTTCCGAATGATAGAGGAGAAGCAGCGCAGGAAGTATATGACAGCATTTTAAATTATGAGTAAAGCCATAGGTCGAAAGGTCTATGGCATTTTTATACCCATTTTTAAGAAGGGAGTGATGCTATTTGATTGTGGTAAAAGTTCGTGAAAACAGTTTGACGATAGATGGTCATGCTGGTTATGCGGAAAAGGGAAAGGACATTGTATGTGCAGCTGTATCGGTGCTTGCACAGGGATTAATCCATTCATTGTGTGCTTTGACAGAGGATGAGATATCTGTAGAAGTAGAGGATGGACACATTAAACTCGAATACGAGAATCTTTCAGAACGAGGACAGTTGCTGATGGATTCTTTTTTTATTGCCGTAAGTGACATCCAAGAAGCTTATGGTAATCAGTATGTGACTGTTATGTAATAGACCAGAATGTGCGGGATGTCTTTAAACTCTGCATGAGAATAAGTCGGCGGACGTTAAACGGGAGGTAGCATATGCCTAAATTTATGAATATGAAAAATTTGTTTTTTCTGAATTTGCAGTTTTTTGCAGAGGAGGATAGCACCGGGGATGATGCCGGAGATGGTGACGACCATGACGATGACTCAGATGATGATTCAGACGAAGGCGGGGAGGATGAGCCAAAGTATACACAGGCTGATCTTGATAAGGCGGTAGCACGTACAATCGCAAAAGAGCGCGCTAAAGCGGAACGTGCGGCAAAGAGAAAAGAGCAGAAGAAAAATGAGGGAGATTCCGGGGCAGAGGAGAACGAGGATGTTAAGGCAAGAAAGAAAGCTGAGGCAAGGGCTATTAAAGCCGAGACGAGAGCGGCATGTTTTGAAGCTGGCGTCAGCAAGGATGCAATCGATGACGTGACGGCGCTTGCACATTCCTATATGGCTGCGGATGAAGACCTCGATCTTGAAGATGCGATTGAAAAAGTAGTGAAAAAATATCCTCAATTCAAAAAGGATGCCGCGGATCCGTACGAAGATGAGGACGAAACAAGAGGAAAATCATGGGGGCAGAGACAGAACGGTAAAACACCAAAGAAAATGTCCGGTGTTGAAAAGAAGTTCTATGAGCTCAACCCAGACCTGAAGAAGTAAAGGAGATTATAAGTATGCACTACAAAAATTTTATGAAGTACAAATTGACAATGGACTTACAGCTGTTCGCTCATGCAGCACAGGAGAGATATTCTGATCTTGTGCTTGCGAAGTTAAGAAAGACAACCATCTTTTCCAGCCTGTTTAATACACGCTACGAAGGTACGCCTACTGCCGGAGCAGTAAAGGTACCAGTCAGAGACACTGAGGTAAAAGTAGGGGATTATGATAAGTCTGCCGGTGGTTCTCTGTCTGATGGAACTACTACTTATCAGACAATGAATATCGACAAAGACAAATATGTCAACGAGCTTATTGACGGCTTTGATGCTGCGTCTGTTCCGGACAACCTTGTAGCTGACAGACTGGACTCAGCAGGATATGCAATGGGAGTATCCTTCGATACAGATCTGATTACATTGCTTACTACAAAAGGGACGGCTGCTGCAGATACAACTGCTCTTACAAAGGATACAATTTATGACTCTATTGTAGACGAGGTTGCTACATTGAAGAAGAAAGGGCTTAAACCGGAAGAAATGTGGCTTGCAGTTACAAACGAGACATATGCATTGCTGTTGAAGAGCCCAGAGTTTATCAAGGCATCCGACCTTGGAGATAATGTAGTTCAGAACGGACGTGTTGGTCGCATCGCAGGTCTTAATGTTTACGAGACGAACAATATTGCAGATACCACAAAAGTCGAGTACATTATCGGAAACAGAATCTTTTGCCACTTTGTTGATGAGTGGATGGTGCCGGTGACTGTGAATGACCTGAAAGATGGTACACACATCGGCGCATCTGCCGTACAGGGACGTAGGGTATATGGCATGATGGTTTCCAGACCTACAACTGTAACGCTTAAGAAACATGCGTAAGTAGTCAGGAGATGGTTGAATGCCTTATGTAGACAGGACGTATTATCTTGATACATTTAAAGGGGAGCCGGTTGATGAAGCCGACTTCCTTTCTCTTTGTAATCGAGCAGGAGAAATTATAGAGATGATGACAGCATACAAGGTTACACCGATTACGGTTCAGGCGATGCCGGAAATGGTACAGGATCGAGTGAAAATGGCTGTTTGTGCACAGATTGAGTATTTAGATGCAAACGGGGGAGCAGATATGGATAGTGGCGCAGATTTGCAGAGTGCCGGTCTTGGGAAGTTTAATTATACTAAGGCGTCTGGTGAAAATGGAAGCGCTGAACAATCTATTTATTCGCCACGCGCGCTTCGGATCTTAGCGCCTACAGGCTTGTTATACAGAGGGGGTGTCTGTTATTAAGGCAATACCAAAGAGTTTGTTGATCCACACGGTCACACACGCAAAGGCAATCGATTTGGATCGTTGGGGTGCAGAACAGCTGATAGAGAAACAAGAACTTGATCATGTGCGGCTTGAGCCGTCCAGCAAGATGATTCGTGATAAAAACAACGCGGAAGTCCGGCTTGCAGCGCTCCTGTTTTATGATTGCAGAAACAGCCGACCGCGTGATGTAGAACTGAAAGAGGATGACATTATCGTTTTTCACGGGGAAACATATCGGGTACAGGTTTGTGAGCCGTTATATGATAATCGGAAGCTGCATCATTATGAATTGGGGTTGGTGAGACATGCCTAAGATTAAAATAAGAGTGACATTTGATAAGGTAAAAGCGGCAGCTTTAATCAAAACCGCAGCAAACGATGCGTTGACTGATTTGGGATATCAAGCACTTCAGGATGTGAGTCAGTATGTACCTAAAGATCAAGGGGCATTAGAAAATAGTGGATTGACGAATAGTGATAAAACCGCCAAAGAGGGTAAATTTAGGATGCGATGGGACGAACCTTATGCACAGTATCTTTGGCATGGTGATGTCATGTACGGAAACCCAACAAACCGGACATACGGTCCAAAGAAGATCTCTTTTACTGCAGCACTTGCCCGTGAAGAATGGGCAAAATATGCAAAGGAAGTCCACGGAGAAGAATGGAAGAGGGTTTACCAGGCGGCACTGAAAAGGAGGATGGATATATGACACCATTAACAGAATTATTGGAATTATTTGTCGATACTGCTGAAAAAGAGTGCATTCCCGGGGAAAGAATATCGCTGAAAGAATTGAATCCGTCCGGCGGACTTTATGCTGAAACAGGAGAGGGATTTGGGACCAGCGTGTTTTATGATAAAAGCATGGTAAGAACCATCCCGATTTTGATTTTATGCCGTGATAAAGACCAAAAGAAGGGATTAGAGCAGCTGTGTAGTATCTGTGATTATTTTCAGCGGTTAAAGACGTACCCGAAAGGGAAAACATTTGCTTGGCTGGATACGGCAGTAGCAAAAGAACCCAATAAAATTGGCAGGGATGAAGATGGCGTTTATCACTTTTCCTGCATTCTGAACTGCAAAATTTTTTATTAAATGAAGGAGGAATAACAATGGAAAAGATGAATTTACAGAGGTTTGCAGAACCGGAATTACCGAAGAATCCGATCACACCGGAGATTAATTATGAGACGGAAGCATTTATCAATACATCTCCGGAAAGTGATTCACCCACTTGGGAAAGTATGGCGAACCTGATGACGAATATGTCGCAGTCGTTAAATGAGGTGTTGCAGCAGCTCACATACTACGCCGATAAAGGCTGGGGATCGACAGAAGTTACAGGAGCGCAGATGACATTAACAGTTACAGGATCCGTGAAACCGGGAGATAAGGCATGTGACTATATCTTGTCAGATAAGGTGATGTATGGCCTTGGTGACGCAAGGAAAACACACATGAAGCTTCAGAAAGGCACGAAGGTAATTTTGTGGCCAATCACACTGGCGAATATTACGCCTGCATATGGTGATGCGAATAATATTAATTCACTTACGGCGACAATCCACGGAAATGGACGTCCCACTATCGGAACTACGGCGTGACAGATCATAGAAATTCGGAGAGGCAAGACCTCTCCATTTCTTAAACGCTAATGAATGGAGGAAAATAATATGGCATATCAGGCAAAAAGGCATAAAAGGTTTCAGGAGGATTTTGAACTGGCCGATGAACAGGGAAATGTTGTGAAAACATTACATGTATCTCTTGATGCAGACGACATGATCGGAAAAATATATCGAAAGTATACCGCTCTTACAAAAGCGCTTGCAAGCACATCAGAAATGAAGCGAAAAGCAGAAAATGGGCAGGAAGTGGAAGAATGTTTGGAGACGCTGGGGCAAGCAGTTGTAGATCTTTTAGAAGCTGTTTTTGGAAAGGATGATACAAAGACGATTGTAGAGTTTTATGAAAACAGATATGTAGAAATGTCACAGGAGGTAATTCCGTTTATTACGCAATGTGTAATTCCAAAGCTTTCGGAGATGAGAGCAGATAATAAACGGTCGGTGCTGAAAGGATATAATCGCAAGGCAAGACGGAGGTTTTTGCATTGATATGGGCGTTTTGACAGACTTACAAGATAATCAGATTATAACGAATCGGGGCAAAATTATTGTAAATCCAGCTTTTGATATTGTATTAGAGACACAGAAGTTATATTTGGAGGAATCTCTGACAGATTATGAGAAAGCAGAGCAGGCGCTTAGAATGCTTGTTAGGAACAGATGGAATCTACGGTTATACCCGCCGGCAGAGAAGGTGAAGCTTTTAGAGGAGATTGGAAAGCGATATATTGAGACGAAAAAACGTCCGCAGATTAAGAAAAATCCGATGCCTGTTTTGGATTTTGAAGAGGATGGCGATTATATCTATGCATCTTTCATGCAGGACTATCAGATAGACTTGATCGATGAACAGGGAAGACTTCCGTGGAAAAAATTCTTATATCTTTTTAATGGGCTGTCATCTGATACGAAAATTAAGCAAGTGATGCAGATCAGAAGCATGGAAGTCCCGCAGTATAATGGTAAGAATGCGAAGCAGATACAGCAGATTAGTGAGCTCAAGTCTTATTATGCACTTCCGGTCAGAGGCGGAGGCGGTCAGGCCGGACTTGACATGCTGTTTAGGACGTTGGAAGGGATGGCAAAGAGATGAGAGCTGATGGGGTACATGTTAAAAAAATTAAATGCCCTCATTGTGGGAAGGAACAGAATATATTTTATATTGAGGGTGCTCGGTGTAGAGGACTCTTTTTTAAATGCAAAAATAAGACATGCAGACAAGAATTTGAAATAAAGATTTAGTAGCCATTATGTGCCATTGTGCCGGCGAAGAGTAAAAAAAGGCAGGTGGTATTTGTGGCGAAAAAAGGCGAGGTTACTTACGAGATACGAGCGGATGACAGCAAAGTAGAATCTGATCTCGAAAAAGCAAATAAAAAGGTGGAGCAATCCGAAAAAAAGACGGCTCAAGAATCGGAAAAGATAGAAAAGGATACAGCGGAAGTAAAAAAGGATGTAAAAGAGGATGTAACAGAGCACCATAAACAGGAAAATAAGAAACAGGAACAAAGTGACGAAGAGTCTTACAAGACGAGAGAAGAAGCGGCGAGAGGTCACGGGGCTGTCTTAAAAGGATTAGCAGGCGGAACAGCGACGGCGATCGGAGCGGGAATGTTGGCGGCGGGTGCGGCAATCACGGGACTTGGAATTGCGGCGGTTAATAGCGCGAACGATGTAGATAAAGCGATGAATCAGTATCTTGCCAGTACGGGGAAAGGAACTGAAGAAACGGAACGCTATAAAAACGTGATGGAAGAAATCTACATGAACAATTATGGCGATTCGTTTGAAGACATCGGGCAGGCGATGGCAGAAGTGACGAAAACTCTAGGGGATATGGATGACGCGTCATTACAGGAAATCACGGAATCTGCTTTTGCACTTCGTGATACGTTTGAGTATGATATTTCGGAGTCGGCGCGGGCGGCAAAAGCCATGATGGATAATTTTGGTGTTTCCGGCGATAAAGCGATGAGTTTAATCGCCGCAGGCGCACAGAACGGTCTTGATTATTCCGGTGAATTGTTGGACAGTATTTCGGAATATTCTGTGCAGTTCGCGAAAGTTGGACTTGATGCAGATGATATGTTCAAGATTTTTCAGAAAGGTGCAGAATCCGGAGCGTTCAATTTGGACAAGGTCGGCGATGCTGTAAAGGAAATGGCAATCCGCGTTGTAGATGGATCAGATACCACTAGACAGGGGTTTGAAGCAATCGGATTAAATGCGGATGAGATGTCAGCTAAGTTTGCAGCAGGCGGAGAGAGTGCAAAAGAGGCATTTAATCAAACGGTTGACGCTCTTGCTGCAATGGAAGATCCGCTTGCACAAAATCAGGCGGGAGTGGCACTCTTCGGAACGATGTGGGAAGACTTGGGCGCAGATGCAGTGACCGCTCTTGCGGAGGTCGAGGATGGAGCTTACGACACGGGCGAGGCGATGAAGTCGATTAAGAATATCAAGTATGATGATATCGGCTCTGTATTTGAGGGGTTAAAGCGGAGCTTGGAAGTATTGATCATACCGCTTGGAGAGCAGTTAATCCCGTTGCTCGCAGAATTAATCGATGATGTATTACCTCTTTTGGAAGAGGCGCTTCCGCCGATCGTGGATGCAGTATCAGAAGTAATATCTGCGTTGATGCCGGCAATCGAGGAAGTTCTTCCACAGATCATGGAAGCTTTAGGGAAAATCGGGGAACCATTAATGCAGATGATAGATGAAATTCTGCCGATCTTATTGGATACATTCAATCAAGTACTTCCTCTTTTGGCAGATTTAGCATCTGAGGTCTTGCCGATTGTTGCAGAATTTTTAAGTACTCTAGTTCCTCCTCTGGCTGAAATTGTGAACGCACTGCTTCCCCCATTGTTGGAGTTGGCGTCAGCGTTGCTGCCAATTTTCGAGGCTGCGATCAGTGTTCTCGAACCGATTCTCGAGTTGTTTACGAGCTTGCTTGACCCGATTGTAAATTTAATATCGAACGGAGTGACACCTCTGATTAACGCACTGAATCCATTGATCGAGTTGATCAAAAACAGTTTGATTAGACAGATACAGATATTGTCAGGCGTTTTCGGGGGAGTGTTCGAGGGAATTTTGGAGACAGTTACATCTGTGATAGGGAATATCACCAATATCTTTAGAGATATAGTGGATTTTGTGCGGAACGTCTTCACTGGAAACTGGAGTGCGGCGTGGCAGAATGTTGTTGACATTTTTAGCAACATTGTATCTGCGATCGGGGAAATTTTTAAAGCACCGATTAATTTCCTGATAGATGGGATAAATGGTTTTATTAACAGTGTGAATAAGATTAAGATTCCAGATTGGGTTCCTAAAATAGGCGGAAAAGGATTTAATATACCGAATATCCCGCGACTTAAAATTGGTATGGACTATGTACCCTCAGATATGTTCCCGGCGTATTTGGACAAAGGCGAATGGGTACTTACAAAAGAGGAGGCGGATTACCTCCGTTCTTTTGGTGGTCTTGAGGGAATGACGGAAAGTTTGGAACGTGCATCGAACGATGTGGTTAATGTAACCGTGCAAGGAGGAAATAGCGAGATTGATTATGTGCGTCTTGGCAATGCAGTTGTGGATGCGATTGTGCGGGCAGGCTTAGGTATTAAGTGTGATGATCGTGTGTTCGGGCAAGTGATAAAGGATGTGATTGATTATGTATGATATTTATTATGTCGGGGCGCAGAATGGGGAACGTATTAATTTTTGTCAGTTCCCTTATATGGTGACAGGAGGCGATTTGTTTAGCGGAGATTATGATACGGTAGATGAAGATGACCGTATTCAGGAGTTTAAGAGAAAGATCACAAGCCATACGCTGGAAATTGAAATCAGGTCAAAAGATCGGCTTGCACAGGCTGTGGATGAGCTGAATGGAATCGCAGAGAAAGACCTCATAAACGTAACTCCAGGGAAGTTGTATGTGGGAGAGAGTTATTTGAAATGTTGGCTTACGGGCACAGATATCGGCAGATGGGTAAATGATCTTGATAGCGTGAGCAATAAACTGACAGTGAAGAGCGATTATCCGTATTGGATCACCGAGAAAAGTTATCACTTTCTAAAGCAGTCACAAGGAGGGGCGGTATCGCCGTGGTTGGATTATCCATATGGACAGCCTTACGAATATGCGAAAGTGAGAAATCTTCAGTATATCCAAAATGATGGATATGCAGACAGTGGTTTCAGGATGATTATATACGGTCCATGTATCAATCCATTAATCCGAATCGGAGGGCATGTTTATGAGCTGCGGACGACACTTTATGAGGACGAGTACGCGGTAATTGATTCCAGTACACGGTATACGAAAGATCGGAAGATTATCAAAGTAAAAGCAGATGGCACACGGGAAGATATATTTAACAGCCGGAATACGGAAAGTGAGATATGGCAGAAGATACCTCCCGGAAGGAGTATTGTATCGTGGAGTGGAGCATTTGGATTTGATATCATTCTGTTTAACGAAAGGGGAACACCAAGATGGACTTTATCGTAACAGATAAATATGGACAGGACAAAGGATATTTAGAACATTGTGGCGTAAATTTTAATGTCGGGCAGGACAATGATTTTGAAGTGAAGATACAGAACAAATTATTCAGAGATGATCGACATCGGAAAAATTGTAGGATCTATGCCGAAAATACAGAGTATGGAGGATTGATCAGAAATATCAATCCTGTTACGGAGGACCATATCGTAAAACTCTCGGGACCGTCATGGCGTGGGTTGTTGAATCAAAAAGCGATTAACCCCGAAAGCAATACATACATTACGCTAAAAGGGGAGGCAAATAGAGTATTATCCGGATTTATTGTCAAGCTTGGACTATCAGAAATATTTACGGTATCAAATCAGAATAGTGGGATCGAACTGGATTATAAAGTGCCATTGCAGAGCATGTTGTATGATGCTTTTTCAGCAGCGCTTGAAGAGGTGGGAGCACGGTTAGATATAAAATATAAATTAGGCGATCCAAACGAGAAAGGATATGTGTTGTTGACTGCCAAACCTGTTGAAGACCACTCTGAGACAATCGAGATATCAGAGGACGGGAATGTAAAGCTGAACATCCTAGACTATCAGAATGGGGTGAATCACTTGATCTGTTATGGAAAAGGGGAATTGTCAGCTCGGCAAAGGGTGGATCTATATGTTTGGCCAGATGGCAGTATCCAAAAAACTGCCCATTATACAGCGATAGATCTGGTCGAACAATACTATGAAAATACCAGTTCAGAAACTTTGCAAGACCTTGAAAAAGAAGGTAGGAAAAAGCTGCTTGATCTTATGAATTATAAGCAGCTTAGAATATCTGTATCAGATATGGATTTGGAACTGGGGGATGTTGTCGGCGGTCGGGAAAGAATTACAGGAATTTACATGACGTCCCCCGTGGTGAGGAAAATTGTGACTGTATCGGGAAAAGGAAGGGTTAAGATTGATTATAAACTGAAAGGGGAAAGTTGAAATGGCAAATGAATTTGTAGAAACAACGCTTGTGGATGGTTTTGCAGATGGTCCACATATTACAGAAAAACAAGTGGGACTTGCAAATCAAGGTTTATATGGTCCAGACGATTATGTGTTATCGTCTGGAAGGAAATCAGAGGCACAAGTACTTACAAATAACAGTATCCGTATTTTCGATGCGGTTTATGTAATACAAGGGCGCAGAGATGTTATTGCGGCAAACGATTATACGGATGTTGGTATTGATAACGGCGCACAAGGGATGAACCGCAATGATATTATCGTGAGGCGCTACACAAAAGATAATAGCTCCGAAATTGAAAAAACGGAATATGCGGTTATAAAAGGAACACCGACATCCGGAACAGCGTCTGATCCGAGTGTGCCGACAGGAGATATCAGAGGTGGGGCGCTGTTGCATAACATGAAATTGTACAGAGTGAAGCTGAATGGATTGAATATCGTAGCAGTAGAACCGCTATTTAAGGTGCTTCTGGATATGTCTACGATAAATAAAGATTTGTCGGAGTTACAGTTGTATCACGATAAAAAGACGCTCACACCGACTGATCTCGGATTGAACACTGGGATTTGGAAAGTAATAGCAAACAACTCTTACAAGATTGGTAACGCAATACATCTGAATATGGAAATCTACACAACCTCTATAATTGTTGCAAATAATGTGTACAACAATGCTTTTACGATACCGTCACAGTACCGACCGTTAATTGATACTGCTGTCAATGTAACTGCATCAGATGGAGCGTATAAAAATCCAGTTGCCTGTACCTCTTTAGCAAAAGCAAACGGCAATCTGTTTTTCTGCATCCCAAAAGCTACAAATAATTACCTTTTTATCGACGCTGAGTGGGAGTGTGCTTGATAATTAATTACTTTTTGGTGTATTTAATTGTAACGCATCTTTCCTATTGCGTATTCCAATCGGAGTCAGAAAACAGATCTTTTAGAAAGGAATGATAACATGAAACTTATTTTTAATGATGCAACTGATATGCCGATACAGTCATATGAAAAAATCGGTGGTGCGGTGCGATTCTTGACAATCGGAATTGCGCCGGAAAAGCTGAAAGAAATCTTTGAGGATGCAACAAAAACAAAGGTGATGAACGTCACAGAACGTGGGCAGATCATAGATACCTTGGAAAATTACACGGGATACGATCATACTGAGATATATCCGGGTGGAATTTATGGAGTTGTAAATAATAAAGCCGGTCTGTCAACAGAGGAGCGATTGGATGACATGGGGATTAAGTTGGAAACAGCGAAGCAGGACATAGAAGCACTGAAGGAAAACGGTGGCAACGGTGGAGCACCGGGAACGTATGCGTCTGTCTTTGCGATGGCTAAAATATCTGCAGAGAAAATTACAGATGATGAGCAGGCTCTTAAGGTAGCAGATCTGTACGATTTATGGAGCGGCGATGGAGTAGCCTACAAGACTGGAAAGTATATTACTTACCAAGATGCGCTATATAAGGTACTCCAAAACCATACATCTCAAGCGGACTGGGCGCCGGACACCGCCTCAAGTTTATATGCTAAGGTGCTTACAGATCCGACCGGAAAAGTATTGCCGTGGGAGCAGCCAAACAGCACAAACCCATACAAAAAAGGTGATAGGGTAACACATAAAGGGAAAACGTGGGAGTCTCTTGTAGACAGCAATGTGTGGGAACCGGGTGCAGTTGGATCCGAGAGTCTCTGGAAAGAAGTTGCATAACGAGAAAGGAAAGTGAGGAATATGAAAATGAATTATGCAGAAGCAATTATTGACGGATACAATGCGATTGCAGGAGCGATTGTGGCGGTGTTGTCCTACATATTAGGAGAGCACTGGATCTTATTTGCAGCCTTTTTGCTACTTAATGTAGCAGACTGGATAACCGGATGGATGAAGAGCAAGATGGCCAACAAAGAAAATTCTGTCAGGGGTTGGAAAGGCGTCCTTAAGAAGCTGGGGTATTGGCTTATGATTATGGTTGCGTTTGGAGCATCGGCAATCTTTATTGAGATCGGGAAGGCAATCGGCGTAGATTTAGGGATCACTACATTGCTTGGATGGTTCGTACTGGCCAGCTTGCTTATAAATGAGATTCGCTCGATTTTGGAAAATTTCGTAGAAGCTGGATTTAACGTGCCGATTATATTGATTAAAGGTTTAGAGGTTGCAGACAAGGTCGTAAATAAAGATGGAGATTCAGAGGGCGAGTGATCGTCCTCTTTTTAATTCCATAGGTAGGATGGAAAAATTTTGAAAAACCTCTTGAACTTTACGCGTAACAATGGTATATTACATGTAACGCGTAACGAAAAGAGGTGAGAATAATCGCGGAGAAAAGTAGAGCCGATTACATGAAAGCCAGAAGAGAAAAACAAAAAACGTTTAGCGTAGCTGTGGAAAAAGAAAAAATGTTGAAATTTGAACAAAGATTATCTGAACAGAAAAAGACGAAATCAGAATGGCTTAATGAAAAAATCGACGAAGAACTAAAAAAATAAGAAGTACTCGCAATCCTACCAAGACAACCGAGTACTTCAACTAAGAAGTTTCCTTCTGTAAATATTATAATGCAGAATGAGGCTTCTTTCAAGAACGAATTTGAAAGGAGTTTTTATTATGAATGAGTTGATGATTTTTGAAGGACATGAAGTAGAAGCGTTTGAACTGAATGGAGAAGTTTTATTTAATCCTTATCACGTTGGCGCGTGTTTAGATATGGCAATGAGCACAGTCAAAGACCACATGAGTAAAATGAATAAAAAGCAAGTTATCAAGGTGAAAAATTCAGATGTCGGTTTAACCGACTTCCGAAAATTGAATAACGCGGGTGAGAATTTTCTCACAGAAAGTGGAGTATATAAGTTGGTATTTAAGAGTCGTAAACCCGATGCAGAAAAATTTACAGACTGGGTTACAGACGAGGTTCTTCCAACCCTCCGTAAAACAGGATATTATGAAGTGCCAAAGAAGAAAGAAGACAAGAAGGAAAAACTTCCATCAGTAAATCAAATGGTAAAGAACATCAAAGGTGCTCTTCATGATGCAGGGGTAGATTCCAAGTACATAGCAGCAGAGATTGTTCGCATTTATTCAGATAATGGTTATCCAGTTAAAGTTCCAGTACTTTCCGATGTACCTAAGTTGTGGGATTGTACTACAATGGCAAAAGAACTCGGTATTTTCTCTGAGAGTGGAAGACCACATGATAAAGCCATGAGCGCAATCATTCAGAAGCTGGATGTTTTCACAGAAGAGATTGTAAAAACTGCTTATAGTAGAAATGGGCATGATGGTGTCACAGTGCAGTACAAGGATTCTGTATTACAAAAAGCAAAGGAATGGCTTGAAGAGAACGGTTATCCTACTATGATTGAGTATCGGCTATCAAATGGTAATATCAATAAATGCAAAGTTGTGTATCAGGAGGTGGCGTAAGATGGGAGCGTCAATAAAAATAATCAATGCAGAATACGGTATTGCGTCCTGTTCCAAAGAAGATATTCCATTATACATTTTAAAGTATTGTAAGGCGGAAAAGGTGAATATTTTTTATTTACATCAGAGAGATTTGCTTGTATTAAATGAAGGCAATCCGAATTTTGAGATATTGAAGGAATCGACATTATTATATTTGGAATTAGATAATCGGGATAGAAGTAAGATAACTGATGAATCTATGAAAATGGGAATGAGATTTTTTACATTTTTAAACGAGATTATTCGTATTAGAAAAAAATTGTGCGAAAAAAGAAGATGGCTTAAAACAGCATAACGATAATCAGAACAGCTATCAGAAATGGTAGGTGTTCTTTTTATACAAAAAATATTTTTTGCACCGGTGCAAATGCCGGAAGAAAGGAGAAGAACATGAGTATTTGTAGAGGAGTAGCAGGACTTAGAGGTGGAAATCCGAG
>PPYF01507016.1_pt1 | contig 18834 bp, 16 predicted proteins | sample 1559871 | NCBI WGS metagenome assembly PPYF01 (sample SAMN08240021, study PRJNA423297) | Human gut metagenome, whole genome shotgun sequencing project. | reverse complement strand
GACAAGAGCCGCTGCGCACAGGGTAATAAGTCCCAAGGCCGCCTGAACTCTTCCATATCCCGGAAGCACCCACACCTCGTCGCCTCTGTGGCTTACATGAGCGCCATAGGAGACGTATCCGCCGTTATTTTCATAGTAATCATAGTCGCTGATCACGACAGAATCATAGGACTCTGTTTCATAATCATACTCCGCCTCACTGCCGGAAGAGCCTGTGAGCTGTTCCCACTCTTTTGCCGTAAAAACCCGCTTTCCCTCTGCCATCTCCGAGGAAAGCCAGGGATAAAACGCCATCACGCCTGCGGCGATGAAAGCCGTAATCAAAAACGCCAGAAGGATTCCCGTCCAGGATCCCATCTCTTTTTTCTCTCTACTGCTGTTTCTCAATTTTATAGCCAACTCCCCACACCACCTTTAAATATTTTGGATTTCTGGGATTGATTTCAATCTTTTCCCGTATGTTTCTCACATGTACCATCACTGTGTCTGTATTGACCGCCCGCTCGTTCCACACCCGCTCGTAGATCTCGTCCGCCGAGAACACCCGGCCCGGATGCTTCATCAGAAGAAGGAGGATTTTAAATTCCATGGGAGTGGCCTTCACAGGAGCTCCGTCCACAAATACCTCCACTGTGTCCTCATGAAGCTCCAGGCCTCCAATCCGGTATACCCGCTCCTCCTGCGCCCTGGCTGTTCCAGACTGCCGTTCCTCAAGAAGGCGCAGAAAGCGCTGATACCGGCGAAGCTGAGAACCCACTCTGGCTAAAAGCTCCATAGGCGTAAACGGCTTTGTCACATAGTCGTCCGCCCCCATGTTAAGCCCCATAATCTTGTCCACCTCCTCCGATTTGGCGGAAAGAAAAATCACCGGGAAATCGTATTTTTCCCTCAGCTTAATCACCATAGTAATCCCGTCCATCCGCGGCATCATCACATCCACAATAGCCAGGGAAATATCCTGCTCCTCAATGATTTTAAGTCCCTCTATGCCGTCTGCCGCCTGACATACCCGGTATCCCTGGCCTTTCAAAAATATCTCGATTCCCTGGCGGATTTCCTTATCATCCTCCACAATTAAAATAGTTCCTGCGTCCGCTCCTGTCTGAATTTCCATAGCTGCCTGTCATCTCCATAAATTTCTGATTTTTTCTGCTCTTTTCGAGTCTTGTTCCGTTCTGCTCTGATTATACTACATCTTCGGAATTCTTCCCAAGCAATCTGAAAAAACTGAATCAGCAGGTTCACTGCCGCCACCATGCCTAAAACAGGAAACAGAACCTCTGCCAGATCCCATCCATTCATATCCGTCTCCCCCTCTTCTGTTTTGATAGGGCCAGTATAGGGCAAAAATCTAAACAGGGAAGACAGAAAAAATGAAAGATTTTCTAAAGATTTGGATATCGGAAAAAAGAGATATTTTTCTTGTTCCACTTGAAGTCACCGAAAAATATCTCTTTTTTCCAGCTAAGGCGTGGTTTGAAGCAAGATATTTCATCATATTTTTATATATTTGTATGTTTATTTTATTATCAAATCCATATTATCTATTTATTTTATTGACATATATATATTTTTTGTGATATCATTATCAAAAATAGTATATTGGTTATTATATTATTGAGAGGAGGAATTCCATTGGAGATATTATCTATTAACTATAAACTAATTTTTTATTTCGGAGGAAATCTATGAAAAAAGGAAAAATTTATCTTGCTCTTATATGTCTTATTAGCTTATTAACGAGTAACATTGCTTTCGCTGCAGAAACTCCTCAAAATATTAAGTTAGACTTTCTTACCTCTGAATGTGCTACAGCCACTACTTACACAAAACAGCATGAAGAGAATCTAAAAATGTTAATGGATATGTATGGATATACAGAGGATGAACAAAATATTTTATTAAAAATTGAGCAGGAGCGTTTAAATACTATATCACCAAAAGCATTTCCTACTAATCCTGAAGCAGGCGATGTTTATAAGCAAACCTATACTATAGGAATCAATACATTAATCGCAGGTGGTAATAGTGCCGCACAAATTGCAGCTACCATAGCAAAAAAATTTAATCTTCCTGTTGCCGTTGTATTAAATCTTGCATCTGCTATTGCAGCCGACCTGGCAAATAATAAAAATATTAACGGTGTTAAAATCACTGTAGATTACACTTATGGCCCTACAAATGATGGTGTTTTAGGATGGACTCCAGGGTACATGACTTATGAATTATATTAACACGTTAAAATGGTATCTATGTCTTTTGCTTTTTAATGTTTACAGCGGAATGCGGTTATTGGATACGCTGGGGGTTCTGTCTGTCCAGCCGGATATCAGAGTATTGTCTGGAGTAATTCTGTTATCGGCTGTTTTAATTCTGATGTTCACTGACAAGCTTTTACACAACCATGTTGATTTCAGAGCAATGCCCTTGAAAGTTTTATTTGGAACGGGAGTTTTCCTTATGATTGCTGAGTTTATCATCCATGCTTTATCTTGATCTGAAAAGGAGAAAGATCCTTTTCCTGATTTCTTCTATACTGAATGAAAACGGGAAATGTCTCTTTCTCCTTTATTGTTTGAATTTTTTTAATTTACCTGAATTTTAAATTTATTTCCGGTTCGCCTTCTCCATATGGATATTCTTACCCTTGATCCTTACGTCCTTCATGGCCTGGAGCACCACGTCTGCCTGCTCTCTGGGAACCTCTACAAAGGTGTACTTGTCGTACATGTCGATGCTTCCCACCATTTTTCCCGGCATTCCGGACTCGCCTGCAATGGCGCCCAGGATGTCGCCCGGCTTCACGTTCTGGTTCTTTCCAATATTGATGAAAAGTCTGGCCATATCGTCTCCTCCGGATCGGCCTCCTCTGCCGCCGGAGCGTCCGCCTCTTCCTCTGCCGGAATTTCTGTCCCTGTAATCTCCCAGATCATCTAAGGAGCGCAGAGGCCTGGAATCCTCGATAATGTCCTCATTGTCCTCGCCCATAATCATGCGCAGAAGTCCTGCCGCCAGGTCAAGGGTGGTGTAGTCCTCCTCCAGAACCTTCTTCTCAATAATATCAATCAGGCGGTTCATATCGCTGTCCTGCAGAAGCTCCTCTGCCTGGCAGAGAATCTTATCTGCCTTGATCTCCGTTACGTCGTCAATGGACGGAATCGGCTGCGGCACAATCTTTGTCTTGCAGTAGCGCTGAATATCGCGGAGCTTATAAACCTCTTTTCCCACAACGAGGCTGAAGGCCTTTCCCTCTCTTCCTGCGCGGCCGGTACGGCCGATTCGGTGTACATAATACTCCTCATCCTGGGGAATATCGTAGTTAAATACGGCTTCCACATCATCCACATCGATTCCTCTGGCAGCCACGTCCGTCGCCACTAAGATATCCGTTCTGCCCTTTCTGAAGCCGTTCATAACCCGGTCTCTCTGCACCTGCTTCAAATCTCCGTGAAGTCCCTCCGCAAAATAGCCGCGGCCCTGAAGCGCCAGCACCAGCTCATCTACCTGGCGTTTTGTGTTGCAGAATACTACGGACAGCTTTGGAGCGTACATGTCGAGCAGACGGCACATCACCTCAATCTTGTTCTTCGGCTTTACCTCATAGTAATACTGAGTCACCTTGGGAACTGTCAGGTCTTTCTTCACTACCTTGACAATCTCCGGCTCCTTCTGGAATTTCTTCGCGATCTCCGCAATGGCTGCTGGCATGGTAGCGGAGAACATCACAGTCTGGCGCTCCTCCGGAAGCTCGCTTAAAATCGTCTCCATGTCCTCCAGAAAGCCCATGTTTAACATCTCGTCCGCCTCGTCCAGAACCACTGTGTGAACCTGGCCGAACTTAATGGTCTTTCTTCTCATGTGATCCATCACGCGGCCCGGAGTTCCGATAATCACCTGGACGCCGTCCTTTAAGGAACGGATCTGCTTCACAATCTCCTGTCCGCCGTAGATCGGCAGTACCTTGATGCCGTGCATGTACTTGGCCAGACTGCGGATTTCGTCCGCTACCTGGATGGCCAGCTCTCTCGTCGGGCAGAGCACAACTGCCTGAAGCTTCTTGTTCTTCGGATCAATCTTCTGAAGAAGCGGAATGCCGAAGGCCGCCGTCTTTCCCGTTCCTGTCTGCGCCTGTCCGATAATGTCCTTTCCCTCTATCTCCAGGGGGATCGCCTTAGCCTGAATCGGCGACGCCGCCTCAAATCCCATATCTATCACTGCACGCAGAATCTTCGCGTCCAGGTTTAATTCGTCAAATCTGATTGTCTCCATTCTATTCCTTTCTAAAACTTCCAAATCTTTCCCATTCTCCGGACATGCCTTAGGCCGCCTTACGGCAGATATATGATCTTCCATAAAGCAAAAAAAGATCCAAGACCGTTTCAGTTCTTGAACCTTCCCACTGTATGCCCAGTTTACTATAGCAGAATTTTCTCCTCCTGTCAATGCGCCGCCAAAATCTGCACAGCAAAAACTGCAGGTTTTGCGAAAGCCTTGCTGCTGCCGCCCAGCCTGCAGTTTCTTCTAATCAGGAATTACTTCCTCTCTCCAGCCGCCGCGTCCAGACCCTTTCCCGCCAGCGCGCCTATGAGCCCAGGAAGAATCCAGCCCAGCCCCAGCCCATATCCGGGAAGCAGCGCAAACAGCTGGGAAAGAACGGGAACGCTGATTCCGGCTCCCTCTAAGGCATAGACAATGCTGACCGCTCCTGTAAGGAGCACTGTCAGACGGTACATGGCCCTGCCTCCCTTTCCTGCAAAGGACAGGAAAATCAGAGCGATGGCCACCGGATAAATGCCGTTTAAAACTGGCACGGAAAAGGCCAGGATCTTTGTCAGTCCTGCATTGGACACCGCCATGCTGACAGTCGCAAACAGAACCACCCATTTCCTGTAGCTGATCCGCGGAATCAGCTGGCAGAAAAATTCGCTGCAGCAGCTTAAAAGGCCGACGCAGGTATTAAAGCAGGCAATAAAGAAAATCAGGCCCAGCACCACCGTTCCGGCTGAACCGAAAATCCGCTCCGCCACAAAGGTCAGAACCCTGGCTCCATTGTCCAGAGCCTGCGCCTCCGGGCCGGCCTTGATTCCCACATAAGTCAGGGCGCAGTACACAGACGCCAGAAGCGCGCCTGCTATCAATCCGCTCCGTACTGTGGACGTTACCACCGCATCCTTGTCCTCTACTCCCACCGCCCTGATATTGATCGCAATAATGATTCCAAAATTCAGAGCGGCTATGGTATCCATCGTCTGATATCCCTCCAGGAAGCCCTTCACCGGAGCCAGGCCGCTGTAGGCTTCCGCCGGCATGGGAAGCGCCTTCGGTTCGGCGGCTATGCTGCCCGCAAACATAATAAAAATCAGGCCTAAAAGCGCCGGACACAAAATTTTCCCCAGACGCTGCGTCAGCTTTTCCGGATGAAATGCCGTCACTGCCGCCAGCAGGAAAAATACAGCCGAGTAGATCAGCTGCCAGAAAGCTGTCTGCGCTCCATCGTTCAAAAACGGAAGCACTGTCATCTCAAAAGAGGTGCTGGCTGTCCTGGGGATGGCCAGGCATGGTCCGATAGACAGATAGATCAGGATGGTAAAAACCATAGAAAACGCAGGATGTACCTTTCCCGCCAGGCAGTCAAGCCCTCCTGCCCGCGAAACGGCTATCACTCCCAGCACCGGAAGACCAACCGCGCTCATCAGAAAGCCCGCCATGGCCGGCCAGGCAGCTGTCCCGGCCTGAGCCGCTAAAAACGGCGGAAAAATCAGATTTCCCGCTCCAAAAAACATAGAAAACAGAGTCAGGCCTACAATCAGAAGCCGTCTTCCCTTTAGTGTCTCGTTCATACAAACCTCCCCTTTGATACCCAATGAATCCAATCCTGCATTCCCAGAACCGCATAGGGAATCAACAGCGTAAAATAAGAAACCGTATACTGTCCCTTGGCCTCCCAGAACAGGTGGAACAGAAATCCTCCGATGAAAATAACGGCGAAAAATAAGCCCTGGAATTTCACCCTTCGAAACCGGAATACTGCAAACAGCAGCGCGCCTGCGTAGACCAGCGTCTGAACCGCATTGCACAGCTGCCAGTAAATCTCATTGGCCGTACCGCCTTCCTTAAACAGCGATCGGGTAAAGGATGGAAACAGCCATCCAAAGCCCTTCACCTCCTGAATCCAAAGACTCTGAAAGGTAGGCTCCGTCCATATGGAGCGCAGCTTTCTGTTGAAAAAATCAGCCGCATAATCAGGGTGCTCCATAAAATACTGGATTGTGCGGCCCAGATCGCGCTCCACCGCCGCGGCTGTCAGCTCCCGATCCTCCTGGTTATCCAGGTAAATATGCACGTTATAATTATTAAACCAGCCCGGGGCTCTGCTGCCCTCCTGAAGTCCCATCTCCACCCAGGTGAGCATGGGAGGGCCGCCCTCCACCGAATGGCCCGCTGCCAGGGAAAGTCCTCCCAGCACCAGGCTGTGGCTGAGCAGGTACGCAGACAGCACAGCGGCGGCGCCCAGAAGCGGAAACAGCTTTTTTCGGAACACCGCTTCCGCTATAAAAAAAAGAACCATAGCCGTCAGCACAATCATATAATTGGATTTGAACAGAATAGCCGCGGAGATCAGGACAGACGAAAGAATCAGATCCCGCTTTCTCCACTCCTCCAAAAATCTTCTCTCGTACCATACAGCCGCAGCGGAACAGGCAAACCCAGGCAGCGTCCCATAGGCGAAGGTGACGTAAAAGGAAAATGGAAGAAATGCCATCATCAGAAGTGCCAGGCCGTAAAACCCGTTTTTCATCTCCAGAACCTCTTCTGCCATCTTTCCTGTATACAAAATACCGGCTGCCAGGCAGGCCACATTGAGCAGCTGCCACAAAAACGCCGCCTGTTCTCCCGCAAGCAGAGACAGAAAAGCCGCAAATAATATCTGCCCGTTCTGGTGGGGATAGGTGTAGGCATACCCCTCAAACTCATCATAATGGTAGCGGAAGCCTACCTGGTTCCACGGTAATAAATCGCCTGCAGCCAGAGCTTTTCCACAGTCAATCACCAGCCTCTGATCCGACGCCGGGCGAAACATGGTCCCCATGATCCAGATCACGTAAAACCCTGACAGAATGAGAAGAAGCCGGACAAAGCGCTTTCTGCGCTCCTCCTGCTCCTCCCGGCTTTTTTCTTCTCTTCCTTCTGCATTTCTGACCTTGAGAATCATCACTCCCAGAGCCGTAACGAGCATAAACACAAGCAGATGATACAGCGGAGAATCCTTGTAAAACCACACCTGTCAAGCTCCCCCGTATACACCTGCGCTCCCCGTTATGCTGAGATACAGAAGCAGGAGCAGAATGCCTGTAAAAATAAGCAGAATCAAAATGCAGGCCGCCGATTCCAGGCAGGAGCGCTCCTCCCCCTGTTCCCTTCTTCTGCTGCGTCCTCTCCCTGCTTCTCCTTTCGCAAGGCCCGGTATGCCGTCTTTCGCTCTTCCTTCTGCCCCTTCGTTGCTTCCCCCTTCTCGTATCGTTTCCCAGATCATAGCGTTCCTCTTATGCTCCTATTTTTCTGCTTCCGCAGGAATCAGGCATGAAATTACACCTTAAACCGGTATCCCACACCCCAGATCGTCTCAATGTACTGGGGCTTCGCCGTGTTAAACTCAATCTTCTCTCTGATTTTCTTAATGTGGACTGTCACCGTAGCGATATCGCCCAGTGATTCCATATCCCAGATGCGGCTGAACAGCTCCTCCTTGGTAAATACGTGGTTAGGATTCTGGGCCAGAAAAGCCAGCAGATCAAACTCCTTGGTGGTAAAGTTCTTCTCCTCCCCGTTCACATACACTCTTCTGGCCGTCTTATCGATCTTCAGACCCCGGATCTCGATAATCTCATTCTCCGACATTCCGCTTCCGATCAGTCTCTCATAGCGGGCCATGTGGGCCTTCACTCTGGCCACCATCTCGCTGGGGCTGAAAGGCTTGGTGATATAATCGTCGGCTCCCAGGCCCAGTCCTCTGATCTTGTCAATGTCGTCCTTCTTGGCGGAAACCATAATAATCGGCGTATTCTTCACCTCTCTGACCTTCCGGCAGATCTCGAACCCATCCACCCCAGGCAGCATCAGATCCAGAATCAGAAGGTCAAACTCCTCCTCCAGCGCTCTCTTAAGTCCTGTCTCACCGTTATTTTCAATCTCCACCCCAAAGCCGGAAAGCTCCAGATAATCCTTCTCCAGCTCTGCGATAGCCTCTTCGTCCTCAACAATTAAAATTCTGCTCATTCCTGAATTACCTCCTGGTATTTTCTAAGCACAAAATGGATCTCCGTGCCGATTCCCTCCTTGCTGGAAGCCCAGATTCTGCCGCCATGATCCTCAATAATCTTCTTCACAATGGAAAGCCCGATGCCGCTTCCTCCCTTGGAAGAATTCCGCGAGGAATCCGTCCGGTAGAACCGGTCGAAAATGTAGGGCAGATCCTTGGCCGCAATTCCTTTTCCGTTGTCCTCGATGACGACCTGGATAAAATCTCCGTCATCTGTAATCCGAAGGTTGATAATGCCCTTCTTTTTATCCAGATACTTCAGAGAATTTCCGATAATGTTATTGATGACGCGCTTCATCTGTTCCGCGTCCGCAATAACCAGAACGTCCTCGTCCACATAGTTAAAATATCCCAGCTCAATTCCTCTGGTCTCCATATCCAGGCCTACTTCCTCCACACAGTCCCAGAAATACTCGGCTACGTTGATTTTGGAAAAGGTGTATGGAATCCTGTTGGTATCAATCTTCGAATAAAAGGTCAGCTCGTCGATGAGCCTGTCCATGTCGTTGGCCTTATTGTAAATGGTTCTGATATACTTGTCTAACTTCTCCGGCGAGGAGGCCACTCCGTCCTGAATCCCCTCCACATAGCCCTTGATGGCTGTGATCGGAGTCTTCAGATCATGAGAAATATTGCTGATCAGCTCCTTGCTCTCCTTGTCATACTGGATCTTCTCCTCCGCCGACTCCTTCAGCCTGAGGCGCATCTCCTCAAAATCCTGGCAGAGCATCCCTATCTCGTCGTCGTTCTCCGCGTCCAGGGTAAAATCCAAATTTCCGTCCCGGATCTTCTTCGTCGCCTCCTGAAGCTCGTGAAGCGGCCGCAGAATCGACCGGTATACCCACATGACCAGCATACCGCCCGTCAGGCAGATAATAGCGATTCCCACAATCAGCATCTCGTTCAGCATGGATTTAATCTCCGGCACGTATTCCCCTACATTCGTCACAATGAAGGCGCTGCCCCGGCTTCTGTCGTCATACTGAAAATCAATCTGCTTTAACAGATGCTGCTCCTCCCCGTCCACGTAAAAGCCGCCTGACAGCACGTCGGAATTGTCCTCCCCATAAGGAGGAAGCTGGGAGGACAGCTTCTCTCCCTCCGGATCCCCGGAGAAAATGATGTCCGGCCCCTTTCTCACAAGCAGAAAGGAATACTCCTCCCGCAGCGCCTCGTTCACCTTGGCCAGATACTCCGGATCCTCCAGCCGATCCGGCTCATTCATGGCTATGTCGCGTATCTTCTTCTGTGAATTGATCGTCAGGCGGTTAAACACCTGCATGGAATTTCCCGAGAGGAGATCTACCTGCTCGCTGAGCCCGTAGGTTTTCTGAAAGGAGCGGATCTGATAATTGCTCAGAGCCGTGATCGCGCCGTAAATCAGAAAAATCGGAACCACAGTAATTGTAATAAAAGCGATAGCCAGACGGGTCTTGATCTTCATAACTATTCTCCTTTGACAAAAATATGAGAAAACCTGCGCCAGCCTGCATGGTTTTCTCATATTTTTTAACTGTCGCTGCATACTCTCATTTTACTTAAAGTATACCATATTTTCAGAAGCCCGTTTCTAAAAGTTATCTAAAATTTCTTTCCTTCTCCTCAGCCTTTTCCGCCGGCTGTCTCCTGCCCCAGACGGATTCTGTACTCCCCTGCCGATATGCCCACCTGGCGCTTAAATACATGGCAGAAATGCGCTCTATCGGAAAATCCCACCTCCACGGCAATATCCCCCACGCGCCTGGTCGGATCCTTCAGCAGCCGGAGGGCTTCGTCGATCCTTACCTGGTTCAAAAGCTCTGAAAAGTTTTTTCCCGTATGGCGGTTCAAAAGCTTGCTCAAATGCCACCGGCTTACAAAAATCTGCTCCGCTACCCCTGCCAGAGTCAGATGTTTTCTGTAATTTCCCTTAATATAGCACAGCGCCCGCGCCACAATATACGCGCCGGCTGATTCCTTCTGGCCGGATTCGGCTTCAGACGTCACCGGCTCCCCTGGGGACGGATTTTTACACACGTTCTGTTCCACACCTGATACCCCCATTTTATCCGGAGGCAGACGGCAGACAGCCCCCCGCTACCTCCTGCCGGCGCTCCTGTATCTGTACTGCCTTCCACCCGTTCCTATACCAAAATCATATACCTTTCGCCAGGGAAACACAAGATTTTTTCAAACTTTTTTGAAAATATATGCCTTGATTTTATATTAAAAACTATTATTCAGAATAGTAAGAATTATTCAAACATTCGCTCCGCAACAGCGTGAAAAAAAGGGGCATCCGCCCGCATATACTTGGCTATGCCGGAAAATGCCCCTTCTGTCTGGAAACGGAATCTATTTATTTTAAATATGCCTTCAGCGTATCCACACGGTCTAACTTCTCCCACGGAAGATCCAGGTCGTTTCTTCCGAAGTGGCCGTAAGCAGCCGTCTGCTTATAAATCGGACGGCGGAGGTCCAGCATCTTGATGATGCCTGCCGGACGGAGGTCAAAGTTTTCTCTCACGAGCTCTACCAGCTTCTCGTCGGAAAGCTTTCCTGTGCCGAAGGTATCTACCATGATAGAAGTCGGATGAGCTACTCCGATGGCATAGGAGAGCTGGATCTCGCACTTGTCAGCCAGGCCTGCAGCCACGATGTTCTTAGCCACATAGCGGGCTGCATAGGCTGCGGAACGGTCTACCTTGGTGCAGTCCTTTCCGGAGAAAGCGCCGCCGCCGTGACGGGCATATCCGCCGTAGGTGTCTACAATGATCTTTCTTCCTGTCAGACCGCTGTCTCCGTGTGGTCCGCCGATTACGAAGCGTCCTGTCGGGTTAATGAAGAACTTTGTGTTCGTATCGATCATATGGGCCGGGAGAATCGGATCAAACACATAGCGCTTGATATCCTTGTGAATCTGCTCCTGGGGCACCTTCTCATCGTGCTGAGTGGAGAGAACTACCGCATCTAAGCGGAACGGCTTTCCGTTCTCGTCGTACTCTACCGTTACCTGTGTCTTTCCGTCTGGGCGAAGGTAGGGAAGAGTTCCGTTCTTTCTCACCTCAGTCAGTCTTCTGGCCAGCTTGTGAGCCAGGGAAATCGGATAAGGCATATACTCCTCTGTCTCGTTAGCCGCAAAGCCGAACATCATACCCTGATCTCCTGCTCCGATAGCGTCGATCTCCTCGTCGGACATCTTGTTCTCTTTTGCCTCTAACGCCTTGTCAACACCCAGGGCGATGTCGGCAGACTGCTCGTCGATCGCAGTCAGCACGCCGCAGGTATCGCAGTCAAAACCGTATTTCGCGCGGTCGTATCCAATCTCACGGACTGTCTCGCGGACAATTTTCTGAATGTCTACATAAGCGTTCGTTGTGATTTCTCCCATAACCAGGACAAGTCCTGTAGTAACTGCCGTCTCACAGGCAACACGGCTCATAGGATCCTTTTCCATAAGAGCGTCCAGAATTGCGTCAGAAATCTGATCGCACATTTTGTCCGGATGGCCTTCAGTAACAGACTCGGATGTAAAAAGTAACTTCTCCACGTTGTTCCTCCTTTTTGTAATAAATCAATGGCTTCTTCTGTATGTGCGCATCTTTAAGACCTTTTTACGATAAAACATGGTTTTTGTCACAAGAAAGATTCCTGCGGAGCATTTTTTATTTCATAGGACGCTTTTTCCTATGAAATAAAAAAAGTCCGCAGCAATACGGACTTGATTTCTTTTCTATCAATTCCTCTTATTGCTCGATTTGCCGCGCGTCTGCGGTTCCTCGCTCAGGCTGGCACCTTCCATTCTTCTGGGGTTGCCGTGACTTCTCAGATCCTTTGTATCTCCATCACTCTGAATAAGGGATATTACGCACATTATTTACTTGTATCTGGTATCTAAACAGTTCTGCATTCTTTGCTTGCGATTGATATGATATCCTATTCTCCCTCTCCTGTCAAGAGAAATATCAGCCCACCTTCAGTCTGAACTTCTGAGCTTCCTTCTCGGAATCCACCTTCTCAATCACAGCGCCCAGGCCTCTTAACTTCTCCTCGAAGTTCTCATAGCCTCTCTGTATGTATCCAATCTCGTCAACGACTGTATAGCCCTCGGCGGCCAGGCCTGCGATTACAAGGGCTGCGCCTGCTCTCAGATCCGGGGCGTTGACTGTAGCCCCCGTGAAGCCCTTCACGCCATCAATAATCGCTACGTTTCCTTCCACCTTAATGCTGCAGCCCATGCGTGACAGCTCGTCTACGTATTTAAAGCGGTTCTCAAAAATGCTCTCCGTCACCACGCTGGTTCCCTCAGCCAGAGCCAGAGTCACCGTAATCTGCGGCTGCATGTCTGTCGGAAATCCCGGATATGGGAGCGTCTTAATGTCCATATGCTTCTGACGCGGTTTACCCACCACGCGGACCGCCTCGTCAAACTCCGTCACCTCGCAGCCCATCTCAATCAGCTTCGCGGTAATGGCTTCCAGATGCTTGGGGATCACATTCTGCACCATAATATCGCCTCTGGTAATGGCGGCGGCGCACATAAAGGTTCCCGCCTCAATCTGATCCGGGATAATAGAATACTCGGTTCCGTGGAGCTTTCTGACTCCCTTAATGCGGATAATATCGGTTCCTGCGCCCTTGACATTGGCTCCCATGCTGTTCAGGAAGTTGGCCACGTCTACTACATGGGGCTCCTTGGCAGCGTTCTCAATAATCGTCTCTCCCTCTGCCAGAGTAGCCGCCATCATCACGTTGATCGTGGCTCCTACGCTGACTACATCCAGGTAAATATGGCTTCCCACCAGATCAATGGCGTGGGCCACCACGGCTCCTCTCTTAACCTCTACCTCAGCTCCCAGAGCCCGAAAGCCCTTGATATGCTGATCGATCGGACGGCTTCCAATGTTGCAGCCGCCTGGAAGGGGAACCTCCGCGCTCTTATATTTTCCGAGAAGAGCGCCGATAAAATAGTAGGAAGCGCGGATTTTGCGGATATACTCGTCGTCCACGCTTACTTCCTTAATGCGCTTGGCGTTGATCCTGGCCGTATGGCGGTCAATGCGGTCCACTTTGGCCCCAATCTCCTCAATGGCCTCCAGCAGCACGTTGATATCCCGCACGTCCGGCAGGTTCTCTATCAAAACTTCTTCGTCTGTCATAATTGATGCAGCTAATATTCCCAGGGCGGCATTCTTAGCTCCGCTGATGGTGACTTCACCGACCAGGGGATTGCCGCCTTTCATAATATACTGTTCCATCTTGCACCTCTATCTATGCTTGGCGAGAAGGGCTCTGGCGGACGACGCCCGCCATGCCCTCTGACTGTCCCAACTCTTACATTTTTATGGATTTTTTGTCTCTGTTCCTGTGGGAACATTAACTTTTTATGAACTGATTATAACATATCAGCAGAATTTGTAAAGATGAATACCTCTAATCTTCAAACAGGAACGCCACAAATCCGTTTCCTCCGTTGGCCTCGAACCAGGACGCCGCATCGTTCAGGCCCATCTTGTCTGTGTAGGCCTGTTCGGTTCCCGGATACCAGAGGCAGGAAATATTGTAGGCGTCGTATCCATAGATAACGGCGTAAGAGCCGTCTCCCGTGTAGGCGGCCACCGGATAGCCGCGGCTGATGAAGTAAAGAATCTGATTCAGAGAAAGGCCTCCTGCGTCGATGATCGCGACGCCGTCTGAGGTCTCCTCATCGCCCTCCTCAAATCCCTTCAGGTACCGTTCCAAATCAGGAACCAGGCTCTCCGGATTCCGGATGGTAATCATATCGGCCCGGTCCACTCTGGACCAGAATACGCTTCCATCCTCGTCTGTCACAATTCCCATTCCATCGTACGCCGCCGTCACAGCGTCCGGAAAGCTTTCAAATACGCCTCTCAGCCTGCCGCCGCTGTAAGCGTAATACTGACGCCTGCCGGAAGGCTCTGGCTGTCCCAGCACGACTGTATTATTTTCCTCTGCCACCGCCTTGGACGGCACGTTCAAATCAACGCCGCCGGAAACGGACTCTGCCGTCTGCACGAAATATACGCGTCCCTGCTCCTCAGAGGCCAGATAACCGATTCCTTCCATGGAATCCTCCTCTACCTCCTCGTTGCAGACAAGGGTGTCCGCCCCGGCCGTCATGTAGCTGTCCCCAACCCTCGTCATTCTCTGAAGATGAACGCGGCTGCCTTCAATTTCCACATCTGTAATGTAAACGCCCTCCTTCTCATATCTTGTCTGAAGATTCATGTCCTTTCCCACAATTTCCAGGGCATACATAGGCGCCTGGACGGTGCGGCCATTGACCTTGACGCTGGAGTTTTCCTCTGCCAGACCGTAAACCAGATCGCCTCCCACAAATCCCAGCAGGCGGATGCTGCTTCCCTCTGGCGCTTTGATCTGGGCGCTCTTTCCCGTTTCCAGATCCATAATGTGGACGGAACGGCTGTCGTATAGATCCTCTCCGTCCTGCCATGCAATTCGTTCCTGGCCCGGGCTTACGGCGAAGTTCTCTTCCGTCATCCCCTCTGCCAGAACCTGGGCCTGGCGGGACGCCGTATCCACGGAATAAACGGTATTTCCCATAAGAAGGTACAAGGTTCCGCTGCTGCTCAGACAGCTCAGAGTATCCATTCCCATCAAAAGCTCCTCGCTGCTCTCATTGGCCGGCAGGTAAAGACGTTCTGTCAAAGTATTGGTTCCCTTCTCGTAGCGCCACAGAGAAACGCCTACTCCTCCTTCGTGGCTTCCGCGGCTCATATAGCCGCTTACAAGGAAATCAACCGTTCCGTCGTCTCCTGCAGACAGAAGCTTAATCCCGTAATCCTGCAGATTCGCCATCTCATCCGTCTCGCTCTGGCGGAAGCTGAATACCCTCGTACTCTGGCTGTCTGCGCGGCTGTACATCCAAAGCTCTCTGTTAACCACAAAAGCCTGGTACTCTCCGTTTGGAGATCGCAGCTCCTGCAGGCCATGGCTGTCGGAAATCCCAAGCATAATCCGTTTCCCGGAATACTGTTCGGAGCCTCCGTCAAAAATCTGGTTCATGGTTCTCTCGTAATCCATCATGTAGATTCTCTGAGAACTCCATTTCATGGTAAAGCTCTCCGTGATATCGTAATACTCTCTGTCTTGCTCCTCCTGCGTTTCCCCGGAATCCTCTCCCTGCTCTCCGGCAGTGGCGGCCACATAGCTCAGGCAGAGAGTGGCCATATTGCCCTGAAGCTCCTTCAGCTCCATTTCCACATCCCCTGTTTTCTCCAGCGAAAGGTTTCCCCAGGTCATCTGATCGAAGCTGTTTTTAAGAGTTACGCGGCCCAGAGAGCTGTTGTCAGCCGCCGGATCTGTCTCCAGATAGGTAGTCAGGTCAGAAGCCTTTTCATAGTGGAAGGTATTGTCTGAAAATGTTTCCGCCATCTGAATCATCGGTTCCAAATAGGCGTCGTCCGTCCAGACAATCCTGGTATAGTAGTAGATCTCCGGCTGATTTTCTGTGGCAATGGCAAGGGTCAGAATATACTCCTCCTCCTTGTCGATCAGGTTCTGAATCGGCAGAATCGTTACCGCCTCCGCCGCTCCCTCGTCCTGATGCCAGTCCTTGACTACCGTCCGCTCAATCAGGCTTTCATCCTCCATGCTGCGGATTTCGTACTGGATTCCCGTAATGCGGCTGTCCAGGTTGTAAAAATCTACCGTCAGCTTCCGATCCTTTGGAAGCACTGTAAGATTTCCGCGGTCCGCCCACTCCCTCCGATCCCCCAGAAAGCCGTGGAGGCGGTTCATCTGTCTTCCTCCCATTTCCATATAGGCAACCGGGATGTTTCCATCTTCAATCGGCGTGTAGGCCGCGTTCTCCTGTTTTTTATCCTTAAAAGCCGTTACAGCGGCCGCAGACAAAGCCGCAGCCGCTATGACAGCCATCATAATCATCCATACTTTCTTACTGATTTTTTTCATGCTGTTGTTCCTCAAATACTAAAATCATCTGGTTAGCGTCTATAATTATACCATATCCTCGTAAATTCTAACAAGAACGAATCGATTTAACGGCATCCTCTGCTTTGGCATCTTCTGCGCTGAATCTCTGAAAACAGGAGAAGCGCCGCGATGTCTCCCCAATCCGGATTCCCGTGCCCGCCTGGATGATTCGGTGGCGGCGGCCCCCACGGCCGCCTGGCTGGCCCTGGGCCTTTCGGCCCTCCTCTGCCATTTACATCTTCCATATGTAAGGATTCCGTATCCCCTTCCTCCCCCGTTTCCATAGCTTCCCCCGGAACGGCCGTTTCCATGGCGCGTACCCTCGGCGCCGGATTGCCTGTAATAACGGTTCCGCTGTATGAGCGGACCTCTGCCGTATAAAGCGCTGTATTCTCTTCTTCTGATAACTGCTCTGATACCCGGCGGGCAATCCCGCGGCTCAGCTGTTCCATAGCCACGCGATCCGGATATTCGTCGTAAATAGGGCTTCCCTGATAATCCAGCCGGTCGCAGACCGCCTTTACCTCCGCCTGAATTCCCCGGAGTTTTCCGGGGCAAAGCATGGAAAAATACTCAAAGTCCCTGATTGTCTCCGAAAGGCCTGTCTTCGGCGGACCGGCAGACGGCGAATCGGTATCTAAAAAATCCTGCATACAATATGGCTCCTTTTTAAGGTTATACCATATCATATGCAGGATCCTGCCTGCTGTTTCCTATCTGCCAGCCTGAAAGAGGCAGTCTTCATAGACGCCCTGGCGGCAAAGCTCGCGGATTGCCTGGCTTACCGCCTCCTTGTCCTCCTTATAGGTAACGCCGAACCATTTATCCTTCGTCTCCAGAACCGCCACCTTCGCCTGTCCCCGGCGGATCATCTGGTCAATGATGGTGGGAAGCAGGTATTCTGCCTTCAAATCCTGCGCCCCGGGCCCCTTTAAAAACTCCGGAAAACCGGCCTCAAGGGCCTTCACAAAGGACGGAGTCAGGCCCCACATATTCATGGAAACGTGCTGTTCTCCTGACACGGACACAGGATTTCCCTCCTTGTCAAAGGCGGACAGTTCTTCGCCCTTTTTCTCAATCTGATACGTCTCTGTCACGCTCTTTAAAATTCCATCCTGGCCTACCTGGCAGACGCCGCGGGTGACGCCCCCGTTTTCGCTCAGCGTATTGGCCAGGATAAATCCCGCCATGCAGATGTCGTAGGGCTCCCCTTCCCGTTCTGTATCCATAACGTCTACCAGATAATCATGAATCGTCCGGAATGCTTCTTTTCCATAATAATCGTCTGCATTGATCACCAGAAACGGATGTTTGATCAAACCTTTGGCGCTTAAAACGGCCTGGCCGGTTCCCCAGGGCTTCTTTCTTCCCTCTGGAACAGAATACCCCTCCGGCAGGTCGGAAAGCTCCTGAAAGGCATAGGACACTGGAGCAATCTTTTCGATCCGTTTTCCGATAATCTCCTTAAAATCCTTTTCCAGATCCTTTCTGATAATAAAGATAATGTCGTTGAAGCCGGCTTCCAAAGCGTCGTGGATCGAGTAATCCATAATAATCTCGCCGCCTGGTCCAACCGGTTCCAGCTGCTTAATGCCGCCGCCGAAACGGCTTCCGATTCCAGCCGCCATAATTACCAGTGATGTCTGTTTCATAATCCCTCTCCTATATACTTCCTGTTTTCTTTTGTCCGTCAACAGTTCTTTATAATATAGACAGTTTAGCACATTGCGCCGTTCATTTCCACCCTTATTTCCTGCGAAACCGGTCTGCGGGCTTGTATGCCGGGGCCATAACTGGTATACTGAATTCAGGATCTGCCGCTTTCTCCGGAATTTTCCAGAAGCAGGATTTTTCCTCAAATTACAAAGAAAGGAACCGGCTGTATGACTGCGAAATATTTTGTAATACAGTGTATCGGATTTGCCGGAACTCTGCTGTTCTTTTTTTCCTACCAGTGCAAGAGCAACCGGAATCTGTTTCGAATCCAGTTTTTATCCTACTTCATCTATACGATCCATCTGATTCTCCTGGGGGCGATGACAGGCGGAATCAGCTATATTATTAATACCTTCCGCTCCTTCTGCCTGGGCGGGAAATGGAAATCTGCCAAAAGCTGGGGCATGTGCGCCGTCATCTGCTTTCTTCAGATTATAACCCTGGTTCTCACCTGGTCCGGCTGGATCTCCATCCTCCCTGTCGCGGCCAATATTGCCTCGACAATTGCAGGATATTCCCATAATCCCCGGAAAATCCGGCTGGCCGGCATGTTTATCAACTCGCCTCTCTGGATTGTCTACAACGCCATGTCCGGCTCCCTGGCCGGTATCCTGGACGAGGTCGTCACAGAGCTTTCTATGATTATCTCCATTTTCCGGTTCGGCTGGAAATCCCTGGACCGGGTGGAGGAGTAAGACGTTACGCCTTACTCCTCTTTCACTGCCGCAATCTCCAAACGCGCCATTTTTCCAAACCATGGAATTAATTTACCTTTTACAATAAAATGCTGTTTCAGAAATTCACTATTTCTTTCCCATACTTGAAACCCCTTCCTATCGAGC
>PPYF01158182.1_pt1 | contig 18842 bp, 11 predicted proteins | sample 1559871 | NCBI WGS metagenome assembly PPYF01 (sample SAMN08240021, study PRJNA423297) | Human gut metagenome, whole genome shotgun sequencing project. | reverse complement strand
CTCGGATGCGAACCGAACGCTCTCCCAGCTGAGCTATAGGCCCATATTTAGGGGCGTGACTCGGTTGGGCGACCAACCGACATACTCCCCATTTGAATGCCCACAACTCTGTGGGGCACAAAAGCGATCCGCTTGCACTCCCAGCTGAGCTATAGGCCCATATTTGTTTTTCGGAACAAGAACAGTGTAACTCTTTTAGAAGGATTTGTCAAGGACTTTTCACCCGGGCGGCCTGCGGGGAACGTTCGGGTGGATCGGATGCGCCGTTTCTTAAAAAACGACAGACCCTTTAGTAAAAATAACAGTGGCTCTCAGAGAAAAAGCGTGCTACAATAATGCTGAGACTTCTGTACATAAAAAGTCTATCACCCAAAGTCAGGAGGACAACGGTTATGGAATTTACTAAGGTCGTTGCAGAGCGTTATTCCTGCAAGAATTTCAGCACACGCAAGGTAGAAGCCGAGAAGTTGACGGAGATCCTGGAAGCGGGGCGGCTGGCCCCGACCGCCAAGAATTTTCAGGAACAGCGCATCTATGTGCTGCAGTCGGAAGAAAGCCTGGCAAAGCTCGACAAGGTGACGCCCTGCCGCTATGGCGCGCCTACCTGTCTCGTCGTGGCCTTCGATAAAAACAGCGTCTTTACTTATCCCGGCGGAAAGCGGGACTCCGGCGTGGAGGATGCCGCCATCGTGGCGACCCACCTGATGCTGGCCGCCGCCAACGCAGGTGTGGACAGCTGCTGGCTCAACTTCTTCGACCCGGATGAGCTGGCCAAGGAGCTGGGCCTGCCGGAAAATGAAGAGGTCCTGATGATCCTCGACCTCGGCTATGCCGCAGAGGGCGCAGGGCCGCTGGCAAACCACGGCTCGAGAAAGCCCCTGTCCGAGACGGTCGCATACCTGTAATACCAAAAAACACCCGGAGATGCTTCCGGGTGTTTTTGCGTTATTGTCCGACGATTCGCCAGTGTTCGGGCCTGTTGTAATCGGTGGTCACGCCGTCGTCGGTATACATCCGGTAGGGCGCAGGCTGGCCGTCGGGCGCGAAGCGCCAGAAGGTGAGGGCCGTATCGTTCAGCTGGGCGGTGTTGGCGGCGGGCTGTGCCACCGGTACGGTGTGGCCCGGACGGATGAAGAGCAGCACCTCGCCAAGTTCGCAGGGCAGATAGTGCCGCCCGGCGGGCAGAACTTCCTCATCGTAGTCGGAGACGCTGCGCAGACGCAGCATCTTCATCCCCTCAGGCAGATAGACCGTCCGGCCATGGGCGTTCTGGGTGTGGACGGGTGCGACCATCAGGCCCTCGCCAAGAAGCAGCTGGTCGTCCACCTCCCGGGCGTCGGGGTCGGCAGGGTAGTCAAAAGCCAAAGGCCGGAAGTAAGGTGCGTCCTCAAGCGCGGCCTTCATGAACTCACTGTAGAGGTAGGGCAGGAGGGCATACCGCAGATTCAGCATATTGCGGATGGCGGGCAGAACATCGGTAAAGCGGTAAAATTCCTGCTCCCGGCTCTCAGCGTCGGCGTGGTTGCGCATGAGAGGGGTGAACAATCCGAACTCGAGCCAGCGGAGCGCTAGATCGGGGGTGGTGTCCTCACTGAAACCGCACAAATCGGCACCGCTGTAGAGGAAGCCGCACATCTGGACGGCAGGCATCATCTGGATGTTGGCCAGCAGCTGGCTCCACGAGGAGTGGTTGTCGCCCAGCCAGATCCCGCCCCACCGGTGGGCGCCGATGATGCTGCTGCGGCAGTAGAGCAGGGTGCGCTGGCCGGGACGCAGGGTCTGGAACGCCTCGCCGGCAGCACGGGTCATGCAGCCGCCGTAGAGGTTGTGGACGCGGTCGTGGCGCACCCGCCCGGCAGCGGTATCGTGGTAGAAACTGCGGTAGTCCTCGGGGGCATTCATCAGGCCTATCACCGAGCGCACCAGCCCGAAGAAATCGTTCTGGTCGAGGTTATCCTTCCGGCTCAGGGCGGCGGCATTCTCGAAGAAGGCCTTCAGCCGCTCAGGGGAGTAGAAGAGGGCAGGCTCGTTCATGTCGTTCCAGAAGCCCTCGATGCCGAGGTCGGTGAGCACCTTGTACTGCCTGCCGAACCACGCCCGGGCCTCGGGACGGAGAAAGTCGGTGAAGTAGGCCTTGCCGGGCCAGACCGCCGCAACAAAGGGCGTGCCGTCTTCTTTGGTGCAGAAATAGCCCTTCTCGAGGCCCTCGCGGCAGACGGGGTCATTGTCGTCGCAGCGGATGCCTGCGTCGATGATGGGGACGAGCCGGATGCCCTCGGCTTTCAGGTCGGCGGCAAGTTTGCCGAGGTCGGGGAAGCGGGCCTTGTCGATGGTAAAATCAGCGTAGGACTGCATGTAATCAATATCCATGCAGATCATGTCCAGCGGCAGACCGTTGGCCTTGTACTGCGCGGCCACCTCCCGGATGTCGGCCTCGGTCTTGTAGCCGAAGCGGCTCTGGGCCAGACCGAACGCCCACTTGGGCGGGATATAGCTGGGGCCGATGAGCTGCCGGAATTCCTTTGCAACCGCTGCCGCTGTAGGGGCTGTGATGAGGCAGAGCGCATAGTTCGGCTCTGCCGTGGCGAAGCGGAGGGTGTCGTGGCGGGTATAGCCGATGTCGTAGCTCACTTTGCCCGGGAAATCGACGAAGATGCCGATGCATCCGCTGCCGTCGGCAGGGGAGATGAGCAGGAAATTGTGGGCGGCGTAGTAGGAAAGCCGGTTTTCGCCGTGCTCACTCTCGTCGGTGTTGTTCGTCTCGTAGTGCCAGCCGCGCTTGTTGAGGCCCCGGGGCATCTCGCCCAAGCCATAGACGATGTCATTCTCCTGCATGACATACTGCCAGCCGTCGCCGTCCGGTGTCAGGTAAGGCACGGGGCCGGTCTCGGCGGGCAGGTCCAGCACGACGCTCTCGGTGGGAAAAGGCTTCCCGATGACAAAACGCTGTATCATAAACAGAGTGCTCCTCTCAGATGGTCTTGTGTCTATGGTACGCCGTCCGGCCCGGCGGGGCAAGAGAGAAAACCGTCAGAACGATACAACAAAACCAGCATTTTCGCCCGGGAATGCGGCCCGGGGCTTGTTTGGGCAGGGGAAAATGGTATATAATAAGTATATTCTAGGAATAAAAGGGAGAACCATCATGTATCAAAAAGGAATCAAGCGGCTGCTGGACGTGGTGCTGTCGGCCTGCGGGCTGCTGGTGCTGTCGCCGCTGCTGCTTTTGCTCTGCCTTGCCATCAAGCTGGACTCGCCGGGGCCGGTGTTCTTCAAGCAGAAGCGGGTGGGCATCCATAAGAGCTATTTCGACATCCTGAAATTCCGCACCATGCGCATCGACACCCCCCACGACATGCCCACCCATCTGCTCCACGACCCGGAGCAGTATATCACCCGGGTGGGCCGTTTCCTGCGCAAGACCAGTCTGGACGAGCTGCCCCAGCTGTGGAATATCCTTGTGGGCGATATGGCAGTCATCGGTCCGCGCCCGGCCCTCTGGAACCAGTACGATCTGCTGGCCGAGCGGGACAAGTACAGTGCTAACGACGTCCGCCCCGGCTTGACCGGCTGGGCGCAGATCCATGGCCGTGACGAGCTGGAGATCACGGAGAAAGCGAAGCTCGACGGCTGGTATGTGGAGCATATGAGCTTCTGGCTGGACGTCAAATGCTTCTTCGGCACCATCCGGGCTGTGGCCGACCACGACGGCGTGGTGGAGGGCGGTACCGGGACGCTGCACGAAGAAGAGAAAAATGACCATAAATAAGAGAAACATAACATGCTGAACGAACTGTATCACTTTGCGACTCCATGGGCAAAGGCGACGAAACGCCAGATCAAGGTGAACCGGATGCTTGGAGTGGCGGCGAATGCCCTTTATCCGATATATTGTGCATGGAGTCCGCTCCCGAAGCAGAGAACAACGCAGGGCGAAAGGATAGTGGTATCCCTGACCACCTTCCCGCTCCGAATCGGGAAAGTCCATCTGACGATCCAGAGCATCCTGCGGCAGAGCCGTCCGGCGGACCGTATCCTGCTCTGGCTGTCCAAGGAGGAATTTCCGGAGGAAGCACAGCTCCCGGCAAACCTGCTCCGCCTGAAAGAAAAGGGACTGGACATCCGCTTCTGCGACAATATCCGCTCCTTTAAAAAGGTGTTCTACACCGCGCAGGAATTTGAAAATGATGTGATCGTTACGGCGGATGATGATGCGCTCTACCCGGAAAACTGGCTGGAAGGGCTGTGGGATACCCACGAAAAGTATCCGGGCTGCGTGTGTTGTTGCCGCGCGCATGAGATCGCGTTTGAAGGCGGAAGGGTGGCGCCTTATCAGGAGTGGTACGGCCTGTCGCCAGACAAAAAAGGACCTTCGGAAGCACTTTTTCCGGTGGGCGTTGGAGGGGTGTTGTATCCTGCAGGCTATTTCAGCGGCATCGAGTTCGACAGCGGGAAGATTATGGAGCTGTGCCCGACGGCGGACGATATGTGGCTCAAGATCGTGGGAGCGCAGAAAAGGATCCCGGCAGTGAAGGTGAGCACCAACTCGAAGGAGTGGTTCACCATCCGGAACAGCCAGCGCCAGTGCCTGATGTCGGTCAACACCGCCGGAAGGATGCGGAACGATGAAGCACTTCAGAACCTGATGGGATATTATCACGTTACAGCGGAGATGCTGGGCGGCACATCAACAGAGCAGAAAGGCAAAGGATAAAAGATGGCGGACAGAACAGATGTGAAGATCAGCGTGATCGTACCGGTCTACAATGTAGAAAAAGAACTCCCCCGCTGCATCGAGAGCCTCCTGACACAGACGTATCCGAATTTTGAGCTGCTCCTGATAAACGATGGCTCATCGGATGGCAGCCCTGAGATCATGGAGAGATACGCGGAGAAGGACCTGCGCATCCGCACCCTGCATAAGAAAAATGGCGGGGTGTCCTCAGCACGCAATATGGGGCTGGAACAGGCAAAAGGCGAATATGTGTGCTTTGTGGATGCGGACGATGCTGTGGCTCCGCAATATATGGAATGGCTGTATCTGGCCCTCCGGCAGAGCGGAGAGGTGGTTGCGATCTGCAGGGATGTGCGGGTGAATGATTTTGAAAAGGAGGCCCCCTTTAAGGCCCTCCCGGAAAAAATGCCGGAAACAGAGCGGATGGATCTGAAGCGATATACATTCTGGGATGAAAATGGGAGCCTGTGGTGCTGTAAAGGGATGATGAAGACTGAATTTCTTCGTGATATTCGGTACGATGAGGAGCTTTCGATCGGAGAAGATGCGCTGTTTATCACAAAGGCACTTCTGAAGGCGGGAGGATATATTTATCTGCCGTGCGGCCTGTACGCATACTATATGCGGGATGGCTCGGCGCTCCATCAGGAGACATTCAAGCCAAAGCAGTTCAGTGAGATAACGACATGGGAAAGAATTTATGCACTGCTCCGGGAGCAGAGGAGACCTGGGGAGGAAAGTATGGAACGAACAGCCGAGGAACGGCTGGCGGTGGCCTGCGCCCATGTGTATTACCGGATGGCGGGCAGCGACTATGCCGATCCGGAGCTGCAAGCCAAGATCGTGCGGATGGCGCGAGAGCACTGGCGGGCGGCCTTGCGCGTCCCGAACAGCAAGAAGCGTGAAAAGAGCAAGCTCTGGATGCTGATCTGCTGCCCGGCGGCGGGACGCTGGATGTGGAGGCTGGGAAAAAAGCTGAAACAGGGATGAGCCGGAGCATCTTGAGAAACGAAGTGGTTTTGTCTTGATTTATGTCGGAAATGTTATATAATAAAACAGTATACAAGACACAGAAGGAGGATTTCCATGGAACGCACCTATATCAATGAGGTACAAAAGGAAATTGGCAGCACGGTCAAGGTGCAGGGCTTTATCGAGAACCTGCGCAACAGCAAATATATGGCCTTCATCGTGCTGAAGGATATTACCGGCAAACTTCAGATCACCGTCGAGAAGGAGGACCACCCCGAGCTGGTGGACACCATCGACAAGCTGACCCCGGACTCTGTCATCACCGTCACCGGCAAGGTGATGGAGAACGACTACGTCAAGATGGGCGGCATCGAGATGATCCCCGAGGCCATCGCGATCGAGAGCATCGCCGACGCGCTGCCCATCGTCCGCAAGGAGATCGCCGCCACCAAGAAGAAGAAGGCTGTGGAGCGTTCCAGCATCGACCAGCGCATCGACTACCGCTGGATCGATCTGCGCACCGATGAGAACCAGCTGATGTTCAAGGCACAGAGCTGCTTCGTCAACGCCATGCGTCAGTTCCTGCTCGAGCGCAGCTTCATCGAGATCCACACCCCGAAGCTCATCGCTGCCGCCAGCGAGAGCGGCTCTGAGGTGTTCAAGGTGGACTACTTCGACCGCAACGCCTATCTGGCCCAGAGCCCTCAGTTCTATAAGCAGATGGCCATGGCCGCCGGCTTCGAGCGCATCTTTGAGACCGGCCCCGTCTTCCGCGCGGAGAAGAGCTACACCAACAAGCACTCCACCGAGTTCTCCGGCTTCGACCTCGAGTTCAGCTACATCACCTCTTACAAGGACGTCATGAAGATGGAGGAAGAGCTTCTGACTGCCGGCCTGAAGGCCGTCAAGGAGCAGTACGGCGAGCAGATCAAGGAGCTGTTTGGTCTGGAAGTCGTCGTCCCCACCACGCCGTTCCCTGTGGTCAAGCTGGCCGACCTGTACAAGGGTCTGGAAGAGGAGTTCGGCTACACGGTCGATGAGAGCGAGAAGGGCGACCTGACCACCGAGGCCGAGCGCCTGAGCTACGACTGGGTCAAGAAGCACTACGGCCACGAGTTCCTGTTCATCACCGACTACTCCGCCGAGAAGCGTGCTTTCTACCACATGCGCGACGAGAACGGCGTGCCGCAGGGCTACGACCTCATCTGGCGCGGCGTGGAGATCACCACCGGCGCACAGCGTGAGCATCGCTACGACGTGCTGAAGAAGCAGGCAGAGGAGAAGGGGCTGGCCGATGACGTCAAGTTCTATCTGGAGTTCTTCCAGTACGGCTGCCCTCCGCACGGCGGCTTCGGTCTGGGCATCGACCGTCTGACCATGCTGCTCTGCGGCCAGTCCATCAAGGACGCCGAGTTCCTGTTCCGCGGCCCCAACCGTCTGACTCCGTAACCTCTTTAAGGCTCTCCCTTTGGGAGAGCTGGCGCGCAAGCGCCTGAGAGGGCAAGGATGTCGACGGAAAATTGCAGGCGCGGCGATAGTATCGCTCTGACAAAGAGCCTGCTTATCGCTGTGCGGAAACTCTTTTATACCGGGCTTGCCCTCTCCGTCACCTTCGGTGACACCTCTCCCAAGGGGAAAGGCTTACAGCAACAACAAAAGCCAGCGCACATTCCGTGCGCTGGCTTTTCTGCATCTTACAGCTTACTGGATGCCGGTGACCTTGTAGTCCTGTGCCTCGACGGCGTTCTTGAGCACGTCGTCGGCGATCTCGGCGTTCAGGGTGACGATGGCGGTGCCGGCCTCGTGGCTCACGACAGCCTCGTCCACCTCGGGCAGGGCTTCCAGAGCCTTCTTCACGCGGGCTTCGCAGTGGCCGCACATCATGCCTTCCACTTTCAGGGTCTTCTTCATGGTATTATCCTCCGTTTTGACTTCGGGCGCTTCGGCGTCCGATTTTTTGTTATTTTCAGCCGCAGACTGCACCGGGGCAGCAGCGGGAGAAGCGGTTTTGTGGTCGTGCCTGGTGCTGTGCAAATCGAACAGGTTCAGCCGCAGGGCGTTGCTCACGACGCAGAAGCTGGACAGGCTCATGGCAGCAGCACCGAACATGGGGTTCAGGGTCAGGCCGAAGGGGATGAATAGACCAGCCGCCAGCGGGATGCCGATGATGTTGTAGATGAACGCCCAGAACAGGTTCTCGTGGATGTTCCGCAGGGTGGCGCGGCTGAGGCGGATGGCCGCAGGCACGTCCGAGAGCTTCGAGTTCATCAGCACGACGTCGGCGGCGTCAATGGCCACGTCGGTGCCTGCGCCGATGGCAATGCCGGTGTCGGCACGGGTGAGGGCGGGGGCGTCGTTGATGCCGTCGCCCACCATGGCCACCTTGCCGCTGGCCTGCAGCTGACGGATGACGGCCTCCTTGCCGTCGGGCAGGACGCCCGCGATGACCTCGTCCACGCCCGCCTGCCTGCCGATGGCGTCGGCGGTGCGCTGGTTGTCGCCGGTGAGCATCACGACCCGGATGCCCATGTTCTGCAGCTGACGGATGGCTTCGGGGCTGTCCTCCTTGATGGTGTCGGCCACGGCGATAACGCCCAGCAGACGGCCTGCGCCGCCGAAGAAGAGGGGAGTCTTGCCCTCAGAGGCCAGCTTTTCAGCCTGCTGTGCCAGTGCGGCGGGAAGGGTGAGCTTGGTCTGGATGAAGGCGGCATTGCCGGCATAGATGTCCATGCCGTCCAGCTTGGCCGCCAGACCATTGCCCGGCAGGGCTGCGAAGTCAGTGACTTCCGGGGGAGTGATGGCCTTTGCCTCGGCGTCGGCCAGAACAGCCTTTGCCAGAGGGTGCTCGCTGCGGCTTTCCAGCGCGGCGGCCAGCGTCAGCAGCTCCGTCTCGGTGACGCCCTCAGCGGGCAGCAGGTCGGTGACGCGGGGTGCGCCCTCGGTGATGGTGCCGGTCTTGTCCAGTGCCACGATCTGGGTGCGGCCTGCGGCTTCCAGCGAGGCGGCAGTCTTGAAGAGGATGCCGTTTTTTGCGCCGAGGCCATTGCCCACCATAATAGCCACAGGTGTTGCAAGGCCCAGTGCGCAGGGGCAGCTGATGACCAGAACGGAGATGCCGCGGGCCAGCGCATAGCCCAGCTCATGGCCCAGCAGCAGCCAGACGATGGTGGTGACGACGGCAATGGAGATGACCGCCGGGACGAAGAAGCCCGACACGGTGTCGGCGATTTTGGCGATAGGAGCTTTGGTGGCGGCGGCATCGCTGACCATCTTGATGATCTGAGCCAGCGTGGTATCCTCGCCCACGCGGGTAGCCTCGCAGCGGAGGAAGCCCGATTGGTTGGTGGTGGCGGCGCTGACTTTGTCGCCGACGGCCTTGTCCACCGGGATGCTCTCGCCGGTCAGGGCGCTCTCATTGACTGCACTGGTGCCTTCCAGCACCACGCCGTCCACCGGGATATTCTCGCCGGGGCGGACCACAAAGACGTCGCCCTTCTGCACGTCGGCGATGGCCACGGTCACTTCCGCGCCGTCCCGCACCAGCGTGGCGGTCTTGGGGGCCAGCTTCATCAGGCTCTTGAGGGCGTCGGTGGTCTTGCCCTTGGAGCGGGCTTCCAGCATCTTGCCCACCGTGATGAGGGTCAGGATCATGGCGGCAGACTCGAAGTAGAACTCCATCATATAGTGCATGACGAGCTCGTCGTTGCCGTCCACCTGAGCGCGGGTCATGGCGAAGAGGGCATAAGTGCTCCACACGAAGCTTGCCATGGAGCCGAGGGCCACCAGCGTATCCATGTTGGGTGCGCCGTGGATGAGGCCCTTGAAGCCGTTGATGAAGAACTTCTGGTTGATGACCATGACGATGCCCGCCAGCAGCAGCTGGACAAGGCCCATGGCGACATGGTTGCCGTCGAACCAGTGGGGCAGGGGCCAGCCCCACATCATGTGGCCCATAGAGAAGTACATCAGCACCAGCAGGAAGCCCAGCGAGGCGATGAGGCGGCGCTTGAGCTTCGGTGTCTCGCGGTCGGCCAGTGCGTCGAGGTCGGCGCTGGCGCCCGAAGCCTTCCGGGCAGAGGCATTCTTCGGGCTTGCGCCGTAGCCTGCCTCCTGCACAGCCGAGAGGATGGCGGCAGGGGAGGCTGTGCCTTCCACGCCCATGGAGTTTGTCAGAAGGCTCACCGAGCAGCTCGTGACCCCCGGCACCTTCTTCACGGCCTTTTCCACCCGGGCGGAGCAGGCCGCGCAGCTCATGCCCGTGACATTGTATTGTTCCATTGCGGATTCCTTTCCCTCTTATAGGATGCCCGGAACGGGATCATTTCATGAGCCGGGGCAGCAGCTGCAGCAGTTCGTCCAGCTTCTGCGTCCCGCCGGCTCTCAAATCGTCGGCCACGCAGGTGCGGACGTGCTGGCTCAGCAGCTCTTTGGAAAAGCCGTTTAGTGCAGCGTTCACCGCAGCCACCTGCACCAGAATATCGGCGCAGTAGACATCCTTGTCCAGCATCGCGCGGATGCCGCGCACCTGGCCCTCGATGCGGCTCAGCCGGTTGGCAAGGGCGCGGTACTCCTCAGGGGTACGGTCCTTGTGGCGGCAGCAGGAGGGAGCAGTGTCCTTTTCGGCAGGCTCAGCGGCGCAGCAGGGCTTTTTTTCAGCATCAGTCATAGCAGATGACTCCTTTCCGGGTGTATCAGTGTGAAGAGGAAACGTACCCTGTGGGGGTAAATCTCCTGATATTCTGATTTTACCACTTGGGGGTATCTGTTTCAAGTGGATAGAATGCGCTAACTGTGAAAACTTTGTGAAAACGAAAGCGGCGAAATGCAGAAACGGGAGCCTCCCGGTAAAGGAAAGCTCCCGTTTCTGTTTAGGATAGGAAAGAGAATGTCATAAATAGGGGGAGGGGATCACAGGTTGGTGTAACCCATCAGATAGCGGTCCACCTCGGCGGCGCAGTCGCGGCCCTCCCGCAGGCCCCAGACCACAAGACTCTGCCCCCGGCGCATATCGCCGCAGACAAAGACCTTGTCTACATTGGTGCGGAAGCCGTGGTCGGCCACATTGCCCCGGGCGTTCCGCTCCACGCCGAACGCCTCGGCCACATAGTCCTCGCAGCCCACGAAACCGGCGGCGATAAAGGCCAGCTGGCAGTCGTAGGTGAACTCTTCGCCGGTGGGTACCATGCTGGTGCGGCCGGTGTCGGGGTCACGCTGGGGCTTGAGATAGGAGATGACCGCGCCGGTCAGGCTGCCGGCGTCGTCCTTCAAAAACTCTTTGACGGTGGTCTGGTAGACGCGGGGGTCTTTGCCGAACTTGGCGAGGCACTCGGTCTGGCCGTAGTCCACCTTCAGCACCTTGGGCCACTCGGGCCAGGGGTTATTCGCGGCCCGCTCTTTCGGGGGCTGGGGCATCATTTCCAGTGCCACGAGGTCGGTGCAGCCCTGCCGCAGGGCGGTACCCTGACAGTCGTTGCCGGTGTCGCCGCCGCCGATGACGAGGACATTCCTGCCTGCCGCGTTGATGGCCCTGCCGTCGGCAAACTTGCTGTCCAGCAGGCTCCTGGTCACGCTGGTGAGGTAGTCTACCGCGAGGTAAACTCCCTTCGCGTCGCGGCCCGGGACGTTCAGATCGCGGGCTTTCTTGGCACCGCAGCAGAGCACGATGGCGTCATAGCTGTTCAAAATCTCAGCGGCATCCACAGCCCCGCCCACATCCATGTTGGTGCGGAACTCGACGCCCTCAGCCTGCATGATCTTGATGCGGCGCTCGATGACGGATTTGTCCAGCTTCATGTTGGGGATGCCGTACATCAGCAGACCGCCCACCCGGTCAGCACGCTCGAAGACGGTGACGGCATGACCCCGGATGTTGAGGTATTCGGCCACCGACAGGCCCGACGGGCCGCTGCCGATGACGGCCACGCTCTTGCCGGTGCGGGCCGGAGGCGGGGCGGCATGGAGCCAGCCCTTGGCGTAGCCCGTCTCCACGATGTTCAGCGGGCAGCCGGAGGCCATGCCGCCGATCATCATGCCCGCCTGGCAGAAGGGGACGCCGCAGTCCATGCAGCGGGCTGCCTGAGTCTGCTGCTCCTCCCGGGAGAGCCAGATGTGAAATTCGTTAAAGTTTTCAATGCGCTCCAGCGGCGGAACATCCGTGCTGGTCTTGCGCGTGTAATCCATAAAACCAGTGAGCTTTGCCATGATGTTCCCCTCCTTACTTGTTCTTCTGCACGGCGTAGAATGCTTCGATCTGCGCCTGCTCGCCGTCGAGTCCGCGCTCTTCCATGGAGGCGATGACCCGCAGCATATGGTCGTAATCGTAGGGGAGGACTTTCTTGAACTTGGGCAGGAACTCGCTGAAATCGTCCAGGATCTCCTTGCCGCGGGGCGAGCCGGTCAGCTCGACGTGCTCCCGGATGAGCTCTTTCAGGGTGGCGACATCGTACTTGTGCTCCACCGGCTCGAGGCTGACGGTCTCCTTGTTCACCCGCTGGTAGAAATCCCAGTTCTCATCCAGAACATAGGCGATGCCGCCGGTCATGCCGGCCGCAAAGTTCTTGCCGGTCTGGCCCAGAACGACGACGGTGCCGCCGGTCATGTACTCGCAGCCGTGGTCGCCCACGCCCTCGACGACGGCCACAGCGCCCGAGTTGCGGACGCAGAAGCGCTCGCCGGCCACACCGGAAACAAAGGCTTTGCCGCTGGTGGCACCGTAGAGCGCCACGTTGCCGATGATGATGTTCTCTTCGGGCTTGAAGGTGATGCCCTCGGGCGGGCGGACGACGAGCTTGCCGCCGGAGAGGCCCTTGCCCATGTAGTCGTTGCAGTCGCCGGTCAGCTCCAGCGTCAGGCCCTTGGGAATGAACGCGCCGAAGCTCTGGCCGCCTGCACCGGTGCAGTGGACGGTGTAGACGTCATCGGGCAGGTCGCTGCCGTACTTGCGGGTGATCTCGCTGCCGAAGATGGCACCAAAGGCGCGGTCGGTGTTGGAGACCTCCAGCTTCACGCTCTGAGGGGTCTTGCTGCTGAGCTTGAATTTCTTCATCAGCACCTTCATGTCCAGAGTGTCTTCCAGATGGAAGTCGTAGGTGTCTTCCTTCTGGAAGTGGACATTGCTGTTGACGATGGCGGGGTTGTGCAGGATGCAGTCGAGGTCCATCTTGGACATCCGGCTGTCGGCAGGGGCAGACTTGACATGGAGCAGGTCGGTGCGGCCCACCAGCTCGTCGATGGTACGGATGCCCAGCTTTGCCATGTATTCGCGCAGCTCCTGCGCCACGAAGGTCAGGTAGTTGATGATATACTCGGGCTTGCCGTGGAAGTGCTTGCGCAGCTCGGGGTTCTGGGTGCAGATGCCCATGGGGCAGGTGTCGAGGTTGCAGACACGCATCATGACGCAGCCCATGGTCATCAGCAGAGAGGTGCCGAAGCCGAACTCCTCAGCGCCCAGCATACAGCTGATGGCCACATCGCGGCCGGAGAGCAGCTTGGAATCGCTCTCGATGCGCACACGGGTGCGCAGGCCGTTGAGGATAAGGGTCTGGTGGGTCTCGGCGATGCCAAGCTCCCAGGGCAGACCGGCATCTTTGATGGAGTTGCGGGGCGCTGCGCCCGTGCCGCCGTCGTAGCCGGAAACAAGGATGACCTGTGCGCCGCCCTTGGCGACACCGGCAGCGATGGTGCCGACGCCGGCCTCACTGACCAGCTTGACGTTGATGTTGGCGTGGCGGTTGGCATTCTTGAGGTCGTAGATAAGCTCTGCAAGGTCTTCGATGGAGTAGATGTCGTGGTGCGGCGGGGGAGAGATGAGGCCGACACCGGTAGTGCTGTGGCGGGTCTTGGCGATCCACGGGTACACTTTTGCGCCGGGCAGATTGCCGCCCTCGCCGGGCTTTGCGCCCTGTGCCAGCTTGATTTGGATCTCTTCCGCGCTCACCAGATACTTGCTGGTGACGCCGAAGCGGGCGGAAGCCACCTGCTTTATCTTGGAATTGCTCTCGCTGTGGTAGCGCTCTTCGGGCTCACCGCCCTCGCCGGTGTTGCTCCGGCCGCCGAGGCGGTTCAGCGCGATGGCGATGGTCTCGTGGGCCTCGCTGCTCAGCGCGCCGTAGCTCATGGCAGCGGCCTTGAACCGCTTGACGATGGAGCTCACCGGCTCTACCTCGTCCAGCGGGATGCCGCCGTCGGGGGCATAGCTGAAGTCCAGCAGACTGCGCAGATGGACGCCGTTCTGGCCCATGTTGTCCACGGTGTGGGTGAACTGCTTGAAGGTGTCGTAGTCACCGGTGAAGCAGGCTTTCTGGAACAGGTGGATGGTCTGGGGGTTGAAGAGGTGCTCTTCCTTGCCGCTGCGGAACTTGTGGGCGCCGCCGTCTTCCAGCTGCATATTGATGTCAAGGCCCAGCGGGTCGAAGGCTGCGTTGTGCAGGGCCTCCACGTCAGCCTGAATGTCCTCGAGGCCGATGCCGCCCACACGGCTCACCGTGCCGGTGAAATACTTGTCGATGACGTCCTTGGAGATGCCGACGGCCTCGAAGATCTGGCTGCTCTGGTAGCTCTGGATGGTGGAGATGCCCATCTTGGAGGCGATCTTCACGATGCCGCCCAGCACAGCCTTGTTGTAGTCGTCCACGGCGGCGTAATAATCTTTGTCCAGCAGGCCGTCGTCGATGAGCTGGCCGATGGTCTCATGGGCCAGATAGGGGTTGACGGCACAGGCACCGTAGCCCAGCAGAGCGGCAAAGTGATGTACTTCATGAGGCTCTGCGCTCTCGAGGATGAGAGCCAGCGCGGTGCTCTTCTTGGTGCGGATGAGGTACTGGGACACGGCAGAAACCGCCAGCAGGCTGGGGATGGCCACATGGTACTCGTCAATGTCCCGGTCGGACAGGATGATGATGTTCGCACCCTCTTTATAGGCGCGATCGACCTCCAGGAAGACGCGGTCGATGGCCTTTTCGAGGCTGGTGTTCTTGTAGTAATTGATGGAGACCGTGGAGACTTTGAAGCCCGGGACGTTCATGTACTTGATGCGGAGAAGGTCCGTGGACGTGAGGATGGGATTGTTGACCTTGAGCACCTTGCAGTTTTCGGGCTTGTCCTCCAGCAGGTTGCCGTGTGCGCCCACATAGACGCTGGTGGAGGTGACGATCTTCTCGCGGATGGCGTCGATGGGCGGGTTCGTCACCTGTGCAAAACGCTGCTTGAAGTAGTTGAAGAGCGGCGGGTGCTGGCCGCTGAGGACGGCAAGCGGGGTATCGGTACCCATTGCGCCGGAAGGCTCTGCGCCCTGACGTGCCATGGGCAGGATGAGGGTGCTGATGTCCTCATACTTGTAGCCGAACACCTTCTGCAGGCGCAGCAGGTCGTCGCCGGTATAGCTGGGGGTCTTGATGTTGGGGATCTTGAGGTCCTTCAGCTGGACGAGGTTGCGGTCGATCCACTCGCCGTACGGCTCACGGCTGGCGTAGTATTCCTTCAGCTTCTCGTCGTCCACGACTTCGCCCTTGACGGTGTTCACCAGCAGCATCTTGCCGGGGCGGAGACGGTCTTTGACCAGAATGTTCTCCGGCTCACAGGGCAGCACGCCCACCTCGGAGGAGAGGATCATCCTGCCGTCTTTGGTGATGTAGTAGCGGCTGGGGCGCAGACCGTTGCGGTCCAGCACAGCGCCCACCACATCGCCGTCGGAGAAGAGGATGGCGGCAGGGCCGTCCCAGGGCTCCAGCATGGTGGCGTAATACTGGTAGAAGTCCCGCTTTTTCTGGCTGATGTGCTTGTTGTTCTCCCATGGCTCCGGGATGGTGATCATGACGGCCAGCGGCAGGTCCATGCCGTTCATCACCATGAACTCGAGGGCGTTGTCCAGCATGGCGGAGTCAGAGCCGGAGGTGTTGATGATGGGCAGGATCTTGTTCATGTCCTCCTTCATGATGGGGGAGGAGATGGTCTCTTCACGGGCCAGCATGGCGTCGGTGTTGCCCTTGATGGTGTTGATCTCGCCGTTGTGGAGGATGAAGCGGTTGGGGTGGGCGCGCATCCAGCTGGGGTTGGTGTTGGTGGAAAAGCGGCTGTGGACCATGCCGATGGCGGATTCATAGTCCTCGTCCTGCAGATCGAGGTAGAACTGGCGCAGGTCGTGGACGAGGAACATGCCCTTGTACACGATGGTGCGGCTGGACAGGCTGGGGACATAGGTGCCGTTGCTGGCCTGCTCGAAGACCCGGCGGACGATGTAGAGCTTGCGGTCAAAGTCGATGCCCTTGCTCACCTTGGCGGGCTTTTTGATGAAGCACTGCCAGATGGCGGGCATACAGTCGCGGGCTTTCTGGCCCACAGCGTCGGGGTCTACAGGCACTTCGCGCCATGCCAGAAACTCGAGGCCCTCTTTGCGGGTGACAAGCTCAAAAAGCTTCATGGCCTGAGCGCGCAGATGCTCGTTCTGGGGGAAGAAGAACATCCCAACGCCGTATTCGCGCTCGTTGCCAAGGCTGATGTTCAGCTCGTCGGCCACCTTGGCGAAGAAGCGGTGGCTGATCTGCAGCATGATGCCCACGCCGTCGCCGGTCTTGCCCTCGGCGTCCTTGCCGGCGCGGTGCTCAAGGCGCTCCACGATGGACAGCGCGTCGCTGACGGTCTGGTGGCTCTTGCGGCCCTTGATGTCCACGACGGCACCGATGCCGCAGGCGTCGTGCTCGAACCGGGGGTCATAGAGGCCCAGAGGCCCTTTTTGCTCCGTGAAATTTTCCATAGACTTTCCTATCCTTTTTTCGATTTTCCGGAGAATATCCTGGCAATGCTGCGGCACATTCCGCAGCGTCTCTCTTATATGGCATAACAGAAAAGGCGTCTCAGATGGGTCGGCGAAGACTCATCTGGAACGCCCTTGTTCCGGATAACAAGAATATTATACAAAGGTGCTGAAAAAGATTCAAGTGACAGCTGCACCAAATGTGGGTGCACGGCGACGGTTCTTCTTGTGAAAAACAGACACGCAGAGTTGGAAATAGTATGCCTTTTCCGGCTCAGTGCCGGCCCAGACAGGCGGCAAGATCCTCCTCCGGCGTGGTGATGGGCCGGAGGTCATACTTCTCCTGCAAAACAGCGGCCACCCCGGGGGAGAGGAAGGCGGGCAGGGTGGGGCCGAGACGGATGCCCCGGATGCCCAGCGCCAGCAGGGCCATCAGCACACAGACCGCCTTCTGCTCGAACCAGCAGAGGATGATGGAGAGGGGCAGCTCGTTGACCGAGCAGTCAAAAGCCTCGGCCAGACCCAGCGCGATCCGGATGGCACTGTAGGCGTCGTTGCACTGGCCCACGTCGAGGATGCGGGGCAGACCCGCCACCGTACCCAGCGGCAGGTCGTTGAGCCGGAACTTGCCGCAGGCCAGCGTCAGGATGACGGTGTCGGGCGGGGTCAGCTTGGCAAAATCCGTGTAGTACCGGCGGGAGGGGCGGGTGCCGTCGCAGCCGCCGATGAGGAAAAAGTGCCGGATGGCACCCTCGTGGACGGCTTGGACGATCTCCTCCGCATGGCTCAGTACGGCATGGTGGGCAAAGCCGGTGGCGACCACACTGCCGCCGTTCATGCCCGGGATGAGGGTGTCCTCCGGGTAGCCGCCCAGCTCAAGCGCCTTGGCGATGACCGGCGAAAAATCCCGGTCCTCCCCGATGTGGGTGACGCCGGGATAGGAGACGACAGAGGTGGTGAATACCCGGTCGGCATAGCTGGGCCGGAGGGGCATGATGCAGTTGGTGGTGAAGAGCACCGGTGCAGGGATGTCCTCAAACTCCCGCTGCTGGTTCTGCCATGCGGTGCCAAAGTTGCCTTTCAGATGAGGAAAGCGCTTTTTCAGCTCCGGGTAGCCGTGGGCAGGCAGCATCTCGGAGTGGGTGTAGACATTGATGCCCTTGCCCTCGGTCTGCTCCAACAGGCACTTGGCGTCGTAGAGGTCGTGGCCGGAGATGACGATGAAAGGCCCTTTCTCGATGGTCAGGGACACCTCCACCGGCTCCGGGTCGCCAAACGCGCCGGTGTTGGCCTTGTCGAGCAGGGCCATGACCCGGTAGGCCATGATGCCGGTGTCCTCCACCAGCTTGAAGAGCTTGTCCTTGTCGCTTTCCTCGGCCAGCGCCCGCAGGGCCGTGCAGAAGAACAGATCGATCTCGCCGTCGGTGTAATCCAGCACCCGGGCGTGGTAAGAGTAGGCCGCCATGCCCCGCAGGCCGAACAGCACGAAGGACTTCAGGCTCTTGACGTCCGGGTCCGGCTCCTGCCACAGCTTTTCCATGTCGTAGTCACCCACCGGCGAAGGAGCGGGGCAGGCGGAAGCAAACGCCTCCTGTTTTGCCTTCCACACCTTGTCGGTGAGCTGGGCCACCGTCTCGGGGTCGAAGTTGACGTTGGTGATGGTGGTGAACAACCCTTCCAGCAACAACAGTGCCTGCGGCGGCTGGATGGGCTTGCCGATGTCCAGCAGCAGGGTGGCGAAACCGATGAGAGCACCGGTCAGCCTGTCCTGCGCGTCGGCTGTCTCGGCTGATTTGCCGCAGACACCCGCTTTTCCGGTGCAGGCCGTGCAGTTTGCCGCCTGCTCGCATTGATAACAGAACATCATTTCGTCCATGCAAAAACCTCTTTTCGTTTGATAAAAGGAGTATGAGCGGGGCGGCAGACGGTTATGCAGGCAGGCGGGGCAAACCCAAAAAAGCCGCACCCTCGCGGATGCGGCCCTTGCAGATCAGGAAAAGCTTAGTAGGTGATGCCCTGAGCCATCATGGCGGTAGCGACCTTCAGGAAGCCGGCGCAGTTTGCACCGACCATCAGGTTGCCCTCGGAGCCGGCGGCCACGGATGCATCGTAGGAAGCGTGGAAGATGCCCTCCATGATGCCCTTCAGCTTTGCATCGACCTCTTCGAAGCTCCAGCTCAGACGCTCGGAGTTCTGGCTCATCTCCAGACCGGAGGTGGCCACACCGCCGGCGTTGGAAGCCTTTGCGGGTCCGTACAGGATGCCGTTGGACAGGTAGACCTCGATGGCCTCGGGAGTGCTGGGCATGTTAGCGCCCTCGCAGACCACGGTGCAGCCGCCCTTCACCAGAGCCTCTGCGGACTCCTTGTTGATCTCGTTCTGGGT
>PPYF01437853.1_pt1 | contig 18864 bp, 12 predicted proteins | sample 1559871 | NCBI WGS metagenome assembly PPYF01 (sample SAMN08240021, study PRJNA423297) | Human gut metagenome, whole genome shotgun sequencing project. | reverse complement strand
GGGGTGCAGGGTGCCCTTTTCAAAGGGCGGCCCTGCTGGGGGAGGCAACCGCAGTTGCCGGGGGCAAAGCCCCCACACCCCCTCGGAGAGCCCACGACACTTTGCAGACCGAAGGGATGAAAGTGTCATAGTGGGTTATTACACTTCCTGCAGGAAGTGCCTCCCCCGAACCCCCGTCCTCTTTCAACAACCCAACATCTGAAACAGGAGGATTTTTGCCTATGGCGAGAGGCGACGGTATTGACCGTACCAACGCAAGAAATATGAGGCTGACCGAAACCAAGATCGGTAACACCCAGCAGCACAACGAGCGTGAGAAGGATTCCTATGTCAATCAGGACATTGTACTGGAGCGGACGCCGCTCAATGTCCATTTCAAAACCCCGTCTGCCGGGTATTGGGAGATGTTTGCTCAAATGGAGGCCGACGGCGTGATCTCCACCCGTGGCATCAAGGAGGATGCCTTTCGATACGGTGAGTTGGTCTTTGATGTAAACTCCGCTTACTTCTACAATCACGGCGGGTATGACTTCGCAAAACAATTTTACACCGAAGCCTATAAAGCCGCAATCAAAATCGTGGGCGGAGAGCAGTATATTTTGTCGGCGGTCATGCACGCTGACGAGCGCAACCGGGCCATGTCCGAGGCGCTGGGGGAGGACGTGTACCACTACCACCTCCATGTGGTTTATATCCCGGTAGTGGAGAAGGAGATACGCTGGACAAAGCGGTGCAAGGACAAGTCCCTGGTGGGCAAGGTCAAGGAAACGATCATGCAGGTGAGCATGAGCAAGAAGTGGGCGTCCAAGCCCATTCTGGACGAAACTACCGGGGAGCCGTTACGCACAGCTAAGGGCAAACCCGTTCTACGAAAGTCGTACAGTGTCCTGCAAGATGATTTCTTTGAGCATATGCGCTCCGCTGGCTATGACGATGTAGAGCGTGGGGAACGTGGTAGTTCCGAAGAACATTTGACTGTTACGCAGTTCAAGACGGAGCGTGAGCAGGAACGGCTTGCACAGCTTCAAGAGGTGTCGGCGCTGGCCCAGGTTGAGGCCGACAAAAAGAATAAGGAGGCAGCATCAGCTGAGAAGAAAGCGGCCCAGGCCAGGGCTAAGCTGGACGATGTAGCGCCCTTGCTCAAGGGCATGGAGAAACTGGCGGCGGACTTCTCCGACGACCCGGAGCGGACGCTGCCGGAGGCGGGGCCGCTGGAATCGGCCAAGTCCTACCGGGAGAAAAAGGCCAAGCCCCTTTGGGAGAAGATCGTCAAGGTGCTGCGCTCCGTCTACCGGGCCTACTTCGACCTCAAGAGCAAGTTTGAGCGGTTGCAGAGCGCCTATGATCGTGAGGTCAGTAAGAACGGCTCCCTGTCAGCCAGGATTTATGAGGTTTGTGCCGAGAGGGACGGCTTGAAAGGGCAAGTCAGGGACTATGAGCGGGTCAGACGGGCCATTGGCCCGGAACAGGCGGACAGGATACTGGAGGCAGCTTACCAGCAGGAACAGGTCGAAAAGGAGCAGAAATGGGGTGCAAGGTCAAAAATAAGGGTAGGCGCACGATAATCACAAAAAATGGAGGTAATTTCATGGAAAAGTACATCTTTGACGAGGGCAACGGTCTGTGGTATGAGTTGCAGAGGGACTAACAATATTCGGGCGTGTGCGGCGGAAATCGTGGACACAGAAATTATTTGCGCATGAGGCCCCAAATCGGAGGGTGTCCCGGTGAATGCCCTCCTGATTTATTTGGGACAGCGGGTAAAAACTTCTTGCATTTTAGAGTGTGCTATGCTATACTGCTGTCATCCTGATTTGAGGAGTCTATTCAACATGCGGCAAGGTATTCTTAAATAAAATTTGATAATGGGCACAAAAATAATTGCCCCTTGCAGGGGCTTGGTTTTTGTACCCAATTTAAGAATGCTTTTGCCTTTTTATCAAATATCGTGACGGATAACGGCTCATGTTAGCTGAATGCGTTTCTATGTATCCGAAGTCATGATCCCCAGCGGTAAAAGTATTTGCCGCTGGGGATTTTTGCGCCCTTTTGGGCCTTGTATGGAGGATAGACATGAACATTATCAATATCGGGATTCTTGCCCATGTAGATGCGGGCAAGACGACACTGACAGAAAGCCTGCTGTATGCCAGCGGAACCATTTCAGAGCCGGGGAGCGTCGAAAAAGGGACAACGAGAACGGACACTATGTTTTTGGAGCGGCAGCGTGGAATTACCATTCAAACGGCAGTCACTTCTTTCCAGTGGCACAGTTGTAAAGTCAATATTGTGGATACTCCCGGCCACATGGATTTCTTGGCAGAGGTATACCGCTCTCTGGCTGTTTTGGACGGGGCCATCTTGGTGCTCTCCGCTAAAGATGGCGTGCAGGCCCAGACCCGTGTTCTGTTCCATGCCCTACGGAAATTGAACATCCCCACCATTATCTTTATCAACAAGATCGACCAGGTTGGCATTGATTTGGAGAGCGTATATCAGTCTGTTCGGGATAAGCTCTCCGCTGATATTATCATCAAGCAGACAGTGTCGCTGTCCTCGAAAATAACTCTGACAGAAAACACTAGTGCAGAGGTGTGGGATTCGGTCATCGAAAATAACGATGAGTTATTGGCAAAGTATATCGCAGGAGAATCAATCAGTCAGAAAGAACTTGCGCAAGAAGAACAGCGGCGAGTTCAAGACGCCTCCCTGCTCCCGGTCTATCATGGTAGCGCCAAAAACGGCCTTGGCATTCAACAGTTGATGGATGCGGTGATAGGGCTGTTCCAATCGACCAAGGAACAGGGGAGCGCCGCCCTGTGCGGTAGAGTTTTTAAGGTGGAGTATACAGATTGCGGCCAGAGGCTTGTCTATCTGCGGCTATACAGCGGAACGCTGCGTCTGCGGGATACGGTGGCCCTAGCCGGGAGAGAAAAGCTGAAAATCACAGAGATGCGTATTCCATCCAAAGGGGAGATTGTTCGGACAGATACCGCCCATAAGGGCGAAATTGTCATCCTTCCCAGCGACAGCTTGAGATTAAACGATATATTGGGGGACAAAACCCAACTTCCTCGTGAAATGTGGAGTGATGTTCCCTTCCCTATGCTGCGGACGACGATTACGCCAAAAACGGCAGAGCAAAGAGACCGGTTGCTGGACGCTCTTACGCAAATTGCGGATACTGACCCGCTTTTGCACTACGAGGTGGATTCCACCACCCATGAGATCATTCTTTCTTTTTTGGGTCGGATGCAGTTGGAGGTTGTTTCCGCTTTGCTGACGGAAAAATACAAGATTGAAACAGCAGTGAAGGAACCCACCGTCATTTATTTAGAGCGGCCGCTCAAAGTGGCCAGTCACACCATCCATATCGAGGTGCCGCCTAACCCGTTTTGGGCATCTATCGGACTGTCTGTTACACCGCTCCCGCTTGGCTCCGGTGTAAAATACGAGAGCCGGGTTTCCCTGGGATACCTGAACCAGAGTTTTCAAAACGCTGTCATGGATGGTATCCGTTACGGTTTGGGGCAAGGCTTGTGTGGCTGGAACGTAACGGACTGTAAGATTTGCTTTGAATACGGACTTTACTATAGCCCGGTCAGTACGCCGGCGGACTTCCGCTCATTGGCCCCGATTGTATTGGAACAGGCATTGAAGAAATCTGGGACGCAGTTGCTGGAACCTTATCTCTCCTTCACCCTCTATGCGCCCCAGGAATACCTTTCCAGGGCTTATCATGATGCGCCGAAATACTGTGCCACCATCGAAACGGCCCAGATAAAAAAGGATGAAGTTGTCTTTACTGGCGAGATTCCCGCCCGTTGCATACAGGCATACCGTACTGATTTGGCCTTTTACACCAACGGGCGGAGTGTGTGCCTGACGGAACTGAAAGGGTATCAGGCCACTGTCGGCGAGCCAATCATCCAGCCCCGTCGTCCAAACAGCCGTTTGGATAAGGTGCGCCATATGTTCAGTAAGATTCCTTGATACGCCACAGCAAGGATGGTTATTGCATTTCCCTGCCTTTCGTGGTAAAATGTAGTTGTAAACCACCAGAGAAAACAACAACCCTGCTACCCCCCGTTATCACCACCGATAACAATTTGATAACAGCCCATCGTATAGGGCTGGATAATATGGACACATCAAATAATCAAAAAAATGAGGTATCAAATTTATGAAGCAAAATCCGTTAAATATGATGCCCAACAACGTGATCGATTGAATCGAAATAGAGAGAAAGTATGCATTCGGGAAATGCCTTGCTTTTGTTTTGATAATGTTGAGGTGGTGGGCTGTGGCGCGAGCTGTCCCTGCCGATTTTCCAAAGTTGTCAGGAGCTTCTTCATGGAAGCAACTCCATAACGCAACCTGAGGGAGCGGATTCCAGAAACAGAAGTGGAGATGCTTTGTTTGCATAGTTCGTTGCTGGCGTTGACTTACCCATATGTGGGAAATGTAGTGGTGAGCTCGACAACAGCCCATTCTGTAGCTCCTTCCACACGATTTTTCAGATTCGACTTTCTGTGACTGATCTCAAACATGGCTCCCCTCCGCATTACGGGAGGCCAGATATCGGCAAAAGGTATCTTTGGAAAAGCCCATATGAGACAGGCGTTGTTAAAATTTTTTATTGGGAACTCCGTGGGCATAACGCCTGATTGATGGGGGGCACTTCCATCGAAACGGAGTTCCCTTTCCTTTTAGGAACTATTGCCAGATTCAATCGAAACTAGGGCCGTTGTAGCAGAAGCACCTGTTTTCCATCATCAGTCAGGTAGCCAATCAGAGGTAAGGCCACGTTGCGTTTGTGATGCTGTCTTCATAAGAAGATAGGTATATTCATATCATATTTTCTTGTCTGAAGTATCGGGTACGATAAAAGCTGCCTTTTGGGGAGTTTGTTTTTTCGTAGAGATTGCTTCCTGTTTTTGAGTGACGGGAATATTTCCGTTTTCCGTAAAAAATTGTTTTATAAGGTACGCGGGAATGATAATGCCTTCATTCTTGAGCATCTGGCTCAGTTCTCTGGAATTGTAGCCTTTTTCCTTCGCCTTTTTGAAATCCCGCTCAAGCAGCTCAGCAGCTTCCGGGCGGGTCTTCCTGTTTTCCTTTTCCGGTAAATTCTGAAGCAGTTTTTTTGCCTGTTCTATCTGTTGAGGACGGATAGTCGCGTTCGAGGACATCGTATTGCTCCTTGAAAGAAGATTTTCGCCATCATACAGGAAATTTTTCTATATATACAATTCGGCCACTGCACGAGGCGGGTTCTTCGTGGCAGGATGGTAGTTGTAATACACAACTACCATCCTGCCAGAAGGCTGACGCCCTCTGGACTCCCGGAATGCTCGGCGCTTCGCTTCTCGCATTCCAAAGGTAAAGAGGCATGAGAGGCAAAAAAGGAACGAATGGTGAAGGTAAGTATGCCGCCAATCTGTTGCTCACCTTTCGAGTGACAGCAGAGGAAAAAGCGCGTCTTGAGCAGCAGGCGGATATGGCGGGGCTGTCCGTTTCCGCGTATCTGCGCCGGAGGTTTTTCGGAGGACGCCCGCTCATAGCCCACACCGACGCCATGATGATTCGGGAACTTCGCCGTATCGGGGGCCTGCTCAAGCACAACTTTGAAACGCTTCGGCAGTCGGGTGCCGGTGTGGATATGCTTGAGCGGCAGGAACGGGCGTTGGAGCTTCTGGTTTCCGCCATTGAGCATCTTGGAGTGCCCGGCCATGATAGTGAAGAAAGTCAGACGGGAAATCGTCGATAAGCCGAAGACGTGGCAGATCGGGGATCTGGTGGATTACATCCGCTTTCCTCACAACAAGAATCCGCAGGAAAAGGTCGCCCATGCGGGCAGCAGGAATTTCCTGACTTCCACGCATAATGGCCAGAAGATGGAAATGATCGCTCTGGCCGAAGAGTCGGTTCACAGCAAGATGCCGGTGCAGCACTGGATTTTTTCATGGCAGGAGGGGGAGCAGCCCACGAGGGAACAGGTGGATGAGGCTGTGGATATTTTTCTGGGACATATGGGGCTGACCGGGCATCAGACCGTGTACGCTCTGCATTATGATACCGATAACTACCATCTTCACATTGCGGTGAACCGCATGAATGAGGAAACGGGAAAAGTCGTTCAGCCGCACAAAGGATTTGATATTGATGCGGCGCACAGGATTCTTGCGCTCATTGAACACGGACAGGGATGGAAACCGCAGGAAAAAGCCCGGTATGTCGTGCTGGAAAACGGTGAACTGGCCCGGAGAAAGAGCGGCAGGGAAATAAAACCTCGACAGGCCGCCCTGGACGTTGAACACGCCACAGGAGAGAAGTCTGCCCAGCGTATCGCACAGGAGCGGGGGCATGACATCATACGGGATGCAGACTCATGGGAAGATATGCATCGGAAGCTGGCAGAAGCTGGTCTCTGTTTTGAGAAAAAAGGGTCCGGTGCGGTCATTTTTGTGGGAGACATTGCCGTGAAGGCTTCTTCCGTGGACCGGGCTTTCAGCATGAAAAAACTTTGCAGGAAATGGGGGGAGTTCACGGAAGGAAACTATACGGAGAAGAAAGAAGCATTGCCGCCGGAGCCGGTGAGTTCGGTAAACCTGGAAGAATGGAAACTCTATCAGCAGGAATTTGAGGAAGAAAAAGAGGCACGAAACGACGGGGCAATAACGCCGGGCGATTCCCTGCGAAAGCGGCAGAGAGAACAGCGTCGGAAGAGCCTTGCCCAGCTGGCGCAATACGGCGTGCCGGTACTGAATATTGCCCGTCATTGTCTGAAAATACAGCAGAGGGAAGAGCGACGTTTCCTGCGGGGCACGGGGAAAAAGGTCAGGCGGCATAAACCCCGGTTTGAGGCATGGCTGCGGGCAAAAGGACTGCATCGTCAGGCAGGACTCTGGAGGTATCGTTCCGCCTGGGAAAAGACAAGACACACCCCGCCGCCGGTGCCGGACAGAGGAAGAGAATCCATGCGGGAAATGGAGAATTTCAGGCGTTATGCCGCAGCCGTCGGAGCGGACAGGTATCGAGTGACATGCATCGCCATGGAGACAAACGGGAATAAAAAGACCTTCATTCTCGACAAGGAAGGCGGCGTTACCAGGGGATTTACCCCTGAAGAACTGGTCTTGCGCATACCTGAGATGCTCAGGCTCCAGCGGCGCGGAGAGAATATATATTACACGCCGTTATCCGAGGAAAAACATCATGTGCTTATCGACGACATGACGGCGGAAAGTCTGGTCCGGCTGCAAAGGGACGGATACCGGCCTGCGGTCATTCTGGAGAGTTCTCCGGGGAATTTTCAATGCCTTCTGACCATCGCAAAACTGGGGAGCCGTTTTGACCGGGATGTGGGCAACCGGCTTACGGAACGGCTGAACAAGGAGTATGGAGATAAAAAATTGTGCGGTTGCATCCACCCGCACAGAGCGCCGGGCTTTGAGAATCGAAAGCCGAAGCATCGTCGGGAAGACGGTTCCTTCCCGGAGGTGAAACTTCTGGTTGCCGAAAAACGTGAGTGCCGCAAGGCGCTGGAGCTGGCCCGGCAGATAGCCGGGGAATATGAGGCCGCCGCTGAGAGCAGAAAACGATGGCCGGTACTGCCTCCTGGATGCGGACCGTCAGGCGATGCCGTTACCGCCTATCATGCTCACCTGGAGGATATTCGCCGTCACCTGACCATTGAAGACTACTCCCGTGTGGATGCCATGATCGCCCTGCGACTTCGCGCTACCGGCCATAGCCGGGATGCTGTGATGGAGGCTGTCCGGCAATGCGCTCCCGCTATCCGGGAGACGCCCGCACGCAGAGACTGGCAGCGATACGCCGAACGCACGGCGGATTACGCTTTCGGCACAGCGGGAGATGTAGAGCTGGCGAAGTATGAAACATACCGGGAGCTGTGGCGACGAGTGGAGGAACGTGTCGGTATGCAGCAAAAGTCTGCACTCCATACACGCATGAGGTAATATGCAGTCTTTGGGGAGTGCGGAAGTCGGACAGCCGTGCGGCAGTTTGCGAATCATTCACAGTAAGAAGCGCCTTTTGAGCTATCAATTCAAAAGGCGCTTCTGTCATGCTGATGCTTTATCTCATTCGCATGGAGAAAGTCTCCTGCACAGGAGTGACGGTGATGTTTTGCGTTTCCGCCATTTTCTTATAGGTGCTGGCATAATCCAGAGTTTCCTTGAGCGTATCAAAAGAGGCATGGACGGTTCGCGCACCGTTGATGATATGGTCTTTTTCATACTGAACACGCAGGCCGACTTTGCCCTCTTCCGTCTGGAATATTCTCAGTTCAAATGTTCCGCCGTCCCCCGTTTCAACCTTCAACTCGTGTTCCTGTTTGCCGTAAAAATCCATGCTGGAAGGCCGGAATCCGGCTTTTTCCATTGCCTGACGATAGGAGTCGTTGTTCGTTGCCGAAGCTGTGGAGAGATCCTTCTCAGGATGCGTCATGGCATCGGCAAAACCGAGCAGTGCGGCATCCTGGCGTGCGAAATTCAGGGCGTCTTCTCTGCTCTCAAACTGCTTGAAGCGGACACCGGGCGGGCCTTTCACAAGGGAGTGCCAGATATTGTCGTCATACAGGCAATGGATGGGCCACCTCGTAGTTTCACGCACATGGGAACGGTTCAGAAGATACCCGACCGGACTGTGCGTGACGGCGTACTCCGTCTGGTCCCCCTGCTCACCAAAGGTAAGCGTACAGACACGGTGGTCTTTCGGTGCCGCGTCTGCCATGGAGAAGGGGGCGTCGGGAGTTTCCTGCCTGGTCTCTTCTGCCGGAGTCGTGTCGGCCCCGGCGTCGGAAGTCTTTGGTGTCCAGTGGGAAACATAGCTCGCGTCATCCTGCATACGCTGCAACTCCCGGATGATGGCGCTATGATTTTCCCGCGCCAGGGTCAGTTCCTCCTTCTGGGGAAACTCCCTGCCGAGCGCTTCTCTGGTTGTTTCCAGTTCCGCCTTTTCATGACGGCAGGTTTCCCGGAATTTTTCCATGGCTTCATCGAAACCTTTGGCCAGGAAGTTGTCCATGCGCTGGAACAGACCGGAAAGACTGAGTTTGTCGTCAAAGAGATAGACGAGATTGTCCGGCTTGAACTCCTGTCCATCCGTACCTGTCACAACGATTCTGAACCCCTCCTTGCCGCCGAAGGACTGGGCATAGCGTTCAAGGTGCATGGCGAAGCCCCGATAGGAGCCGAACAGTACCCTGGCTCCGGCATTGCGCGTGATCTCCTTCACGCAGCCGAGCAGAATATCCTTTATTTTTTCGCCGTCTCTGTCCGTCAGCATCTTGTCTCCCGCAAAGAGTTCTATACGGATTTTTTCCTTGTCTTTTTCCTTGATGATATGGGTGTGGCTGTCCCGGTGCCGGATGTTGGCGGCGTAGGCGCTTTCCGCCTTGGCAAGACGCTCATCGGTTCCGTTGAGCCACTTCAGCCTGTCGCGCAGACGATGCTGTCCCCGCTGATGCTGGGAATACAGGGCTTCCAGCTTGCGAAGGTCTGCGGCAAGCTGAACCTGCATGAGAATCAGCGGATTGCCTGAAGCTGCGGCCTTCATTTCGGCGGCGTTGGCGGCCTCGCTCTGCACGTCGTCGATAACGCGCTGGAGCAGATCGCCCTTGCGGAACTGCTCGATGGCAGCCGCCTTGTACTCTATGGTCTGCCACATCCGGGCGTCATACGTCTGTTTGGTGGCATAGTTGTAAATGCCCACGGAGAAGTGTTCCGGGTCGCGCTCATAGAACAGGTTGCCCTGGCGGATAATGCGCCCGTTGCGCTGTTCCAGGTCGGAAGGCCGCCAGGGGGCATCAAGATGATGTGCGGCCACCAGACGTTTCTGGACATTCATGCCAGCGCCCATCTTGCTGGTGGAGCCGAGCAGGATACGAACATGGCCGGCATTCATGTCGGAAAAGAGTTTTGCCTTGCGGATGTCGGTGTTGGCCTCATGGATGAAGGCGATTTCTTCCGGCGGAACCCCCCGCGCGACAAGTTTGCTTCGTATGTCGTCATAGACGGAAAACTTTGACGACAGCGCAATGACGGCATCCATGTCGGAAGCGACGGATGTGTCTTCACCGCTGTCGTCTGTTTCCGCCTGTGTTGTCCCATGAGGTTCCTCATCCTTCCGTTCAGGCAGAAGCGTGTCGTCCACGTCCAGCAGAGTTTCCAATTCCAGGTCGTTACGGTTGGCCGGTACGGAAGTCGGAGTTCTGCCGCCCTTGGGGGTGGACAGGTCGCAGAAGACAAGCTGCGTGCCTCTGTCCGCCGCCGTGTCGCTCCAAATGTGATAGATGCGTTCAACGGCGGCGTTGACCTTGGACCCTGCAAAATCATCCGCGTGCGGTTCTATCAGGCGATAGTCCAGACCGGCCTTGCGGGCGTCGTTGGTGATTTTGAGCGGATTGTCCTGACGCGGATCGGGAGGAAGGTTTTCCATGCGGTGGATGATTTTTTCCATGTAGGCCGCCTGTTCCCCGGAGCGTTCGGCCACATCGTTATACGGCTTTCCATCAGTGACGGGAGGCGTCAGGGGGCGCAGCCCTGCCTGCTTTGCCTGTTCATCCAGATCGTTTTTGGTGACGACATCGGCAAAGGTCCGGTACATGGCAAGCAGTTCCGGGATGTTCTGGAATTTGGCGAAGCGGCTTTTGAGCTTGTAGTTGACGCCTGTGTTGCAATATATTTATTCGAAATAATAGTATAAAAATTTTAAAAATATTTTTGATACCCTAAAACATACCCGTCAAAAAAGGGGATAAAAATGGGTCTTCCCGGATTGTATGGGATAAGCTGTTCTGCTCAGGTATCATCCACTGGATACCCAGCAGTTTTCCTGTTGTTCGGCCTGTTTATCTTTTGGACATTTTGGACTATACTGACAAACAGAGGGAATCCGATGAGATGAGGATGTCCCGTCTATGACAAATGTTGCAATCCTGTACTTCTGAATTTGTCCGAACTGAAATTTTAGGAAACGACTGTATGAACAAACAGCAGCTTGCGGCCAAGATTTGGGAATCAGCGAATAAGATGCGTTCCAAAATTGAGGCTAATGAATATAAGGACTATATTCTTGGTTTTATATTTTATAAATTCCTTTCTGATAACGAAGTGCAGTTTTTGAAAAAAAACGATTGGACGGATGAGTATCTTGTTGAGCTGAATGAGGATGATACTGAATCCGTGCAGATGGTTCGACAAAATATTGGCTACTTCATATCTTATGACGGCCTTTTTTCCACATGGATAGCCAAGGGTATGGATTTTGCCGCTTCGGACGTAACGGATGCCATTTCCGCTTTTAACCGGAACATCAATCCTCATCATAAAAAAGTATTTGAGGGTATTTTCAAAACGTTGGAAACCGGTCTGTCCAAACTGGGGGAAACTTCCGGCGCGCGAACCAAAGCCATCCGCGATCTGATTTATCTGATAAAAGACATTCCCATGGATGGCCGACAGGATTATGATGTTCTCGGCTTCATCTATGAATATCTGATCAGCAATTTTGCGGCCAATGCGGGCAAAAAAGCGGGGGAGTTCTACACGCCGCATGAAGTCTCGCTGCTCATGTCAGAAATTGTGGCGCATCATCTGAAGGGAAGAAGTGCGATAAAAATTTACGATCCGACAAGCGGTTCCGGCTCTCTGCTGATCAATATCGGAAAAAGCACGGCCCGCTATGTGGGGAGTGAAGATCACATTCAATACTATGCACAGGAGCTGAAAGAAAACACCTACAACCTGACACGCATGAATCTTGTCATGCGCGGTATTCTGCCGGACAATATTTTTACTCGCAACGGCGATACGCTGGAAGATGACTGGCCGTATTTTGATGAAAATGACCCGGTAAATACCTATAATCCACTCTATGTGGATGCCGTAGTCTCCAATCCCCCCTATTCTCAGGCATGGAATCCATCGGACAAGGAAAACGACGCACGCTATGCCTCGTTCGGTCTGGCCCCAAGAGGCAAGGCCGATTACGCCTTTCTGCTGCATGATTTGTATCATCTGAAGCCCGACGGCATTATGACAATTGTTTTGCCTCATGGGGTTCTTTTTCGCGGCGGCGAAGAGGGGAATATCCGAAAAAATCTCATTGAACAGAACCACATAGATGCTATTATCGGCCTTCCAGCCAACATTTTTTTCGGAACGGGTATTCCCACCATTATCATGGTATTGAGGCAAAAAAGGGAAAATACGGATGTCCTCGTTATTGATGCCTCCAAGGGCTTCGCCAAGCAGGGAAAGAATAACGTCCTGCGGGCCTGTGACATCAAAAAGATAGTGGATACAGTCACACAGCGAACCTCGGTGGATAAATTTTCCCGTGTCGTCAGTCGTGAGGAAATCCGCGGGAATGAGTATAATCTGAATATTCCTCGCTATGTGGATTCTTCCGAAGAAGCGGAAAGCTGGGATATCTGGGCTACCATGTTCGGCGGCATTCCTGATTTGGAACTTGCCGGATTACGCGATTATTGGGCCGCTTTTCCCTCGCTCAAGGAATCGCTGTTCCGGCCTCTGAATGAAGCCTATTATGAATTGAAGGTTGAAAATCTGAAGGATGCCGTTCTCGGGCATCCGGATGTTACAGCCTTTACCGATCGATATGCCGGAGCATTCGCCACGTTTCCCGATTTTCTGAACACGGAACTGCTGGGCAAGATGGAGACAGTGAATACGGCGCAGGCGGAAAATGTGCACAGTGCGGATATTTTTGCCAGATTGCGCGCGATTCCGCTGATTGACCCGTATGAAGCGTACCAGCTTCTTGACAGCCGCTGGAAAGACATTGCCGTGGATCTTGAGATTCTTCAGACCGAAGGCCTTGCCGCCGCGCGGCAGGTTGATCCGCGCATGGTCATCAAGAAGAAGGATAATAAGGACACGGAAATACAAGACGGCTGGCAGGGGCATGTCATTCCCTTTGAACTGGCGCAGGCTTGTCTGTTGGCGGACAAACTGCAAGCCCTGAAAGAGGAAGAGGAAAGGCTGGCCGACTTTGCCGGGCGGTATGAAGAACTGCTGAATGAATTGAGCGAGGAGGACAGGGAACAGCCCTTTGTCAATGAGGACGCCTTTGTCCCCGCCGAGGTGAAAAAGTCGCTCAAGGCCGGAGCTCTGGATGAGGCGACGCTTGCCATCCTCAAAAAAGTGGACGCGCTGATCAGCAGGGAAAAAAGCCTCAAAAAGAAAATCAAGGAAGACGCCGAGGCACTGCACACGCAAACGAAGCATGTCATCGAGAATCTCAGTGACGGGCAGATTCTGGATTTGCTGCGCCGCAAGTGGATAACGCCTCTTGTTGAAGACCTGAACGACCTGCCTCTGGGTGTGGTCCGCAAATTGATTGCCCGCCTTGAAGCACTGTGTACGAAGTATGAGATGACCTTCGCCGGAGTAGACAGTGAAATTGATGAAACGGAAACGGCGCTCAATGGGCTGATTGATGAACTGACCGGAAATGCTTTTGACATGCAGGGGCTTGCGGAACTGAAAAAATTGCTGGGAGGCGAATAGTATGGCCGAACATGCCGGAAAACCTAAGGTTCGCTTCGCCGGATTTACGGAAGATTGGGAACAGCGTAAGTTGGGGGAGATTGCCGATAAAGTTACAGAAAAGAACACAACATTACGTTATACGGAAGCACTTACAAATTCGGCTGAATTTGGAATTATAGGTCAACGAGATTTCTTTGATCATGATGTTGCTAAATTAAGTAGCCTACATGGGTATTATATCGTCAAAGAAGATGATTTTGTTTACAATCCAAGAATATCTGTCACAGCTCCTGTCGGCCCGGTAAATCGAAATAAACTTGGAAAAATAGGAGTAGTTTCACCTCTTTATACAGTCCTTAGAACTGCCCAAATAGATAATGAATTTCTTGAATGGTTTTTTAAAAGTGCCTGTTGGCATTCATTTATGATATTCAATGGAGATTCAGGGGCGCGCTCTGACAGATTTTCGATAAAAAATTCTACATTTTTTGAAATGCCTATTCCGTGCCCTTGCCGCATGGAACAAGTACGCATCGGCACCTTCTTCCGCCACCTCGATCGCCTTATCACCCTTCATCAGCGTAAGCGCGGTCGCCTTGAAAATATCAAAAAAGCGATGCTGGAAAAAATGTTCCCGAAAAATGGGGCTGACGTACCGGAGATTCGTTTCGCCGGATTTACGGAAGCTTGGGAACAGCGTAAGGTTGGGGAATATTACGATTTCAAGAATGGCCTAAATAAAGGCAAAGAATATTTTGGGATTGGAACACCAATAGTAAATTTTACAGATGTATTTCATCTGCGCGGAATATATGAAAAAGATTTGAAAGGGAAAGTAAGTCTTACAAGGGCTGAAATAGCGAATTTCCAGGTCAAAATGGGGGACATTTTCTTTACACGTACCTCTGAAACTATCGATGAAATAGGCTTTCCCTCTGTTATGCTCGATGAGCCAAAGGATACTGTCTTTAGTGGATTTGTCCTGAGAGGAAGAGCTTTACAGGATGATCCACTAACATTGCAATTTAAAAGATATGTCTTTTTTACTGATGCATTCAGAAAGGAGATGGTGAAGAAAAGCTCCATAACAACACGCGCTTTAACATCTGGAACAGCAATAAAAAACATGGAATTTGTATTCCCAAAGAATAAAAAAGAACAAGAGTTTATCGGCAACTTCTTCCGCCACCTCGATCGCCTTATCACCCTTCATCAGCGTAAGGTCACTTTGCTGCAAAATATCAAAAAAGCCTGCCTTGAAAAGATGTTCGTATAGGGGAAGCCGTATGACATTGGAAAACAAACTGGGTTTGACCGAGGCGGCGGAACTTGCCCGCGCCGAGGAGAAACTGAGCAAGGCAAAAGCGGCCCTGCTTTTTGAACAGGGCTTGCTGGACACCCTTCCGACAGGCACTTTTGCCGGACTCGCGGCTATCCACCAGTTCTTGTTTGAAGATATTTATCCCTTTGCCGGGCAAATGCGCCATGTGAATATCTCCAAGGGGCAATTCCGTTTTGCGTCCGTCCTCTATCTGGCGGACGCCTTGCGGCGTATAGATCGTATGCCGCAAGGCGGCTTTGATGAAATCGTGGAAAAATATGTGGAAATGAATGTGGCTCACCCCTTTCGGGAAGGCAATGGCCGCAGTGCCCGCATCTGGCTGGACGCCATGCTGAAAAAGGAATTGGGCGTGGTAGTGGACTGGAGCGGAATAGACCGGGAAGCCTATTTGCAGGCAATGGAACGCAGTCCTGTCAATGATGCTGAAATCAAGGATCTTTTGAAAAAGGCATTGACCGATCAGGTCAATGACCGGACCGTCTATATGAAGGGTATAGACGCAAGCTACCACTATGAAGGTTATCATATTTTCCGTACAGAAGACCTGAGTCGTAATTGACGCGAGGAAAGCATGAAATTTCGCAATGAAAAAGATTTTGAGGATGCGCTTGTTGCCATGCTGCCTACGGTCGGGTGGGAGGACTTGGTTCTGGAAAATTATGATGAAACCAAACTGTTGCAGAACTGGGCCAATATTCTGTTTGAAAATAACAGAGGTATAGATCGTCTCAATGATTTTCCGCTGACAAAGGGAGAGATGCAACAGGTTCTGGAGCAGGTGAAAGAACTCAAAACACCACTCAGGCTTAATGGTTTCATCAATGGCGGCAGTGTTCAGATTACGCGCGATAATCCTGAGGATACGCTGCATTTTGGCAAAGAGATTTCCCTGAAAATTTATAACCGCAAAGAAATAGCCGCTGGGCAGAGCCGCTATCAGATCGCCCGGCAGCCCCGCTTTTCCGTCAAATCAAAACTTCTCAATGACCGCCGGGGTGATATGCTGCTGCTGATCAACGGCATGCCGGTCATCCATATTGAATTGAAAAGAAGCGGCGTTCCTGCCAGCCAGGCTTGCAACCAGATCCAAAAATACGCCGCCGAGGGCTGCTTTACCGGTTTGTTCTCGCTGGTACAGATTTTTGTGGCCATGAATCCTGAAGAAGCTCTCTATTTTGCCAATCCCGGCCCGGAGGGTAAATTCAACCCTGATTATTATTTTCACTGGGCGGATTTCCATAACGAACCAATCAATATATGGGATAAATTTACACGCGACCTGCTTTCCATCCCTATGGCTCATCAGCTTATTGGCTTTTACACCGTGGCCGATGATTCGGACGGCATATTGAAGGTGATGCGGAGTTATCAATACCAAGCTGCCAATGCCATTTCCGACAAGGTGGGCAAAGCTCGCTGGGAAGCTGAAAATTTGGGCGAAAATCAGCGCGGTGGTTTTGTCTGGCATACCACAGGCTCCGGCAAGACCATGACTTCCTTCAAGTCCGCCCAGTTGATCGCTTCCTCCAAGGATGCCGACAAGGTTGTTTTTCTGATGGACCGTATCGAACTTGGAACTCAGAGCTTAAAGGAATATCGGGGATTCGCTGAAGAGAATGAAGATGTGCAGGCAACGGAAAACACCAGTGTGCTTGCCGGTAAACTGAAAAGCAATGATCCGGCCGATACCCTGATTGTCACGTCCATCCAGAAAATGAGCAATATCAAGAATGAGGGTGAATATGGTCTGAATGCTGCGGACTTGGAAAAAATGCGATCCAAGCGCATTGTTTTTATTGTGGATGAATGTCATCGCTCCACATTTGGGGAGATGCTGCTGATTATCAAGGAAACATTCCCTCTGGCCATGTTCTTTGGTTTTACTGGAACGCCGATTCACGAAGAAAATCAGAAGAAAAAAAGTACGACAGCTACTGTATTCGGCAATGAGTTGCACCGGTACAGTATTGCTGACGGGATACGCGACAAAAATGTACTTGGGTTTGACCCTTATAAAGTAGCGACCTATAGAGATCAGGATGTTCGGAAGGCTGTTGCTTTGGAACAGGCCAAAGCCTCAGATGAGGAAGAGGTACACTCCGACCCTAAAAAGGAAAAAATTTTCTATAAGTACATGAATATGCCCATGGCAGGGCATACCGATGCCACGGGGAAGCGCTGCAAGGGGATTGAGGACTATATTCCTCATACCCAGTATCAAACCCCTGAGCATCAAAACAAGGTTGTGGAAGACATTCTGGAAAACTGGTCAACGCTCAGCCATGGAAATAAATTTCACGCAATTTTTGCTACATCATCCATTCCGGAAGCTATAGAATACTATCGTCTGTTTAAGTTGGCCAATACAAAACTCAAAATTGCCGCCTTGTTTGACCCTAATATTGATAATGATGATGCCACAAAGGCTCTCGACAAGGAGGCCGGGCTGAAAGAAATTGTTGAGGACTATAATGCGCGCTACGGGCAACATTTCAGTATTCCCACTTTTGCCGCTATGAAGAAAGATATTGCCTCCAGACTTGCGCATAAAAAACCGTATGAACGCATTGGACGAGAACCTGAAAAACAGCTCGATCTTTTGATTGTGGTCGATCAGATGTTGACGGGATTTGACTCCAAATGGGTCAATACGCTTTATCTGGATAAACTGCTCCAATATGAAAATATTATTCAGGCGTTTTCCCGTACCAATCGTCTTTTTGGGCCGGACAAACCGTTTGGAACTATTAAATATTATCGTTACCCGCATACTATGGAGAAAAATATTGAGGCTGCCGTGGCTCTGTATTCCGGAAACAAGCCACTTGCCCTCTTTGTTCAGAAGCTCCCCGAAAATATTGAGGGGATGAACAGGCTTTTTGCCCAAATTTCCGATTTGTTTAACGGCGCAAAAATTGAAAATTTCAGCAAACTTCCTGACGATACTTCAGAGCGGAATAAATTTGTCAAGTTATTTAATGAACTTAATGAATATTTTTCCGCCGCCAAAGTGCAGGGCTTTTCATGGGGTAAAACACGCTATGAATTTATAGATAGGGAAACAAACAGACCATGCAGTGTAAAAGTTATAATTGATGAATATACATATAATACTCTTGTAAAGCGGTATCAGGAGTTACATTCTGATACAGGCGCTGGTAATAATGAAGACGATGCCCCGTATGATCTTGATGGATATATTACAACGATTGATACGGATAAAATTGACTCAGATTATATGAACAGTCGTTTTGTAAAGTATATCAAAACATCGCGCCAAGAAAATATAAGTGAAGAAGAAAAACAGCAAGCCCGGAATGAGCTGCATAAAACATTTGCAAATCTTTCTCAGGAAGAGCAGAAGGTAGCAAATATTTTGCTTCACGAGATGCAGCGAGAAGATTTTGTGTATGAAGAGGGCAAGACCTTTCGAGAGTATATTTCAGATTATCTGTTCAGAAAGCATGATGCACGCATTCACATCCTCGCCTCCGTTTTTGGCCTTGATGAAAAAATGCTGCACAGTATGATGAACTTGCATCTGACTACACAAAATATCAATGAATTCGGTCGATATGACGCATTGAAAAACACCATAGACAAACAAAAAGCCAAATTATATTTTGAATCACTGGAAGGAAAGAGACTTATCCCTCCCAAAGTGTCGGTAAAAGCTGATAATCTTCTTCGAGAGTTTATCATCAGCGGAGGTTTTGATATTCAAAAGCCGGAAACTTACGATTAACCAAAGTGGAATGCTAATTTTGCATCCAAAGGGCCGGAGCTTCTGCTCCGGCCCTTTCGCATGTTTGGGAACAGCGTAAGCTGGGGGAGCTGCTAGCAGAAAGCAAAATTAAGGGACACTCAGGAAATGTAGCAAAAAAATTAACAATTAAACTTTGGGGTAAAGGGGTAGTTGAAAAGAAAGATTTTGGAGGGAGCGTATATACTCAGTACTATATTAGAAAGTATGAACAATTT
>PPYF01660539.1_pt1 | contig 18865 bp, 14 predicted proteins | sample 1559871 | NCBI WGS metagenome assembly PPYF01 (sample SAMN08240021, study PRJNA423297) | Human gut metagenome, whole genome shotgun sequencing project. | reverse complement strand
AAGTCAGTAATAATCTAAATTTACTTGAGGTATTTTTTTGTGTCAATCTCTTGACCTATTTAAAGTATACAGGAAGCTTCCTAAATCACTTTAATGCTTGTATCAGGAGCAATCAGCTTAAAGATTTCTCCAACATTTATCTTTGACGGACTATCTGCAAAGCTGCTATCACGAAATACTACTCTTAGCGGCTGCTTCCTTGCTATCTCTTTGATTACATTATCAGGAATATTCTCATCAAAGCAGGAAATCAAATCTCCATCATTGTAATTATGAACTATGCATCCCTCTATCTGCTCTGAGCTATTCATCTCTATATTCTTCGCCAGTCATTTTAAAATCATCATTGTATATGAAATCATTTCCCGTACTATACGGAGGATCTAACAAGACGTTATCTTTGATGCAATGCCAATGTGTGCCTGTGGCCTTGAAACCGCTTGATTTCCAAGCTTTTCCTCACTTACAGGCAGAGTGCCGGAGCGTGGTTCCGGCCCTGAAGTTATATGCTACTGTGCTTGCTGCGGTCAAAAGCGACACCCCCTATCTGCTATCGCTAAAAAGTATGGCTATCGTTGAAAGGTATCTGTCAGCTTTTGCTCACCACCTGAATTATGGCATCGGCAATTTGATTTGCATCGTCTTCTGTATTATCTACTCCGAATGTAATACGGATTGTTCCTTCCGCATATTCTTCCGGAACATCTATCGCTTTAATAACATGAGAAACCTGCGTGTTCACGGAATCGCATGCTGATCCTGTAGAAATACATATCCCTTTCAAATCAAGTCGATGAAGAAGCATTTCACCGTCAGCTCCGTGAAAAGAAAGATTCACATTACCGGGAAGGTGATTTTCCGCGCCGTTTCGAATAAAATCCAAACCAGCCTGATTCAAGCAGCTTACAAGTGTATCCTCTACTACTTTGAGCCGTGTTTGTCCTTCTTCGATTCGAGTAGTGTTTTTCTGTAATGCTGCTGCCATACCAACAATCCCTGCGATGTTTTCTGTCCCGGCACGATTTCCTTGCTCCTGCGATCCTCCATTGGCGTATGGATGAATGGTCACACCTTTTTTGATATACAGAAAGCCTATTCCTTTTGGACCGTTGAACTTGTGGGCGGATGCAGAGAGCAAATCCACATTCAGCTTATGGACATCTATTGGAATATGCCCGACTGCCTGCACCGCATCGGTATGAAAAAGTGCCCCATGTGTATGGGCTATCTCAGCGAGTTCTTTTATCGGCTCTATGGTGCCAATTTCATTGTTGCCATACATGATGGAAACAAGAGCTGTTCGGTCTGAAACATATCGTTCAAGCTCGGTGGGATGAATGATACCTTCACTGTCAACAGCAAGATAATTGACAGGAATGCCAAGCGTCTGGATGGTACTGCACGAATTCAGGATGGCATGATGTTCAATCTGAGACGTGATAATCTTGCTTTTCCCTTTGTCAAAGAAAAGCGAAGCTTTAATCACCCAGTTGTCGCTTTCCGTGCCGCCGGAGGTAAAGTAAATTTCCTCCGGATCGGCACCTATACAGAAGGCGATTGTTTCACGGGCTTCCCTCAAAGCTCTTTTAGCAGGCTTAGCAAAGAAATAAGGTTGTGAAGCGTTCCCATATTCCTCAAGGAGATATGGCTTCATAGCGTCATACGCTTCTTTACATAATTTTGTCGTTGCGGCGTTATCCGCATAAATCATCTTACTTCACCTGCCTATTCAAACAGCTTGCATCCCTCATCCTTGAATTCCTCGATCTTTTCGTTCAAGTCCTCAACCGTAGTATCAAGGTAAGCTGCCAAGCAATCCATACAATAATAGTTTTTTACATTCATTCCAAGCAGCTTCTTATTAAGTCCGATTGTGTTCTTATCCAGCTTTTCCTTGCCACAACTTACACAGTCAATTCTATTCATTCCACAATCTCCCTAAGTGTGAATTTTGGCATTTGCTTTGCCGGCTTTCGATACTCATCGGGATCAAGAATTTCAAGTTGCTTTTGAATGATCCCTCTCATCTTTTTCGCCGGTCTGAGACAATACCGCTCAAATTCATGCGGATCAACATCTCTTGCGGAGCGAACATTTGGGAAAAGGAGCTTTAAATACGCTGTGGCTAACCGCTTCACTGCTTCGACATGCCGCTCATACGCATCATCAGAAGTCTGAACAAGGCTGTCAACAATTGCTCTGTAGCTTATATCATCTCGAAGCAAATGTAGGATTGAACAAAAATACTCTGTATTCAATGCCCATCCCGAAACCTTTAATTCTGGGTTCATGGGAGGGATATCCCATCCTTTAATAAATCCGTGCATACGATCAACAAGAGCACTTTCTTTAAACAAAGATGGGAGTTCAGTGAACATATTCTTATATTCATCCATGTTGTTTTGCTCGATGTTTCCAAGAAAAACTATGCCCGCATCTGATGTAACAGTAAATCCATCCACAGTACATTTACCGTTATTTTCCATGTACCCTTGGAAAATAGACTGCATCTCACTTACATTTGTGAATTGAACCTTTTTGACCTCGTCAATCGCGACATAATCATGGCCAACGATAAAACCAGTCGTTCTGCGGGCTTTGTCATAAAACATCTTTGGCCTTGAAACAGTACCGCCATCGACCAAAAGCCCATATTTGCTGATGTTTCCAAAGACATAGGACTTTCCTGTTCCTTTTGGCGCAAGTTCAATAATATTCAGGTTCTTCTCAACAAAGGGAAGAAGACGCTGAAGCATGGCAAGTTTCTCGTGTTCATCTTTATAGCCGTTTGGATTGTAGTCCATTGCACCAAGCAAAACATCAATCCATTCTACCGTAGAAAAGTCGGAACGTACATCCTTGTAGAAATCGAGGTCAATGCTATATGGTGTAAAACTTGTAAAATCTGTCAGTTTAATTTTTCCGGGTATTTTCGGCTTAACACTATCGTCCGGCGGACGATATCCAAGCTCGACAATTCCCCAGATTTCATTTCCTCTTACAAGTTCATCCTTAACATTATCCCAGACTGTATCTTCGATTACGGTTTCTTTGTTTGTAAGACCATAATCGGGCAGTGCAAACGACACTGTTCCCGTCTTAATATCAATATCAACATCAATTCTTGTTAATAGTTTCATCCTCTCATATTCTTTACTAATACGATTTTTTATACTAAGCCAATCCTCTTTACGAGGCATGTATGTATTAACAAAACTAAGCAGATCTTCAACGTCAAACTTTCCGTTGTCATCCTCAAACTGTTTCAAAACCCAGTCCCGAAGGAATGACGGAAGCTTTAATGTCTTGAGAAAGCTCATCTCATCCAGATTTTTATAGACAGCCATCTCTTCGAAGCAATCTCTGAGTTTATCACTCACTTAAGCTACCTCCTTACAGTAATTTTCTCTCGCCGAAGTCAGAATTATCTGCTGTAAACACCAATCCTGCCTTCAACGGGTTATTGTTATAATAAACATCTACAGTATATTTACCTGCTTTACGAAGTTCAGGTAACGCAAAAGTGAAGGTCTGTCCATCGTGAGATTCCCCTTCGTACTCGCTTCCTAAGCCAGATACCCGTATAGTAAGGCTGTCAAGCTTTGTTTTAGAAAACAAATGGATAACGGCATCCTTTTTGCGCCTGCTAAATTTAATATTCTTATCTAACAGTTGTATCTCAATTTCGTCCGGCGAATAACTAATCTCAATTATCGGTACAACCACCTCTTCAAGAGTAGCACCACCGTGAACTTCAATGTTAGCCTTTCTGCTACCCTTGAACCTGTCATAGTTTGCCAGAACCCAGTAACCGTTTTCTTCTATTGCGCAAGAAGGCTTTTCGTCTATCTCTCTAACCGGACAGCATCTTCCCGAATGCTCCGCATTTGATTCAGATCCCCACTTATTTTCTCGATGACTAATTACCGAGAGTCTGCTTGCGCCATGATCAGATATCATAACCACACGTTTATATGTACCACTCATCAATTTCGTTGCTATCTTTTCGATGACCTGAGCGATAATTTCAAGCTCCCTTGGTATATAGGTAGGCAACGAATTATTCGTATAATCAAACTCCTCTTCGCCGTGATGTTTCAAATCGTCAAGACTCTTGATCCCGTTTTTGTCTGGAAGAAACTCCGCACCTCCCGCCATTAATGCATCAATGAATTCCTTGTTGAGTGATGTTATGGAGGGCAGCTCACAATGGCACAGCGTGACAAAACCTATTAGCTTTCTTTTTCTAAGCTGTTTCATAATGAAACTGAGATATTCAACACCCATTGCATCCACAAAATAAACAAGTGTATCCTTCTTCTCAATAGCGTCTAATTTCTCGCAGCGCGAAGGAAGCAGAAGATTAAATTCCCGCTTTTCAGCCTGTTCCTCTACCAATTGCATAAATTTTGGGAACACCTTGTTAACAACCTTCTGGTACTTGTACTCTTGGAAATAAGAATCCAAAAGTGGAATCTTAAATCGATATGGTTGTAAATATGCATACAGCTCTGGGTAAATATGGTGAAGAATCTCCTCTACTTCTTTACGACCAATCTTTTCAGAATATGCATCAAGATTCTCAAATATCAGGTTTTTCTCTGCCTTGGATGCATCGGTGAGGTAATACAGTGCGTTCTCACCCTTGCTTTTCACCATGGCACAATAATCTGCAACTTCGGAATCTGGATTACCAAGCGAATGAATGAGTTTTTTTCGTTCATCGTAACGATTCCAGAATTGGTTGTCCTCATGTGAAACGTGAAGGAGACTTCTGAACACGCTCCTGATAAACAAATCACAGTTATCTGCATTCCTTATAGCTTCCGTAAGGCACCAGTTGTTCTTAGCTCCATAAAGCTTGAGTGCTATGAAATATAGCCATTTCTTGCTGGCATCAAATGTACTCCAGTTGCCTATGAGCATATCAAGATTCGTTGTGGTTTCAAATACATTCGAGATGTATTTCATCCAGGAACCATACTGAGTAATGCGGGAAAGGGCACACTCCCATTCCTCATCTGTACCGCATTCCTTTTTAAGCTGTTCAGTAGTGACATCAATATTGCGAAGGACCTCAAAAGAATCATTAAGTTCTGTTATTCCGTACATTGACCGGGAATAAGAAGATTTTCTCTTCTTCGTGTGTACAAGAAGACGCGACGATTCACATTCTTCAACCGCAGCGGGGACATGTTCTATTCCATCAACAGATGTATTATCACCATAAATCAGCTTATCATGCTTAACAAAGGTAAGTCGTGGGAGATCCGCCTTTTGCCCATCAACCAAATAAACAAATTGTGCGTATCGCCTGTCCGTCTTTTCCAGATACTTCTCACATTGATAGCATATAACGACCAAGTGCAAACCAGACAGAGATGTAGCTATAATTCGATTCAGAAAGTCCTGTAGACAATCTTCACCAAATAGCCGATAATAACTGGTAAGACCTGTTACGAAAACAGTTCCCTTGGCCGTTGCCAGATAATTGTATAATGCATCTTCTGACAAATTTTCATCATCAGAAGAAAAATCAGCTACTGATTTAAGGGCATTACTCCCCACATTAAAATGTTGACAAATAACCTTTATTGCATCCGGGTTATTCACATTCACGAGGCGCGGATGCGCATCATTACGCTGCAGATATCTTTCAATCCGCTTTATGGCATCGTCTTTTGTAAGACTCATACTGTACGCCTCCTTACTTCCCTTTGATTATTTCCATCCCAACTATCATGTTGTCTTTAATAAGCCTCTTAAGATATTGCTTTGCTTCAGCCGCATCCATATCTTCGATTCTCTCCAGAGCTTTGTCACAGCCGGTTTCATTATACTTGTATTCTGCCATAGCCTTCAGCTGCTTATCAACCTCCGGCAAGCCAAACCAATCGTAAGGATCCGCTGTAATCATTCTCTTAAGATAATTCCGTACCTCATCCAAGTCCTCAAGCATGACACCGTAAGACTTTACTACATTCTCACGGAAAGCCTTGTCGCGTTCTTCCTGACTTGAAAGTTTGTCAAAGAAATCAGCTCTCTCAAGAAACTCTGTTGCCTTGTCTATTGAATTTGCATCAGGATTCTTCCGATTCAGAGTTCCAAACGCCGTTCTGGCTGCCGGAACATCCTTGCTTGGAATCATGCACAAAATGGGCATGAGATATTTGGTCGACCACTGTATTGGAGAATCTGTCTGCGTTTTATCATGCCACATTTCTTTCAGCTTTGTCACACTTTGCTCGCTTATATACTTATCAACTGTCGACTGAACCGTAGACTGGTAATCAGACTTTTCGGAAGTAAACAGGTTTTTGGGAAGTAACCTGAATATTTCCCGTACCTCCTGATCATTAAATCGGCCAACAATAAAAGCGCATGCTTTTTTAAAGAGATCTGTTTGGCTGTTATAAAAACGATTGAATGCGTCTCCGTTTGTAATTATCTGCCCAAGGAACTTCTCTCTCTTTGATTCAAGCAGCACGCCGGACTTCTTGATGTCATATAACATCTCCATGAAATCGGACAAATCTTCCCAGTAGTTTTTAGCATACAGATAGGAAATCCGTATCATGCCACATTTATCTGCCCATTCCCGGATGGCACCATCGAAAGATGTGCTCTTGGGAAGAATCTTATTGCTCTGAGCAATAATTCTGTATTCCAGAATAACCTCATCAATTTTCTGATTAGCTGTATCTGTATTCCAAACCCAATTTGCGGCATCAGCGTCAAACTTTTTCTTTAAGCGGTTAATAAACTGTCCGCCATCATTTACTTCATTTGCAAGTTTAGGCAACCCTCCATCATCATACTTTTCAAGATAAGCCTTCATTCCCTCTGAACATCTGTCCTTTGTGACAAGGGATGCCAAGTCATCCATTACATCCGGAGTATCTAGGCAAAGCTTGCCTATAGCCATTGCAATGTCACTGTCAGTTTTGGCTGTTCCAAAATTGCTGTTATTTGCAATGCCACTGTAATCATCGATAAGAGTCGAAACGACATATTTACCAGACTTCAGTGTTGCATAATCGAGAACATATTTAAGCACCCAGATAGGGAAGGACAAATCCTTCATTTTCTGGCGAATACGTTCCCGGGTCTGCTCAACGGAGTTGCAGAGATTGATTGGAATACCGAAAATTTTCGAAGAAGCCTCATTGAATGCCTTTTCTTCTGCTGTGGTTGTGACAATATACTTGTCTTTATACCGTGGAATCGGATTCTGCTGATGCTTTATGACTTCGGAGACCATCTCCTTTAGTTTAGCAACATTCAGAATGTCGTTATTAATGCCATCACTGTAGTTATACGTTCCGTCAGCGTATTCTTTCAGAAGGAATCCCATAACAAAAGCCGTCAGATTACATGGCATAAAGCCATAATTTCCGTTTTTATCCTGAAGAAAATCATAAATCTGTGCGATAGAAATTCTGTCTCCAGATGCAAAGGCATCTTGAATGATTTTATCTACCTCCACTTTGATTTTCGTTATTGGGAGATAAGGGGCAGACTTCCAGTATTTCGGAATATTCCATGCTTCTTTTCCGATGTAGTTTTCCAGCTTAGTCTGTTCATTACCAGAGCGGAACTGTCCCTTCGTTTCCTGGTTTGCACCATACTCAACACCTGTAGGCAGAGAAGTGGACTGCCACATGGTATCGTTTACTGAACCATGTGTTTCAAGTCCCTCACTGTAATGCTTGCGATCAATGGCAAAAAGGTACTCCACGAGCTGATCAAAAGTAACAGCACGTTCACCGGCAGGTTTGTCTTGCGTATAAACCACAAACTCACCTGATGCGATTTTTCCGCGCCATTTTTTCAAGACCTCCTTAGCATTGTTATCGTACTGATTGGCAAGGCTTCGATCCTGCTTTAAATTCACAACCGAGTTTGCCATTGCATCAGCATACTGATCAAGAAAATCATTCCCAAGTGGAGTAATAGATGCGTCAATAAAGACAATATGATAACTCCCATCGGCAATTGCCTCTTTGATGGCTTTTCCTATCTGTACGCTCTCCTCGTCATCTCTGGCAAATGCAACGACAGCCATCAGCTTGTTTCCAAACGAGTCCTCCTGTCCGCGAAGCCTATTGATAGTTGACTTGAAATCGCTGTATGAAACATACTTCACTTCGTACCGGAGACGGAGAGCTCCCGTCAAAGAGAGTGCTGATGCCATATCTGCTTCCTGAATCAGGATGGAAGTAGACTTATTTTTCTGTTCTTCTTTCTGCTTATCAATTTCAACAACATTGCCCGAGTTGATTAAGGCAGAATACTGCGTTTTTCCACCCGGCATTGGCTTCTTATAAAGGATGTCAGGAACCATACTGTCTGCTATGCGGACAGGTTCATCATTCTCAAGATCAGAGCCCTCGAAGGCGTTATTCAGATTCCTTTCATTCGGAATAAAGAGTTCTACCGAATCACCCGTACGTTGAGAGATTGCCTGCAGTAGCAACACCGTTTTCAAAACACGCTGGCGTTCAGAATCAAGATTCTTGTTTGCAGCAAGGACATAGCAGTCGAGAATAGACCTGATATCCGGAGCAAGGTACTCCTTACCTTTCTCATAGAAGAAATCCCACAGCATATCTATTGTCAACAGCGGATTTGCATCATGCGGCCCGCAATTATTGATAAACCACTGAAAACCTTTGATTTCATCACCCCGGTCATTCTTAATGAAATCGAACATACTTCTCTGGTTAGAGTCAAATGCGGACGATATATGCTTGAGCAGCAAAGCTGCATAAGGATGAATAGGCAGAATCTTTTTAAGTTCTGCATCGTTAATCCGCGCCTTATCCTTTACAAGCTTTCTGGAATCATGTGTCAAATCATAAAGCTCATCTCGCGTTTCATGCCAATCCTGCTGAATTTGTGAATCTCTTCTTTCCTCCATCGCATCACCCATAAGCCGGAATGCCATGTTTTCAGGCAGTTCAATATTGCAGATAGGCTGAACGAAACGCCCCATCAGTCGCTTCCAATCCTTGTCTGAATCGGGGAACATGTGCATGACGTTGTGTGTAACGATAATAAGATAGAACGGCTTGTCGCCACTGAAATCGGCAATTTCCTGAAATCCGGTCATTGCCCGCATGTTTTTGCGGAAATAATCCGTAAACTCATCCCAAATAAACACAATTGCCTTGAAATTGTTTCTCTTGATGACTGCATCAATCCAATTGAGAAGTGAAGTCGTCGTAAGCGTCAAGGCAGAAAAATGCTGTTCACGAGCGACCTTCATGATTTTGCCCATAAGTGTCTGGAGTGCTTTTCCCTTTGAGGGCTGCTCCACTGCCTGTTCAGCATATGTATTTAGCTTCTCAATGATGTTGTCAACATCATCTCCAGAGAAAAGGTCGGTGTACTTTTCCTGAATCAGGGCGTTGAAGTAGTTCTTATTGAGAGAATCAGAAAGCCATGTTGCAGCTGAATCTTTCAGTGCACCCTCGCCGTGGTCGGAAACACCAGCATTATTTAAGGCAGCCACAATGCTCTGCTGAATAGCAAAGACAAGGTCGTCATCACCATGAATATTTGAAGCTCCATAGCGGTGTACAGTCAGAATCTTCTGATCTCCGTTTTTAAGTTGCTGGAACTTATTGTAAAGATCTGTGCCAAGCTCATCATTGTACTTATCAAAATATGCCTTTGTGTCTTCGTCAGAGACATCCAGCAGTTTTTTAAGTGTTAGTACGGCGTGGGATTTACCCGTGCCATACGCGCCCTCCACCCAAATAGAGAGCTTCTGTTTCCGGGATATGACACTGATCGTGTCCTTAACAAGTTTTACAAAAGTCTCATGGGGATAAAACTTCTTCCAGAGGTCTGGGTGGCTTTCAATCTCCGCTTCATTGATCTGCGCCAAGTATTCAGGATCAATGTCAAAATAATCGCGGTACTTGTCTAACATCGGCTTATCTCCTTTAAAACAGTGTTAACACGTCCTGCGAAGATTTCTCGCTACGGAGCGTGATATTATCGAGGTCAAGTGTGAAGGTTGCATTGATAAACTCCGGGTAGTTAATGGAAAGACCGGTCAGAAGCTTTTCCATCCGCTCACGATCAAGACCGAAAATCTCAGTCGGACTCACACCATCGCTGTCGATCTCATGATTCAATAATCTCCCAAGTGTAAACTGGTAATATCCTCCGCAGCCTTCTGCAAATTTGTACAGGGAATAGAGGATGACGCGGGGATCAGGGTTCTGCCAGTAACTTCTCGTAATTGAATTCAGATACCGTTTGCCTTTACGTATCTCATAATCGCAAACTCCAAACCCTAAATCGTTCCCCACTTGCGGTGTCGAAATGAATATATTTTTATAAGCTGAAGCAATATGAGCTTTTGAATTTTTAGACATATCATCACCCAGCAACGAGATAATAGCATCCGTCGTGTAGGTCTGACCTACAACTGTATTCTTAATCCACCAGTTATACTCAGAAGTATATGCAAGATTGCACACGAGTAACGCCCAAGCCAGAACATTTTCAATTCCGATATTATCTATTACTACACCGAATTCTGTGAATTTTCCTTTTTCGGTAACGCCACTATCATTAAGAAAGCTCCGAAGATATTTAACCATGTTTGTTCCGAGGCCATGAGCAGAATCCCAAAACTCATCTTTCTTATCGAAGTATTTTTTCACCCATTCATACTCAATTCCCATGTTCCCATATCTATCTACGCTTCCCATCTTTTTTTCTCCTTTCGGCAATCTCATCGAGTTTGCCAAAAGACATCCGTAATCTATCTCGTGGCATTTCCTACATTTTATACATCTATCATCTATTTCGACGTTCCCATTCGAAAATGTAATAAATCCATTCGGGCAATTTGCCTGGCACACTTCGCATCCAATGCAATAGGCTGACTTGCGAAATATTATTTTTAGAGCAGACATAAAGTAAATATCTCGCTTTGTGTTTGTTCCTATAGGAACTGTAAATATTTCTTTGCCTTGCACTTTCATATGCGAAACAATATACGGCTTGCCTTCGTACATGATTTCCACATTTCCATTGCTTAAATATGTGACATCGCCGACCGTTTTTATCCATTGCTGCCAGTCAGTTGACTGTTTCAAAAGGGTTATGGTAAGAATGCCCTTCTCAAAACTATCTGTACATAAAGTCTTGGCAATTGAAAGTTCTCTACCACTACGACGCGCTTTCCATCCTGCAATATCCATAAATTCTTTTACAGCTTCAAGTGTTGAAAGCTCCTTCGCGGTTGTTTCCAAAATAATGTCGTTAAAAGTCTTTGTTGAAAGACTAACATCAGTCGGTTCTCCATAAGATTGTTCCTTAAAGAACATATTCTTCGTTGCTGCCAATGGACAAACCAAGCATCCAGCTCTGCTATTTCCCTTTTTATAAGTTTCGTTAAGTATCAAATTCTGTTCGTATATATAGAGAAACAGTTCGGCAGAATTCCATTCAAGAATAGGGTGACAACTATACTGACCTTTTACCTTTTCTCCTAAACTCACATCTTCATACTCGCTTCTTGATATACTCTCATCTCCTCGAATACCCGTGAATGCCATGCCTCTAAAGTGAGGGTTTCCAGTTACTCCACGAAGGAGAAGAATTTGTGGCGTCGTTTTATGAACGCTACAACACCAACGCATTGTCTGAGCGGGAGGTCCGAATTCTCTCCAAGTATCTGTCGGACTGTATTTTGACTTCGCTTTCAAAAACCTGATGCCATCTTTTTCACATATCTGTTTTACTTGATTGATGACATTATATGTATCCGGGAACTCCATGCCCGTATCACCAAACAAAACCATAAAAGCGTTATGCGGCAGTGCTCTCTGGACAATGTCAAGTGCGACTACACTGTCTTTACCGCCTGAAAATGCCACATAAAAGACATCTACTCTTTTCTTATAATCTTCATAAGTGTTATAAGTCTTTTTAATAGTTTCCTGCACCAACCCCTCAAGAATCCGCTTGTTCTTCTCGACCATCGCAGGAATATCCACAAATTGGAGTAATTGCCCGTCAGGTTCCGGATCTTCAAGGATTTTGATTTCCGGCGCAGTATAGCATGAGCCTCCTTTTGTCTGCGCAACTTTACGACCTCTGTAAAAATAGTTGTTGGCCTCAGCCCACATATAGGGATAAGAGTCGTTCTTAGCATAGTTCCAGTATTTATCAAATCCCAATATGTCCAATTCTTTATAGTAAACAGGACGTGGTTCCTTGCTGAAGGCCAACGGTGAGCTGGTCAGCAGCAAACCTCCTGTCTGTTCATCATAAGTGTAAGCATACATGGCGTCTCTATTTTCCTTTCGTCAACCTCTGCTGTTTTGCTGTAGACAAGACTTGTTCAATCTTGCCGTAGGTCTTACGGGCAAGCAGACCATTGTCCACGAGATATTGCAGGGCGTTTTCTCTGTCCAGAGGAATTCCACTGACCGCCAGTTCCGCGCTTAACAGTTCATCAAAATCATTGTAGTGGGAGCTTCGTCTGACGATAGCTCCAACAGGTTTACCTGCTATAAAACCGCCGTGCAGAAGTTTAAAATCCTTACTGAAGTCAGCTATATAATGTTCAAGTAGAAAGACGTTCCACGAGAATTCGGCATCCGGAAATGAGCCAAAGAAGCTGATTTCTCTCAATACAATATAATCACCTGTGCAAAAGCGACTGATGGCAGCATCCGTTGCCTCAATATCAAACGCAGCTTGATCACGGGATACGAATTCGTCAGCATTAATTCTCAATGAATTAGCATATACAGAATCGAAGTATATTGGCGTATCCAGATCTCGTTTCAGGGAGTTTAGCTGTTCCAGTGTAAAATAATCCCGCGTCGAGGCAAAATGTGCGAACACATCCGTCATGGACAAGTCCTGCCCATACGGACTGATAATCTTTCCTTTAAAAGAAAACATATCCCTAAGTTTATAGGCAATAACATCCCTAAGTCCAAGCCATTCAAGGAATGGGTACCGTTCCATTACAGCTGGAAGCTTTACCTCTATGGCATCCGTCAACTCCTTGCCGCCCATATAGCCCTTATCGTCTATCGATCGCTGAATAAGTTCGGTAATCGTATCCGTTTCCTGCTGCGTGAAATGGATAATATCTGCATGAAAATATTCACCCTTTTGGTTCCGAACAAATTCTGCGCTATGCGAGCCAGCGACCGCCCAGTACACGGCATCTGCATTGATGTGAGAGAGTGCCACCTTCAAATTGTCTACGGTGACTGGGACACCTATCGTTATCATGTAATCCCGGACTTCATCCGTTGGATCAACCTTTACGTGGGCATCTTTTGTCAGGTAGTTTTTGTGAATATAAAACCTTCCATTGTTTGCAAAGGAGAGATGGCTTTTAAGCATCTCTGGATTGTTGATACTTTTACCCTCGAATTCATTTTCAAATTTCTTATAAAGGGCATCGAAATAAACTGCTGTCTTCCCATCTTGAAAACACTCGGTAATGTATGCAAAGATCCTTTCAGCAGTTTGTTCCGCCATCATCATTTCCGGTAAATATACAAAATCATTGCACCGAATAGTAATGTGGTTGATTCGTTTTCGTATATCCTCATCAGATTCCGTTAGTTCCGTTTTATAATTATTCTCCCAGAAAAAACGAAACCGTCCCATACTGAGCCCTGAATCTATTCGGAAGCCTTTAGGAAATTTTTCAATGAGCAGTTCCCGATATGGCGCGAAATCTACTCCTTCAAAAGTTTCCTCTACCTTTGCTGTTCGATCACCTATGGCTGTGCTCCCACCACTGAGATATTCCATGTATCTTCGTAATGCATTACGGAGCCTGTTATGCTGACTTTGATTTAATTCCACAAATTCCGCCATCTGAAAAAGGGCATCCACTGTTTTTGAAACAACAGCGACATCTGTAGTCCCTCGCACTGCTCCGTTGCCAATATTATGTGCCTGAGCATATTTATCGATAGTATTAATCGCAGAATCATAGCTTCTGCTAGTGCCTTCAGCCATTCCACAGGTCTTAGTCAGCCAGTCACAGAACGAAATTCCTTCTGTAGTGTGGTTTCCTGATTCTGAACCATTGCTTTTTATTTGAACTATATTCACCTGTCTCCTGTTGCCACGAGAAAAAGAATACAGGATCTTCACTTCATCATAGTCAACATCGCACAATTTTAGGAACAGCCCGATTTTTTCTACGATGTCTGCTGCGCTTTCATTTGTTTCGAGGAACAAATCGTCTGCTATTTCTCGCGGAGCCAACATTGCATCCGAACCAACTGTATCTGCAATATCTATCCTTCCTTTTCCTCTGATGCTTTTCCCCTGCATAGAAGAAATTCGGTCTGGATAATCCTCAGACAGGCATTTCAGCGTTTGAACATAAGCCTGTGTCCAATTTCTGATCGAATAATGTGTGCCGAAATATTCCATATCTAAAGGACGCGTATAGCTATAGTTCCGGGATTCAGTGAACGATACTTTCAGTTCACCCATCGCGTCTTCATTAACAGAATCAGCATTATTTGCTTCAGCAACATCACCTGCACCTTCTGGCTCAGTGCGTTCATCGTCCTCATCATGTTCATTTTGCAAATACTGCAAATAATCCTTATATGCGCTGAGTGCAGTGATATAAGCGGTTCTTTTGCCGCCAATATGTATACTGATTCCCTTATTAGTACGAATTTTCTCAATAAGGGACACTATTTCCTCGATATCCTTTATTTGAAGAATGCTGGAACAGACGACCTTGCTTTTTAGTAGCAGCATACTTAAAACATTGAGAGAAAAGATATTTCGTTTAGCTTGCTTTGGATAGTTCGTTTCAAGCCACGAAGCAAAGCTCATATTCTCTGCTTTATCTGATTTAGATGCTTCCATTGTCTCACCTAACAATTCCATATATTTCTTATAGTTGTTTCTGTAGATTTCCACGATACTAAAATACCAGCCGGTATCTACATGTAACCCTGACGCTCCATTCGTATAGACATATTCAAGCTTGCTCATTTGTAATGCAATACCATTCTCATTACGAAACTTATCATCATTAGCGATCCCCTTATTTCTGGCAAGCTCACACAGTTGTTTTGATACGTCTTTGATGGTCTATTTTCTATCGAGTTCATGGTTTAATACTTTAATCAGAGTACAAAGCAAGATGGCTTGTTCATCTCTACAGCTTTTCGTAAATCTGCCTTGCTCATATCTTTGTCTATCAGTAATTTCCATAATTTTTTATAGCTTATTTTCATGCTCCACCTCTGTTCAACCAAGTCACCCATATATTTATGCATGTCAATTTTTATCGCAATTCAATCAATACTAGTGTAGCATAAGCCATATATGTATTCAAGATAGTTTCACAACTTTTTGTAAACTTTACCCATACAATTCAATTTTGTTATTATTCAAGGGAAATTGGGTGAATTATCTACCCAAAAGTGCAACGTAAAAAACAAAAAGCACCCCACAACTGCCATTCCAAAACAGCTATGAGGTGCATACAATGTTTCCAATACCTCTCCATATAATCAAGTGTTTTTTCAGTAAATTCAATATTTTTTGATACCTATAAATGAATATTGCTAAGGTTATGGAGTGATCTATACCTCATACAGGGCAGATATATAGTAATAATGGGTACACCAAATAAAAGAGGGTGTAAAATAAAGTGTGTAAGTTCTTCCAAAACATTTTACTTATGACACCATTTTGATTATGATTTATGAAAGGACAAATTTATGGAAGGCACTACACTAATGGCAAAGAAAGAAAAAACACCCCAGGAAATTTTTGCTGAGCAGTTCATTTCAGAGCTCCAGCCAAAAACTGTTGAAGACGTTGAAAATGGTCTGAAATCCATTTTCGCTCCTATCTTCGAAAGCATGCTAAAAGGCGAATTATCAGCCCATCTTGGATACGAATCCAATGATCACAATTCAAAATCCACAACCAATCGCTGTAATGGATCAACGAAGAAAACTCTTAAGTCTTCAGTTGGTGAAATACCTATCAAATCTCCACGAGATCGTAATGGCACTTTCAATTCCAAGCTTATTCCTAAGCGACAGACATCAGCGGAATTGAGCAGAAAGTATTAGCACTGTACGGCAAAGGCATGAGTCAACGGGATATCTCTGATATCATTGAGGATATCTATGGTTTCCAGCTCTCCCCTCAACAGGTCTCCATTATTACTGACAGTGTCATTGAAGATCTGACTAAATGGCAGGAACGAGCTTTAAAAAAGATGTATTCGTTCATGTTTGTTGATTGCCTCTATGTCAGCATCCGCACCGAATTCGAAACCAAAAAACATGCTGTCTACTGTATCGTTGCCTATGATCTGGATGGCCGCAAGGACATCCTGGGACTATGGGTCGGCGAATCTGAAAATAAACATCAATGGATGCAGATATTTGACGAGCTAAAGTGTCGCGGAGTTGAAGATATTGCTTTCATCTCCATGGATGGGCTCCCAGGTCTTGAAGATAGTGCTAAGACAATCTTTCCAAAGGCCGTTATACAACGCTGTATTGTGCATCTGGTTCGAAATTCGATGAAGTACATTCCATCCAAGAATTACAAGGAATTCACTGCTAACCTAAAGCTTATTTATAAAGCTCCGAACAAAAAAGTTGCTTTACTGGAATTCGAAAAATTCAAGGAACGATGGAGTGAATATCCTGGTGCCATAAAAATCTGGGAATCCAACTGGCAGCACGTGGAGCAGCTTTACAATTACACCGATTCCATCCGCAAGCTGATGTACACTACAAACACGATTGAAAGCATCAATTCCAGTTTTCGAAAGGTCACTGCTAAAGGTACTTTTCCAAACGAAACTGCCGTCCTGAAAGTTCTGTTTCTCCGTGTGTTGGAGCTTTATGATAAATGGAAAGGCAAAGCTTATCCAAACTGGCCTATCATCCGTAACCAGCTACTGTTAATTGATGATCTGGGTGAGCGCATCAGCTACTACGAGCAATTCGAATAGTCATAACTTATAAGTTCTGACGTACGAACCTTGACAACTAAATACCGGGGCTTGCGCTTTGGTCACAACTTATGTTCACGAAAGGGAGCTAAAAATGATATGTGGATACGCCCGTGTGAGCACAAAACTACAGGAGCGGGAAGGCAATTCTTTAGAAGCACAGGAACAGCAGCTCAAAGCTGCCGGTGCCAGGATTGTTTTTACCGAATCATTTACCGGTGCCACACTTGACCGTCCTCAGCTCAATGAGTTGCGAAAAGCACTCGAAGCTGGCGACACACTAATGATAACAAAACTTGACCGGCTTGCCCGTTCAGCTTCACAGGGAATCACTTTCATCGAAGGCCTGTTAAGCCATGGCATCAACGTACATGTGCTAAATATGGGACTTATGGATAATACTCCAACTGGAAAACTGATTCGCAGTATTCTCCTTGCATTTGCAGAGTTCGAACGAGACATGATTGTGGAACGTACACAACAGGAGGGGAGACGCCTCTCTGGTCACTACGGTGGTCGTCCCCGAAAATACAAACGGGAACAACTTGAACATGCAATGCTCCTTTTAGAGAGCAATTCTTACAAACAGGTCTCCACCATGACCGGAATTTCGGTCAGCACCCTATATCGCGCTAAACTGCGTAAAGAGGTGTAAAAGAGAACTTACACACTTTACTTGACAAACCCGTGCTACCGCCTTTATCCACACAAGAGCTTTTCTTACCACCAGATCCTTTACAAGCTTTGCAACGCTGTCAGTCTGATTCTCCTGTGCTTTCATCTTATCCAGAAAGAATTTAATCTTTCTGCTCCTGTTTGTCGCCTTTGCATCCTTTGCCTCACTGGAAACTCCTACCGCATAGCCGGCTGCCATGCCGATTGCAGTTCCAACTCCCGGTGCTACTGCTGTACCCGCAGCTGCTGCCGCTGTCTTGGTTGCTGTCTTAGCTGCGACTTTCGCTGTGGTCTTGGCAGTTTCCTTTGCAGTCTTTTTCGCCACTGTCATTGCGGTATCCTTTGCTACTTTCTTCCCTGCCTTTTTTGCAAATTTCTTTCCTGCTTCAACCTTCTTGATTCGCCTCTTTGCCTGTTCAGCAGCTTTTCTTCTAAAAAGTGCCGCCCCCTTGGAAGCAGTCCAAATGGCTTATGTAAAAATCTATTTTATTCTATTGTAAAGAACTATCTCTATCCCGGTTGATAAATCAATCTTTTTCTTATAAAGAAGTGTCCACGATGCTTGATTTTTTGAATAATCCATCTTTTCCTCTGGGAAAAATGAACGACAGAAATAATTATCTCCTTCATCATTAGATAAAAACAAGAATAGATTCCTGCTCTCCATGTTGTTTTCCATAAGATAATCTGCCTCTATCATTGAATACATGTTTGCTTTCTTGTTATACTTAAACACAGTATCATTACTGTCAATCATTTGTTCAAGCAATGGCAAGAAATGAACTCTTTGCTCTATCTTATTATAAAAATCTGATGACTCTATTTTTTCAATTGTAATTGTTCCATCTGCTATCTCATCAAATACTGCCTCTGTCTCGGCTCAATTCAGGTCTGTCTACGAGATATTGTAGCCCCATAAGATGAAAACAATCTTTTTTATCAAATGAGATTCTTAATGTAACTGAAACACCTTTCCTCCCTAGCACAAGCTCATATTCGGTTGATAATAGCGGAATAAATGCATTTATGCAATCTAAAACATTCCTCACTACAATTCTCCACTACTTGCTTAGATTAAGAAAGGCTCTGCATAAGCAGAGCCTTTCTAACATTTTCTTTCGAGGATTAACCTCTAGCCAGATTGTGGTAAATGTCAAACCCTTATAAAGCTCATAAGGCACT
>PPYF01670953.1_pt1 | contig 18868 bp, 15 predicted proteins | sample 1559871 | NCBI WGS metagenome assembly PPYF01 (sample SAMN08240021, study PRJNA423297) | Human gut metagenome, whole genome shotgun sequencing project. | reverse complement strand
ATATAATAGCTTTACATTTCAATTTCAACTCTTCTTTAGCATATTCGAGACCGTAATTACAACCAGCCATGTAGCCACGATTTTCGGATTGACGAATATAATAAATATTATCGTATTTTTCAATTTTCTTTTTTAAATAGAAGTCCTCTTCTCTAGAATTATCAACAACAATCAGAATATTTTCATCGGACTTATCTATTCCTATCCATGACTCTATAAATTGAAGGGTCATATCTGTATTATTGTAGGAAACGGTTACAAACAAAGCATCAACATTCATTTTTCAATCCAAATATATGTTAGCATTAAATAACATAATGAACTTATTGCTACTGATATGGGGAAAATGCTTATTCCCAGTGCACTTACGAAATTTAAATTTACCACAACTGAGATAATAAGGCACAAGACGATGTTAATTAGCATAGCGTATGTTTTTTTCTGCATTTCTAAAGGCTTTTGATATAGCAAACCCAACTGCCATAAAATAATCCCAAAAATCAAAATACCTAAATCTTTTTTAGATAAACCTATATTAATGAAATTAACAATAAAATCATATGAATTATATACAAGCAATGCGGAAACAGAAGCTATCGCAACTGAAACAAGACTAAGATAGCAGCCTATTTTTTTATAATTAATATTAGCAGTTTCATTAAAAACCAAAATAGGATAACATGCATTTGAAAGTGGAATGACTATTAACGCACATATCTTAACAACAGAGTCATATATAGCAGAATAAATACCCAATTCATAAGTGTTAAGAAAAGTAATTATAATCTTTCGATCAACTAATAACTGGCCAGAAGCTATTGTTATCCAAACTGCTACAGGCAGACCAAATTTTAACCAGTTCAGCAACCCCTCTTTCAAACCCGAAAAAGATTCAATGCGTAGGCCAATAGAAAAAGCTGGCTTGAATGTCATTATAAAAATAAAACATGATAACGAACAAGCAATGATGAGTCCATTAATCCCCTTAAAGAAAAATGAAAAAACATAAGCACATATAATTTGGATAACTATCCTAAATAAATCATAATAAAAGAATACTTTTATTTTTCTTTCTGATTGCAGTAAAGAGCGACCAACACTATAAAATCCACTCGTCAGGGCAAGCAATACGCATGCTATATACTGATATTCTAATAGAAACGAACCAACATATACTATAATTGCACATAAAATTGTTGAACCTATTAACCCTGCCTGCAACAAGCGTTTATCACAATCATTGTGCCTGTTCATCCTAATATAGGATTGAGCCAACCACGTGAAACATAGATTAGATATAGTCAAGGCCAAGACATATAAAACAGAAAATTCACCGTATTGACTTACCCCATATATTTTTAAGGTCAACCATATGACGACGAGGCTCAAAACACCAACAATTGATTTCGAAATAAGGTAATATAAACTATCCTTTAAGATATCTTTAATCACAAGATTTCATTCTCACAAATATTATAAAATATACCCAAAACATCAGAGCGGCAAAAAGTATCACATTATACGAAAAAGGATTAATCACATAGGACCAAAAAAAGAAGAAGACAATAAAACTTGTTATAGGAGCAAGAAATTTTGCCTGGCGGGCTACTACAATATTAGGAATACATGAAAGAAGGATACCTACGATAATTAATGCGACATAGAGTCCTAGCATTGAAAAATCTTCAATTAACCCACGATATGCTGTGAATATATTAGAGATCCTTCCACTGCCTATATCAATAGCTGGATAAACGCCAGATACACGCTCAGAAATCCCTAATATGTCGAAAAGACCAACAAATGTGCGCTGACCATAGGTTATATCATAGTCATATAAATTATTTATCCAGTAATCAAACCCTGGGATATAACCAACAAACCAAGTAACAACATGGGATACTATACCAGTGATATCATATTCAGTTTTACCGCCTCTCACAACCTGAATAGTCACAAAAAATAAAAAAATCACTAATACAAAAATCAGGGACAGCAATATTTTCTTAAAGGTCACACGGTAATTTTCTCGCGATGAATTGTAATATGAAAAAGCATAAAAACTTGCCAGAAAACAGAAAAGCTGCAACATCATTCCAGCTCTAGCCGCCATAACCACGCTATCGATAAGGATTACACCAAAATGTAGCAAAATAAATAACAATGTTTTTTTGGTGCGAGATGATGCATACATCATTCCCATTAAAAAAGTGGTAAAGTATGCAAAAATCGAACTAACTTTATATATTGCACTAACTTTTAATGTTCCATCATAACGAGCAACAGCGTTTGAATGCGACAACGCAAATAGTGAGTCTATATTGCTCGGAAATAAAATCTGACTTGGTAAATTAGAAATAACACCAACAAATGATAATATGATAAGAGTAGTTAACAACTTATAACTATGCTTCGCTGTTATAAAAAGCACATCTTTTTTTGGCAGCATAATATTAGATGCTGCCCCAATTTGTACAACTGTAACAATTGTATAATTTAGGATGAACCCTAAATAGCTCCAATAAAGGCCTAAAGTATCCATAAATAAATATGGATATACAAAAATTATTTCAAGAAAAAAAGGAACGAGAAAACCAATATGATAACTTCTCTTAAAATAAAAAAGCCAGAACAACCTTATAATGAAAACGACGAAGCATAGTAGGATTAACATTAATCGACCTGTTACATTAGAAGCAATTATCTTTAGAATAATCGTCAAAAGTTGGAAGGTTCATATCCTTATCTGATAAGACAAACGCCTCCATATTTGGCCAAGATATATTTAACTTTTCGTCGTTCCAGATTAATCCTGCGTCACTACATGGATTATAATAATTTGTTGTTTTATAGACAAATTCTGCATTATCACTCAGCACAACAAATCCATGAGCAAACCCTTCAGGAATCCATAACTGTCTCTTATTATCAGCTGAAAGTTTATACCCAACCCATTTACCATATGTTGAGGAGTCTATTCTTAAATCTACTGCAACGTCGTAAACTTCGCCAACAATACAACGTACTAGTTTACCTTGAGCGAAGGGGGGCTTTTGAAAATGCAAACCTCTCAAAACCCCTTTGCAAGATTTTGAGTGATTATCCTGGACGAAATTTACTTCATGCCCTATAGCCTCCTCAAATATTTTTTGATTAAAGCTTTCGAAAAAGAAACCTCTATCATCATTATATATTTTCGGTTCAAATAAAAGCACATCGGAGATTGAAGTTTTTATGATATTCATTATTATATTTCGCCTTTAATCATTTTCATTAAGTATTTACCGTAAGCATTTTTACGAAGATGTGATATTTGCTTTTCAACTTGTTCTGCGTCAATAAAACCTTTCCGGAATGCAATCTCTTCAGGGCAGGACACTTTCAGCCCCTGACGCTCTTCAATTGTCGCAATAAAGTTGCTCGCCTCGATCAGGCTCTGGTGGGTTCCTGTATCCAGCCACGCATAGCCGCGCCCCATCATTGCAACAGACAGACGCCCCTGCTCCAAGTAAATACGATTGATGTCGGTAATTTCCAGCTCACCGCGTGCAGAAGGCTTCAGGTTCTTAGCCATCTCCACTACATCGTTATCATAGAAATAGAGTCCCGTTACGGCATAGTTGCTCTTCGGCTCGAGCGGTTTCTCTTCCAGGCTGATTGCCGTACCATCTTTATCAAACTCTACCACGCCATAACGTTCAGGATCGTTGACGTGGTAGGCGAATACGGTTGCACCGTCACCTTTGTTTACTGCTGCTTCCAGCTGTTTTGGCAAGTCATGACCATAGAAAATGTTATCGCCCAGCACCAGCGCACAGCTATCGTCACCAATAAACTCTTCGCCAATGATAAAGGCCTGTGCCAGTCCGTCCGGGCTTGGCTGAACTTTATACTGAAGGTTTAACCCCCACTGGCTACCGTCCCCGAGCAGCTGTTCAAAGCGCGGAGTATCCTGCGGCGTACTAATGATCAGAATATCTTTAATCCCGGCCAGCATAAGCGTAGACAGCGGGTAGTAAATCATGGGTTTGTCGTAAATTGGCAGCAGCTGCTTGCTTACAGCCATAGTCACAGGGTAGAGACGAGTGCCGGATCCGCCGGCAAGGATAATACCTTTACGTGTAGCCATTATAATTTCTCTATAAACACGAAATGCCCGTAATCGGGCATTTTTCAATTGATTAAATGGATTGCGCCGTGAAAAGCTCAGCCAGCATACGCTTCACACCAACATGCCATGCTGGCAGGACCAGGTTGAAGTTCTGCTGGAACTTCATGGTATTTAAACGTGAATTATGCGGGCGACGCGCAGGCGTCGGATATGCCGTGGTTGGTACAGCATTCAGCTTTTCTATAGCCAACTCAATGCCTGCCTTTTGGGCTTCCTCAAACACCAGCGCCGCATAGTCATACCAGGTTGTCGTCTCAGAAGCGACCAGATGGTAAAGCCCGGCAACTTCGGGTTTCACCATTGCGAGACGAATGGCGTGGGCGGTACAATCGGCTAAAAGCTCAGCGCCTGTTGGGGCACCCACCTGATCGTTAATGACGGAAAGTTCTTTGCGTTCTTTAGCCAGACGCAGCATGGTCTTGGCAAAATTGTTGCCTTTACCTGCATATACCCAGCTTGTACGGAAAATCAGGTAATTAGGGCAGTTATCCTGCAATGCTTTTTCGCCATTCAGTTTCGTCTGACCATAAACATTCAGCGGTGCCGTCGCATCTGCCTCACTCCAGGGGGTTTCGCCATCACCGGGGAAGACGTAATCCGTGGAGTAGTGAACAACCCAAGCGCCGATTTTTGCAGCTTCTTTCGCGATAGCCTCAACGCTTGTCGCATTCAGTAACTGCGCAAACTCTGGTTCCGACTCTGCTTTATCCACTGCGGTGTGTGCGGCTGCATTGACGATCACGTCAGGTTTAATATTACGAACCGTCTCAGCAATCCCTTCCGGGTTGCTGAAATCACCGCAGTAATCTTTAGAATGCACATCAAGCGCAATCAGATTGCCAAGTGGAGCCAGCGCGCGCTGAAGCTCCCAGCCCACTTGCCCTGTTTTGCCGAACAGAAGAATATTCATTATTGACGTTCCCCGTAGTTCTGTTCGATCCAGGTTTTATAAGCACCGCTTTTTACGTTATTAACCCACTCCTGGTTGCTCAGATACCATTCCACGGTCTTACGGATTCCGCTTTCGAACGTCTCTTCAGGCTTCCAACCCAGCTCCACCCCAATTTTATGCGCATCAATCGCATAGCGGCGGTCATGGCCTGGGCGATCGGCAACATACGTAATTTGATCGCGGTAAGAGCCTTCTTTCGGCACGATCTCATCCAGCAAATCGCAAATAGTGTGCACAACGTCCAGGTTCTGCTTTTCGTTATGACCGCCGATGTTGTAAGTTTCCCCCGGTTTACCCTGTGTCACAACGGTGTAAAGCGCACGGGCATGGTCTTCAACATAGAGCCAGTCACGGATCTGGTCGCCTTTGCCGTAAATCGGCAGCGCTTTTCCGTCCAGCGCGTTCAGGATCACCAGTGGGATCAGCTTTTCCGGGAAATGATACGGACCGTAGTTGTTTGAACAATTGGTGACAATTGTCGGGAAACCGTAGGTGCGCAGCCAGGCGCGAACCAGATGGTCGCTGGACGCTTTGGAGGCAGAGTATGGGCTGCTTGGCGCGTAGGCTGTGGTTTCAGTGAACAGCGGAAGCTCTGTGGATGCCGGGTGTTCATCCGGGTGCGGCAGATCCCCGTATACTTCATCGGTGGAGATATGATGGAAGCGAAATGCTTTTTTCGCTGCGTCATCGAGGGTTGACCAGTAAGCACGTGCAGCTTCCAGAAGCACATACGTCCCAACAATATTGGTTTCAATGAATGCCGCCGGGCCGGTAATGGAACGGTCTACGTGGCTTTCTGCCGCCAGATGCATTACCGCATCCGGTTTATGCTCAGCAAAAATACGGTCCATAGCCGCTTTATCACAAATATCTGCATGCTCGAACACATAACGTTCGCTGGCGCTGACATCTTTAAGGGATTCCAGGTTACCGGCATACGTCAGTTTATCCACGTTAACGACTTCATCTTGAGTATTAGTAATAATATGTCGTACAACCGCTGAGCCGATAAAGCCGGCTCCACCCGTCACAAGAATTTTCACGTTATCTATTCCGTTTTGTAGATATGTCGAGATATTGGCGTTCTGAACCCTGGTATTAATTCAGGTTTCAGAAATTTTGCACGCTACCGCCCCTGGCTTGACAGCTACCAGTGCACTGAGCGTGTGTTGAATATAAGATTGACTGTCTGATTTCAGACAAAAACTGGCGTTAATTGTCGTCCTAAATGGATTCGGAAACAAGCACAAATCGTTACAAATCAGCCCAGATTTGAAGCAGATAATTCTCTGTTATTTTAGGAATTAATAGAAAAAAACGGCAGCCATCATTTTAGTTATGTAACAACATAACAAGATGAGGGCTGCCGCGCATGAAGCCTTTCAGGCTGCGGAAGAAGTATTAGTCGTTAGCCAGCAACTTCTCAATCCGGCTTCTGAACTTCGCCCCTTCCTTCAGGTTACGCAGGCCATAGTTCACAAACGCCTGCATATACCCCATTTTCTTACCGCAGTCATAGCTGTCGCCGGTCATCAGCATCGCATCAACCGACTGCTTCTTCGCCAGCTCAGCAATCGCATCGGTCAGTTGGATACGATCCCAGGCGCCCGGCTCGGTTTTTTCCAGCTCAGCCCAGATATCCGCATTCAGCACATAACGGCCGACTGCCATCAGGTCAGAGTCCAGAGTCTGCGGCTGATCGGGTTTTTCGATAAACTCAACGATCCGGCTCACCTGCCCTTCTGTCTCCAGTGGCTCTTTAGTCTGAATAACAGAATACTCGGAGAGATCGCCCTTCATACGTTTCGCCAGCACCTGGCTGCGGCCCGTCTCGTTGAAGCGTGCGACCATTGCCGCCAGGTTATAACGCAGCGGATCGGCAGAGGCGTTATCAATGATGATGTCCGGCAGTACCACGATGAACGGGTTATCACCCACTACCGGACGCGCGCAGAGGATTGAGTGGCCCAGACCCAGCGGCTGCGCCTGACGCACGTTCATGATGGTCACGCCAGGAGGACAGATAGACTGAACTTCTGCCAGAAGCTGACGCTTAACGCGCTGCTCAAGAAGCGCTTCGAGTTCATAAGAGGTGTCGAAGTGGTTCTCAACGGCGTTCTTAGAAGAGTGCGTCACCAGAACGATCTCTTTAATCCCAGCAGCAACAATCTCGTCGACGATGTATTGAATCATCGGCTTGTCAACGATCGGCAGCATCTCTTTAGGAATGGCTTTTGTGGCGGGCAACATGTGCATGCCCAGACCCGCTACCGGTATAACTGCTTTCAAATTGGTCATTTTATCTTCCACCTTAAAATGGTTGACGAAGTATAGACCTAATCAGGAAAATTGCCCGATCAAGAAGTCTACTACGCCTTATGCAAATCACGTTTCGCGTTAAAACTTACATTACTAAACATGAGTATGCATTAAGTGTGACCCAGAATTATCGGAAACCCTGTCGCGAAAATCGCACAGCCCTCTGTTTCCGACAAATCGCAACCTTTGAGGCATTATTCAGATACAAACGTGATGTCATCTTTCTTCTCATGAACGAACTCATACTTCAGCGTACGGTCCAGACCTTGAGATAAGGTATAAGGCGCTTTAAATCCAGAGCTGTGTACCTTGGTCGCGTCAAACTGTGTAGTTGCACAGAATTTCTTCACGCGCACAGAGCTTATTGCATATTTCTTCCCGGTAACTTTGCTAAGAATATCAAAGCAATACCCACCTAACATTCCAAGCGGGTAAGGGAGATGAACTGAAGGGATTTTTTTATTGAGACTCTTCTCAACTTCTGAGACTAGCTGATTCATGTTCAGGTCTGGTTTGTCTACATAGTTGTAGACATCATAACCCGGCTTAACATTGGTCAGCTTAAATTTGATAAATTCAACAATGTTACCGACATAAGCCATTGACTTATAGTTGGTTCCAGCGCCTACCATGGCGAATTTACCCCCTGCAATTTGCTTAAGCAGGTTGTACACATTGCCACGGTTACGCTCACCAAAGATGACCGTAGGCCGGACAATTGTCAGGGATCTTTCCTCTGGAGCTTTATTAAACCACTCGCGCAGAACTTCTTCCGCTTGCCATTTGCTTTTGCCGTAATGGTTGAAAGGATCATGGGGATGGGATTCGTCAGGGTTCACTTTGTTAAGACCATACACAGCCACAGAACTGGTAAAAATAATGTTCTTAACGTTGTTTTTTTCCATAGCAGACAATACGTTACGTGTTCCCTGCACGTTTACATCATAGTAGAGTGATGTTGGACTAACGTCATCACGGTGTTCAGCCGCGAGCAGTACGACAGTCTCAAATCCAGTAAGCGCCTTATCGAGTTGCTCCTGATTACGAACATCACCAGAAACGGTGATGTCCGGGTAGAAATGACTCTGCTGTTTGTCAAAGTTAGTAACGTCAAACTCATTCCGAGTAATTTCGATCAATCGAGTCCCGACAAATCCAGATGCGCCAATAAACAAAACCTTATCGTTCATACACCACTCAATGCGTTATGTGTGTTTGGCAACCCCCCGGTAATCGCGTTCTTCCCTGAGGCACCGTTATTGATAAACTGAATATTGCAAAGTAATGCCATGGATTATAAACCTTAAAACCGCTGAATTCAGTAACAAATTTTTAGGGGTTACATCAGATTGAATGGCATACGCCTAAGGCTTCCACCGTCACCTGTGCGGCAGCGCAAAATTCAACCGTTCCGTATTCACCACATGTTGATCGACCCGATCAATATCCACCGAACTCTGCCCCTTTTCATTAACCGCTTTTATGTTCGCGAGCGACAACAGCGTCTCGTTTTTGGCCATAAACTTCCCGCGCACGTCTTTGCGCAAGTCGAAGTTCATCTTAAGCGCGGGCCCCGTTGCTGATTCCTGCATCACGTTGATATTGCGCAAGAAAAGATGTTGTGGCTTGTTGTGCAGCTCAAGCGTTGCTCGCTGCATGTTGACGTTGGTGATGGCAACAAACGACGTGGCATTGCCGGAGGAAATCTGTATCCCGCGCAGCTTATAGGCAAGCTGTCGGTTATCCAGGCGAATATCGTTAAGTTTGAAGTTTTGCGGTATCGACAGATAATCGCCCTTGATCACGCCATAGCCAATTAGCATTCCGGCGCTGTTGACCATATCGACATTATCAATAACAAAATTATCACAGCCATAAATAGCTACCGTCGCGTTATCAATTCCGGCCTTTTTACTGAAGTCAGGAGTAATATTGTTGGCCTTGATATTACGGATCACAAAGTGTTTACCGTTTTCGACATGCACCAGCTGCCGACAGTTGCTGCCGGTGATATTTGCCACCACGAAGTTTTTAACGGTCTGCTGTTCCGGATAGTCATTGTCGTACGTGCTGCCAGCCAGCCCAATGCCTATGCCCCAGTTGATCTTGCCGTTTGTGCAGTTGATGTTATCGATCACATGATCAGAGATCAGGATGTTACGGTCGTTAATCGCCACGTTCCACTCAATCGCGTCACCCTGCAAATGGCTGAATTTGCTGTTGGTAATGCGCGCACCGTCCACCTGATTATGGAACCCCTGGCGCAGAATGGCGTAGTTGGCCTGACTCACGGCAATGCGATCGATAAGCAGGTTACGCATCACTCTCGACTTTTTACCGCCGATGTAGATCTGGGTGACGGGGCCGAAGCCGCTCATCGCCAGCCCTTTAATGACACAGTCGGAGCCACGCACGTCCAGCGTAATGTTATGCGTGCGCCCCTCTCCTTCCCCAATGACCTTGCAGCCTTCCTGGAGCACGAACCGCCCGCGCCCGTTGCCCTTCAGCGCGCCGCGGATCAGCAGGGTTTTGCCATCAGGAATGAAAATGCCGGTATTGATGTTTTCACAGGTTAACCCGGCGGGAACAACAACGGTATCGCCCTCGGTAAATGCCTGCTTAAAGGCGGCGATCCAGTCGTTATTGTTGTAGCGATCGACAGAAACCGTCTTCCCGGTTGCCGCCCGCACAGCGCGGGGCGACAGCAGCGGCATGGCAGCCAGGACGGATAAAGAAGAGACAAATCGGCGTCGGGTAATCTTTTTTAGCATACAACCTCAGCGTTACAGCGTTTGCAGCAGGCTCGCTAACTGGCGATTAATCACCTGCTGATTGAATTCTGCTTCAACTTTTTGCCGCGCATTTTGCAGCACAGGGATCAGCGTTTGCTGATCGATATTGCTGAACGCGGCCAGACGATCCGCCAGCGCCAGCGCATTGTTTTCAGGGACCAGCCAGCCGGAATGCTCAGAGGTGATCAGCTCCGGGATCCCGCTGTGCAGGGTCGAGACTACCGGAATGCCGACCGCCATCGCCTCCATCAGCGCCACGGGAATGCCTTCCATATCGCCGTCGGCGCCGGTTACGGAAGGCAGCAGGAACACATCCGCGTCATCAAGCATGGCTTTCACTTCGTGGCTCGGCTTGAAGCCCGGCATCTCGACCACGTCTTCCAGCTGATACTGTTCAATCAGCGTGCGCAGGCGACGCTCCCACGGCCCGATACCCAGGATGCGGTAGTGGAAGTCCACACCACGCGCCTTCAGCTGGCGACAGGCTTCGATGGCTACGTGCAGCCCTTTCTTTTCGGTCAGGCGGGCAACAGAGATAATTTGCAGCGGCTTGCCCGGCACCTTAACCGGTCGCTGAGTGAAACGTTCCATATCCACGCCCATGCGTGAAACGGTGATTTTCTCGCTCGGGCACCCCATGGTTTTCAGGCGCCCGGCCCACAGGTTGCTTATCGGTAGCATCATGTCGCCACGGCGAAACAGCTGCTGATATTCCGGTGTGTAGTGGTTCAGCACTTCCCGGCTGGAGATGTCGATACCGTGGAAAATGGTTGCGATTTTGCCGTCAATCACCCCCAGCTCACGCAGTTTTGCCGCCGTTACGCCCGCCGGGCCAAAGTGGGCGATAAAGACATCGGCCCGGTACGGCTGGGCCGTTTGCCCGCAAATGGCGGATAAGATCAGGTTGCGGGCCTCCGCCCCATAGCGCGACATATTCAGCGCCCGCCACGTCGAGGCGCGATGCAGGCCGCGCAGCGTCTGTCCGGCGCGATGGCGCAATTTGTTCATCCGTCCGGCGGGTTCATCCTGCAACCAGCGGGTTTTTGCCTCCAGCCCATACCGGGTATACGCCGCATGGGTGTTTTGCGTATCGCCCTTTTGCAGGGCGATAATCTCCACGTCATACCCCATATCGATAAACGCGGTGATTTGGTTCAGCACAAAAGTTTCAGACGACAGCGGAAATTTCAGTAAGAAGAAACCAACCTTCATTTCCCCTCCCGGACGCGGTCGAGTACGGATTTCACCATGCCAATACCTTTTTCGCGTTCGGCTTTTACCGCCACCGCCAGACGTTCGTTGATCGCAGGCAGCTGGCCGAGCGTGTCGCCCACCATCGCACCCAGCGATCCGTCCAGCAGATGACGAATATCGACGGCCATTTCAGGCATACCGAGCTGCTGCATAATGCCCGCGGACTTGTGTTCGTAGTTGATGGCGATGGCTGGCGTACCGAAGTTCATCGAGATAATGGCCGAGTGCAGACGCGTGCCCACGGTCAGGTCGCAGGCGGAGAGCAGCTTGCCCATCTCCAGATCGTTCAGCTCGTCCATCACCACGTGATAGCGGGACGGATCGTTCACCAGGTTGCGCAGGTTGAGCGCCACCATACGGTCATCTTTGTTGTAGCTGTCGATACCGGTACAGGTGGAGAGCGCCAGCACCTGGTAACCGCTGTCCAGCACGCGGTTCACCACCTCGGCAAAGGCTTTCTCGTACGCCGCCTGGGTCGTGCCGAGGCGTTTATCGAACGGCGCAAGTTCACGCAGGGTAATGGCGACGGTTTTCTGCTTTGCCGCCACGTCCAGCCAGTGCTGTACCGCGTAGCTGGCCTGGAAGCTGTCATCCTGATGATCCACCAGCCAGGCGGTGTCTACACCGTGCTCCACTTTGGTGGTGTCGATTTCGCTGCGCTTCATCATGTCGAGGCTGACCGATTCACGCAGGATCAGCGCGTCGCAGTGGCCGAAGACATAGTTCGCCAGCTGGTTAAACTGCGGATCCTGGAACGGCCCGACGCTGTGGCCGATCATAAACAGCGGCTTTTTCGCCATAAAGGTGCAAAGCGCATGTTCAAACTGCGGCACGCCGTACAGGTCGACGAAGAACGAGCCGCCCACCTGAATAATGGCGTCATAGCCGGACAGCAGACGCACGAAATCGGTAAAGCCCTGCGCGATGGCAATGTTGCGCAGCTTGCCGGTGTCGGTTACGCGAGAAAGCAGCACCTGATGCTGATAGCGGCGACGCAGCACTTTCTTCACGCGCCCCATCACGCCCGCAGCGTTGTTGTGCTGTTTCATCTGGCTGTAGAGCGGGTCGCCCATCACCGGGCGGTTCAGTAACCAGGATGAGCTGACCGGATAACGGCTCATCACATCCACTTCTGTCTCAGGCTTAAGGGTGTTAATTGCATCCAGTAAACCGCGCAGGATGGCGCTGTCGCCACGGTTGCCGCAGGTATGGTTGCCAAGAATAAGTAATTTCATAATGGCCTCGTAAAATTAGCCTGCGCGAAGCAGCGTTTTCATTTTTTCGTTACGGCAAAACTGGCGCTTCATCTCGACCACCAGCGCATTGCGTGACAGCACAATCATCACGCCAAACGCCAGCGCGCCTGCCGCGACCTGCACCGCAAGCAGCGCCGCCAGCCGCAGATGCCCGTTGAGCACCACGCCCAGGCCGTAGCTCACCGCAAGCGTCGGCAAGGAGAGATAAAACGGCAGCCACAGGCTGAGGATGTACTGACGGTAGCTGGAGCCCAGCACCGGTTTGATCATCACGAAGTAGCTCAGCACGGTATTGACGATTTGCACCAGCAGGAAGCCGAGCGTCACGCCAATGGCACCCGCCATGTGCCCGCCCACAATAATTGCCGGAATAAACAGGAAGGTTTTAAACACGTTGAACTTGAAGCTGATATCCACGCGCGCCTTTGCCATCAGCAGAGAACCAATCGGGTTCCCCACCGAGCGCAGCAGCCCCACGACGCACAGCAGTTGCAGGATTGGGATGATGCTGTTCCACTTCTCGCCAAACACCAGCGGTACGAAATTGCTGGCGACCACCATCAGCCCCAGCAGGACCGGGAAGTTGATGATCCCCACCACGGAGAGCAGCTTGTAAAAGTTCACGCGCAGCTTTTCGGTATCGTCCTGAATTTTGGCGAACGCCGGGAACAGGACGCGGGTAATAATCGGGTTGAGCTTCATCGGCGGGACAACCGCGACGTTATACGCCAGGTTGTAGCCACCCGCGACGCTCGCGCCCAGAATGCGCGCCAGCACCAGCGTGGAGAGGTTAGTATTTACGTAGTTGATAATGCTGTCTGCCGTCAGCCACGCGCCGAAGCGCAGGTTGGATGAAACAGACGCCAGCGAAAAATGCAGCCCCGGGCGATAAATCCTACGGCCAAAGAAGCCGAACAGCAGCGTGCGCACGGCAGAGTTAACGAGGTAGCCGAGGATGGCGGTCATCGCCAGCGGCCAGAAATGGGCGCTGACCACGGTGAAGGTAAAGCCCGCCAGCACGGCGCTGGTCTCAATCATGCCGATTTTGTTGAACTCCAGCTCTTTCTGCATCAGCGCGCGGAACTGCTGCCCGTGCGGGATCACCACGAAAGCGAACGACAGGGTGCGCATCAGCGGCGCCAGGTCCGGGTTATGCAGCACGCCGGCAATCACATCGCTCAGCAGGAACACCAGCACAAAAACGAAGATACCCAGCCCGACGTTCAGCCAGTAGAGGGTGGTCAGCTCCAGATGGCTGATCTCTTTGCGCTGGATAATGGAGTTGGCGATACCAAAGTCCGACAGCGTATCGGCCAGGGCGATAATCACCAGCGAGACGGTCAGCAGACCAAACTGGTGATTATCGATAATGCGCGCCAGCACCGTCATCTGCACCAGGCCGAGGCCAATGATGACGATGGTGGCCATGGCTGACCATTTCGCACCGCTGATGGTTTTTTCTCGTAAGCTCATCTTAGTACGCCGCTTTGTTCACGAAACCTTTGAAAATGGTCAGAAAAACAATCTTGATATCGAACCAGAGGCTCCACTCGCGGATGTACTCCAGATCGAACTCGATACGTTTTTCCATTTTTTCCAGCGTGTCGGTCTCGCCGCGCCAGCCGTTGATCTGCGCCCAGCCGGTGATGCCCGGCTTCACCTTATGGCGCAGCATGTAGCCTTCAATCAGGGTACGGTACTGCTCGTTATGGGCCACGGCGTGAGGACGAGGCCCGACGATGGACATCCCGCCGGTGAACACGTTAATGAACTGCGGCAGTTCATCGAGCGAGGTACGGCGCAGGAAGTTGCCCACACGGGTGACGCGCGGATCGTTCTGCGTCGCCTGGGTCACCACCTTGTCGTTCTCCATCACCTTCATGGAGCGGAATTTCCACACCATGATCGGCTTACCGTCCATTCCGTAGCGGGTCTGACGGAAGATGATCGGCCCCGGCGAGCTGAGCTTCACCGCCAGCGCAATACAGCACAGCACCGGGGAGATGAGCAGCAGGATCAGGGACGAAAGCACGATATCTTCCACGCGCTTCAGCACGCGGTTAATCCCCGACAGCGGCGTGTCGTACAGCGGAACAACCGGTACCCCGTTCACCTCTTCAATACGGGAGTGGAGAATATTGAAGGTGAAGACATCCGGGATGAGGATCACCGAGCAGGTGGTATCCGCCAGCTCGCGCATCAGTTTCTTGATGCGGGATTCATCTTTCATCTGCATGGCGATGTAGACGTTATGAATTTTGCCGGCTTTCGCATCGTCAATAAGCTGTTCGTAGTTACCTGCCCAGTCGGACGGCACGCCGCCGGGCTTCGCGTCGTGATAAATCCCGACCACTTCAAAACCTAACCACGGCTCTTTGCGGAAGCTGTCGAGCAACACCTGTCCCACCGGCAGATCGCCCGCCACGGCAACGAAGCGACGGTTATACCCGCGGTTGCGCAGCCAGCCCGCGCCAAAGCGGATCAGCGAGCGGCAGACCACCATGCCAATGCTGGTTAACAGATACCAGCAGAGATAGGTCACAAGACGGTTATCAAAATCATGGCTGAACGCCACCAGGCCTGCGCTGAAAATCAGGCTTAAGGTCCAGTTCTGGAGCAGCAGCATCAGTTCGGTGGTCATTTTGACGCCGCGCCATGAACGATAGAAATCGGTCATGCCGCCGATCATCTGAAACACCACCAGCGCAATCAACGCCATCAGCAAGTGCATGTATAAGAACGACTGCCCGCTGACCCAACACACCGCCCACAGTCCGCCGACCATGATGGTGATATCAGAAAAACGCTGCACCATAGAGATTAACGATGCATTCGTTCTCGCTCGTTCGCGCTTTTTTAGATTTGTCATCGTTGTTCCTTTAGTTCTAAACCTTACCCCTCGCCCCTCACCCCGGCCCTCTCCCCAAAGGGGAGAGGGTGTTCAAGTTCCCTCTCCCCTTTGGGGAGAGGGTTAGGGTGAGGGGTAAGGTTTTCTTTTTACTGATTCAACAGCGCCAGAATGTCCTTCGTTCGGGCTTCCATCAGCGCGGTGTCAGCGCGGGACTCCACGTTCAGGCGCACCACCGGCTCGGTATTGGACGAGCGCAGGTTGAAGCGCCACTGCGGGAACGCCATGCTGATACCGTCGGTACGGTCAATCTCCAGCGCATGAATGGCAAAGTGCTGTTCCACGCGGGCAATGGCCTCAGCGGGCTGTGCCAGTTTGCTGTTGATCTCACCACTGGCCGGGAACGCCGCCATGCGGTCGCGCACCAGTTCGCCCAGGCTCTGCCCTTTCAGGCACAGCAGCTCGGTCACAAGCAGCCACGGGATCATCCCGCTGTCGCAGTAGGCAAAATCACGGAAATAGTGGTGGGCGCTCATCTCGCCGCCGTAGATGGCGTCTTCCTCACGCATACGCTCTTTGATAAACGCGTGGCCGGTTTTGGACATCACCGGCTCGCCGCCCGCGGCCTTCACCACGTCGACGGTGTTCCAGGAAAGACGCGGATCGTGAATGATTTTCGCCCCCGGGTTTTTCTCGAGGAACGCTTCCGCCAGCAGGCCAACGATGTAGTAGCCTTCGATAAACTGCCCATTCTCGTCGAACAGGAAGCAGCGGTCGAAGTCGCCGTCAAAGGCGATACCCATATCGGCGCCGTGCTCAATCACCGCGTTGCGGGTGTCGTCGCGGCACTCCGGCAGCAGCGGGTTAGGAATACCGTTCGGGAAGTTGCCGTCTGGCGTGTTGTGCACTTTGACGAAGGTCACCGGCACGTTCAGCGCCTTAAAGCGGGCTTCAAGTGCATCGACAACCGGGCCTGCCGCGCCGTTGCCGGAGTTAATCACCAGCTTCAGCGGTTTGAGGTTTGCCACATTGATGTAGCCCAGCAGGTGGTCGATGTACTCTTTTTGCAGGTTAATCTGCTTATAGCTGCCGCGCTTCGCTTCGTTCACCGGCGGGAAGTCGTTGGCCTCGGCCAGACGTTGCACGTCGCGCAGGCCGGTGTCGCCGCTGATAGGACGCGCGCCCTTGCGCACCAGCTTCATGCCGTTGTAGTCCATCGGGTTATGGCTGGCCGTCACTTCGATACCGCCGTCCACGCCCAGGTGGAATGTGGCAAAATAGATCTCTTCGGTACCGGAAAGGCCAATGTCCAGCACATCGACGCCCGCGTCCTGTAGCCCTTTCGCCAGCGCCAGCTTCAGGGATTCGCTTGTCAGACGCACGTCGCCGCCCAGCACGATAGTTTGTGGTTTCAGGTATTCGCCGTACGCGCGGCCGATGCGCCACGCAATGTCTTCATTCAGCTCTTCGCCCAGCTTGCCGCGAATATCGTAGGCTTTAAAACAGGTTAATTTTTCCATGATGACCCCTTTTTCAGGCAACAGTTGGCCCTGACCATGTAATGGCCAAATTTATTTTTTTCATTCGTAGGCCCGGTAAGCGCAGCGCCACCGGGCATGATGCGGAGTGCTATACGCGCCCGTAGCGATCCTGGAAACGGATGATGTCGTCCTCTTCCAGATAGGAGCCGGAACGCACCTCAATTAAGTCGAGCGGAATTTTCCCCGGGTTTTCCAGACAGTGCGTGGCGCCCAGCGGAATATAAATGGACTCGTTTTCACCGAGCAGCTTCACTTCACCGTCGATGGTCACTTTGGCGGTCCCTGCCACCACCACCCAGTGTTCGGCGCGGTGATGGTGCATCTGCACCGACAGCCCTTCTCCCGGCTTCACGGTGATGCGTTTCACCTGATAACGCTCGCCGGCGTCGATGGAGTCATATTTGCCCCACGGGCGGTAGACTTCACGGTGAATATGGTGTTCGTGGCGACCATCGGCCTTGATCTTCTCCACCACTTTTTTAACGTCCTGCACGGCATTACGGTCGGCAATCAGCACCGCGTCTTTGGTCTGCACGACCACCAGATCCTTCACCCCTACCGTGGTGACGAGGCCAGATTCGGCGTAGACGTAGCTGTTTTCCGTTTTGTGGCTGATCACATCCCCGTGATGGACGTTACCCTCCGGGGTATGCGCGCTGATCTCCCACAGTGACGACCAGGAGCCGACGTCGCTCCAGCCCGCATCCATCGGTACCACTACCGCATCTGCCGTACGTTCCATCACCGCATAGTCAATGGACTCTTCCGGACAGGCGAGGAAGGCTTCTTCGTCCACGCGGATAAAATCGAGATCCGGATCCACCACCGCCATCGCTTTTTCGCAGGCGCTTAAGATATCCGGACGGTATTTTTCCAGCTCTTCCAGGTAGCGCCCGGCGCGGAACAGGAACATGCCGCTGTTCCAGTAGTATTCACCGCTGGCGACATACGCCTGCGCGGTTTCCAGATTCGGTTTTTCGACAAACTGCGCCACGTCAAAGGCCACGCTGTCGCCTTCACCAGGCGTAACGCTGCCGCGGCGAATGTAGCCATAGCCGGTTTCCGGGAGATCCGGCACGATGCCGAAGGTCACCAGCTTGCCGTTCTCAGCGTAAGGAATCGCGGCGCGTACCGCGTCTCGGAAGGCCTCTTCCTGCTGGATGACGTGGTCAGCCGCCAGCACCAGCATCAGCGGGTCGCAGTCCGGGCTGCTGCGTTTTGCTGCCAGCGCCGCAAGAGCAATGGCAGGCGCCGTGTTGCGTCCGGCAGGCTCCAGAATGATATTTTCGGTCAGTTTGTTCAGCTGGCGCAGCTGCTCGGCAACGATAAAGCGGTGCTGCTCGTTACAGATCACCACCGGGCTTTCACACTCCACGCCGTGCAGACGGTTAACCGTCGTTTGCAGCATGGTGAGGTCGCCTTTCAGGCACAGAAATTGTTTTGGATAAAGCACGCGGGACAGTGGCCACAACCGGCTCCCGGATCCACCCGCCATTACGACCGGATACAAAGTGGTTTGACTCATGATTTATCCCCGTATATCTGCAATAAATTGGCTCAGCACGTTCTCTTTCTCGAGCGTGCGTTCGGCATATTCACGTGCCACCGTGTTCTCTTTTGGCATGGCGAGTGCCTGCTCAATTCCGGTCACCAGCGCAGGAACCGATTCAGGCTCCACGCAAACGGCAATGCCCGGGTAGCTGTTGCACAGCTGGCCTAATTCTGTTGCGGCTTC
>PPYF01129943.1_pt1 | contig 18868 bp, 19 predicted proteins | sample 1559871 | NCBI WGS metagenome assembly PPYF01 (sample SAMN08240021, study PRJNA423297) | Human gut metagenome, whole genome shotgun sequencing project. | reverse complement strand
TCGTTGTCCCTTTGGCATACAAAAACACCCCATTTCCTAAACAGTATACCATACTGTCTAACAAATGGGGTGCAGTTCAGCAGCACAGCAGCCTTTGAAAAGCCATTTCAGTTTTGCATCACTTGCACAGGAACGCCGGCAGGGGCTTGCCCTCCTTGCGCCACTGGTGATATTCCGCAGTGGCGGCAAATTCCACGTCACCGGCGGAGTTCAGGGCAGTTTCCACGGAATCCTGCACCACGCCGATGATAAAGCCGACACCGACCACCTGCATGGCGATATCATTGGAGATGCCAAACAGGGAGCAGGCCATGGGGATCAGCAGCAGGGAGCCGCCAGCCACGCCGGAAGCACCGCAGGCACCCAGAGCACTCATCACCGAAAGAAGGATGGCGGCGGGCAGGGACACCTGAATGCCCAGCGTATTGGCCGCAGCCAGCGTCATAATGGTAATGGTGATGGCGGCACCATCCATATTGATGGTAGCGCCCAGCGGGATGGAGACGGAATACATATCCTTATCCAGCCCCAGCTTTTCGCACAGATCCATATTGACCGGGATGTTGGCGGCAGAGCTGCGGGTGAAGAAGGCGGTCAGGCCGGATTCACGCAGGCAGCGGAACACCAGCGGATACGGGTTGCAGTGCAGATACACAAAGATGATAAAGGGCGAGACGACCAGCGCCATAAAGAGCATGGTGCCCACCAGCAGGAGCAGCAGCCTGCCGTACTGGGTAAAGATGGACAGGCCGTTGCTGGACACGTTGGTGTACACAAGGCCCATGATGCCGAAGGGTGCCAGATTGATGATCCAGCGGACGATCTGGGAAACTGCATCTGCTGTGTTTGCCAGGAACAGCTTGGTGCTGTCCGCGCCGTACTTCTTCATGGCCAGACCGAACAGGCAGGCCTAGAACAGGATGCCGATGTAATTGCCGTTCAGCAGGGCACTGACGGGGTTTGCCACAAAGTTGGTGAGCAGGGTGTTCATCACCTCGCCCAGACCCTGGGGCACCACCTCGGATTCTGCCGCCTCAGCCAGAACGACGGTCTGAGGGAACAGGAAGCTGGTCACCACCGCAATGGCGGCGGCCAGGAAGGTGGTGAGCATGTACAGCCAGATGACCGTGCCAAAGCGCCGGTCCAGCTTGGACGTGCCCTGCGCCAGCGCACTGGCCACGATAACGAACACCAGCACCGGGGCAATGCCCTTCAGGGCACCCACGAACAGGCTGCCGAACTCTTCCACCCAGCCCGCACCGGGCACCGCCAGTGCCAGCACCGCACCGACCACAAGGCCGATGACGATGCGCAGGATCAGGCTGGTGGCGTTGTACCTTGCCGCAACCGCTTTCAATGTTTTCATAACTTTTCTACTCCCCTATCCAGATTGTGCGCCCATTGCGCACAGTTTTCCCATTCCTCTACACGGAACAAGTACGATTATACGCCTCGCAGGCCAAAAAGTCAAAGATTTTACCCGCTTTTTTTGTTTTTCACTTCAACATATACAGACACGAGCTTTTTTCACTGTCCGTACATGAAATACAGATTCACAAAAAGAGACCGCACCCCGTGTGTTTCGGGATGCGGTCTGTTCCTGTTTTAGTCGAGATAGGACACCTTGCCGGGTACAAAGCCCTGAATGCCCATGCCGGGCGCGTCGGAGACGGTGATGTTCTTTTCGTCGAACACGGCACCGCCGAGGATGTGGTCCTCGCTGCAGAGCACCGGGCCGTCGAGGTCGATCTTGGTGATGATCTTCTTGGCGCAGGCCAGCTCCACAGCGGCGTTGACCGAGATCTTCGCTTCCAGCATACAGCCGATCATGCACTCCACGCCGTACACCTCAGCGGCGGCGGCAATGCGCAGGGCATTGGTGATGCCGCCGCACTTCATCAGCTTGATGTTCACAAGGTCGGCCGCGCCGGTCTGCATGATCCGCAGGGCATCGGCCGGGCTGAACACGCTCTCGTCGGCCAGCACGGGCACATCGGCATGGCGGGTGACATACTGCATCCCCTCAAGGTCTGCGGCGGGCACGGGCTGCTCCACGAACTCAATGTCCAGCCCCTTCTCCTGCATCTGGTTCAGGATGCGGACCGCCTGCTTGGCGTTCCAGGCCTGATTGGCATCGATGCGGAGCTTGATGTCCCGGCCCACGGCCTGCCGCACCGCGGCAAGGCGGGCCACATCCAGCTCCGGGTCGATACCAACCTTGACCTTCAGGCAGTCGTAGCCGCGCTGGACGGCGGTGCGGGCATCCCGGGCCATCTCCTCGGGCGGGTTGACACTGATAGTGATATCGGTCACGATGTTCCTGCGGGCACCGCCCAGCATCCGGTAAACAGGGGCGCTGTACTTCTGGCCCAGCAGATCCCACAGGGCCATGTCCACAGCGGCCTTGGCGCTGGTGTTGTGGACAAGCGCCTTCTGCACAGCGGCGGTCAGATCCTCAAATTCATCGAGGTCGCGGCCCAGCAGGGCAGGGGCGATATGATCCTGAATGGCACCGAGGATGGCCCCGGTGGTGTCGCCGGTGATGACACCGGTCGGGGGTGCTTCGCCGTAGCCCACCGCACCGGTATCGGTGTGGAGCTCCACGATAACATCCTCAACGCTGTTCACAGTGCGCAGTGCCGTTTTGAACGGCACCCGCAGCGGGGTGGAAATGCGGCCCAGCCGCACCTGTGTGATCTTCATAGTCCCGTCCTCCTTCTTATTCCAACGGCAGGTTTGCCAGCTTCACAATGGCGTTTGCAATGATCTGGGCGTTCTGCACCAGACGTTCCAGATCGATGCATTCATCGGGCTGATGCTCTGTGACCGGGTCACCCGCGAACAGGGGGCCAAAGGCCACCACATTGGGCAGCATCTTGGCGTAGGTGCCGCCGCCGATGCACTTGGGCGGGGCATTGTCGCCGGTGGCATCCCGGTAAACCTCCAGCAGGGCGCTGACCAGCGGGGTCTCGGCAGGGTAGTAGAGCTTTTCCTTGTGCACCTGCCCATCCAGCGCCCAGCCTGCGGCCTCAAAGGCGGCCTGCACAGCGGGCTGGCAGTCTGCCCGTTCCATGGTCACAGGATAGCGATAGTTCAGCTTGACCCACAGATGCTGCGCGTCGCCCTCGATCAGCCCCCAGTTGCAGCTCATGGGGCCGGAGAGCGCATCCTCCAGCCGGTGGCCCAGCAGGCCCTCGCCGTAGGGGTCGGTACCCAGCTTCTCAGCCAGAAAGTGCACGGCCTGTTTGGCATCCCCCTCCAGCGGCAGCCGGTCAAGGTAGCACACCAGCCGCCCAATGGCGTTTTCGCCCTGCTCCGGGTGGCTGCCATGGGCCGAAACGCCCACCGCTTCCACCTGATAGCCGCCGGGGATGGCTGTCACGGTGATGTGCTCCGCATCCGGCAGGGAGGCCCCCGCCGGGGCGTTCAGCACAGCGCAGGCGTAGTCCGGCACCACATTGCCGGCCACGCCCCCCTGCACCCTGCTCAGCTGCCAGGCCCCGGTCTGGTGCAGCTGCACGGCATAGCTCTCGTTCAGGATGCCCTTTTCGCCGTTAATGAGCGGATACTCGCCGTCCGGGGTGAAGCCCAGCACCGGGATCTCCCCGCCGTGGGCCTTGTAGTACAGCACGTCCCGGTCGTTGGTCTCCTCGTTCAGGCCGAACAGCAGCCGGACACGGCGGTTGAGCGGAATGCCCAGATCCCGGATGGCCTTCAGCGCGAACAGGCTGGCCACCACCGGGCCTTTGTCATCAATGGCACCCCGGCCATACAGCCTGCCGCCCTCGATCTCGGCGGCGTAGGGCGGGTGATGCCAGCCCTCGCCCTCGGGCACCACGTCCAGATGCCCCAGCACCGCCACCATCTCGTCCCCGGTGCCGATCTCGCACCAGCCGATGTACCGATCCATGTCGGTGGTCTCAAAGCCCAGCTCATGGCAGAGGGCCAGCGCCTCGGCAAAGCAGGCATCCACCTCCTCGCCAAAGGGCTTGCCCGGCAGCGGGTCGGCCTCCACACTGCGCCTGCACACCAGCCGCTGGAGCGCCGCCACCATCTGGGGCCGCAGCGCCGCCACGGCCTCGTTCAGTTTTTTGTCCATACGTTCCACCCCTTTTGTGATTCATTTCACAGCTTGTATTATAGAACGATTGCCCCCGCTCCACAAGCCCCCAGTTCCACGAAAAAACGCCCCCGCATACTTCATCAGAAGTATCCGGGAGCGCTCGATTTCAATTGAAAATTGTCAAATCCTATGATATACTGTTTTTAATGCTGGTAACAGCAGGAAAAAAGGTGCTGTCTGCAATGCAGGTGGTCATGCTTCTCGCTCCTGGTGTGCTTACAACGCCGCGCAAGCGGCAATGTTGCTCCGGGAAACGGAACTTTTTTGATTTTGTACCCTTTCCCGGAGCCTTTCAGGCGAAGGGAGGGATGTCGAATGTCTCTGACAGAAGTTTGTGCTCTGTTGACGGTAGTGATCAGTTTGCTGGCTCTGCTTGTCACGGTCGCGAAAGCAGCATTTGATGCTGGCTGGAAGATTTCTCACGAGAAGAGCGATAAAAACAAAGAAGATTGACCGCCACAGTTCCCCAACTCAAACGGTCAATCTTTTTTGATCCACTAGAAACGGGAAGCTGACCAAACATTGCTCGTCAGCACCTTTTCTATTTGTAGTATAGTCAATTTTAAACGATTTGTCAAGGGATATCCACCACTGTCAGACTGCCGTCTTTTTTGCTCCACAAGCCCCAAGTTCAGTGGAAAAGGCTTGACCTCTAGCAGCAGGTACGTTATCATGTATATAAGAGGTGATGCACGATGACGACCACCAAGGATGGCAACGCTGTCCTGCTTCCCGAGGAAGATTACAGCGGCATTATGGAAACGCTTTATCTCGTCTCCGTGCCGGGAATGCTGGAAAAGCTCATGGCGGCCAAGGCCGAACCACTGGAAGATTGTGTTGACGAATCGGCTGTGGAATGGCAGCCATCAAGATTTTAAGCCTTTGGACACATTACGAAAGATGACCCGAAAACGGACTGTTTTGCAGTTCGTTTTTTTTTTTCAAATTTTTTTGAAAAAGGGTGAAAGGATTCCGCGCGGCGTGTATTTAAGGAAGTGAGAGCATCCATTTTTGCCGGAGCTCCACTTCCGGCCCAAAGAAAGTGAGGGACCCCCTATGAAAAAACGACTTATCAGCCTTCTGGTGGCGCTGTGCATGGCGGTAACGCTCCTGCCTGTGTCGGCAATCACAGCGTGGGCGGAGGAAGGCGGCTCTAACTCGACTACATTAAGAATCGAAAATGGCTATCCTGTCGGTTCCGGCGGTGAGGACTGGAGCTATGATGCTACGGCTAAAGTTTTGACCATCGCCCCCGAAAACCCTACTACCTATGATTTGAAAGAGTGCGGAAACATCCGTCTGGATCCAAAGAGTATTTTATGTTCTGCCATCATAAGGAAAAACGCAGAGATTGTAAATGGTAAATTTTGGAACGCCGGAAATCCTGGTTCCAGTATTACCAATGATGGCACTATAACGAGTGGCGTTTACTCAATGCCCGTTATAAATCATGGTACAATTACCGGCGGCATGTTTAATTCTACCGTTACCAACACTGGCACCATAAAGGGCGGCATTTTTCATAAAAAACCAGAGAATGGCCAAGTCGCTGACGGCTATACCTTGAAAGTGAATTCCCAGCAGAATGGTAGCTATGAGAGTTACGATGCAGAAATCAGTTATTTCGGCAACAGCGGTTATGTCATTCCCAATTCCGACCATGATACCAGCATCACCATCTATATTTCTCTTAAAAACAGTCAAGCAGTATTATTTCCTATTGATGTTACATTCGGAGACTCAAACGACACACATTGTTTGTTAGAAGATTGGGCACCAAATGCAAGTCATCACGATGATGGTATGGGTTCTTTTTCTGTCACTTTTACCGCACCACCCGCCAAAGCGGACACCGTTACCCTGAGCAAGCTGACCCGGCTGGTGATCGACGAAAACGGCTACCCCGTTGGCACCGAAGGCGGCACCCGGGATTACAGCGGCGAGGGCTGGAAGTTTGAGAAGGGCAATAACACGCTGACGCTGACAAACGGCAGTTATGATTTCTCCGGTGAGGAAAACGCACTGCGCCCCCTGAACCCGGATGTCCAGTTGGTGGTTGAATCCGGTGCCAAGCTGACCGGCGGCGCGTTCAAAAACGAGCCCACTGGTGAAGGTGCAGGCACATTCAGAAAAGTCACTCTCAGAAAAGTCACCCTGAACGGAACCGATTCTATCACAGCGGTCAATGGCCTTGCGTCCGGCGACTGGGGCAACACGCTTTATGTAGTCAAGACCGGGAATAATACCATTACCGCCAGTGAACCCATCCGGGATATCAACCGCATTTTATTTGAAAACGATGATTCTCTATATCCGAATTTTCCCAACAAAAACACCGTGTGCATCAATATAGAATCTCTTAATTCTGTGAATGCTCTTGATCCGGAAGCGAATATCATACTGAACCAGGCTTCCCATGGTTTGTCTCTTATCATGGACAATGATGGCACACCGGTTATAGGCAATGCTCCTTTTGAGCCCGCTGGAGGATTTTATACCTACTATGGTGACGGTTGGCACATCCAGAAATCATCTGAGGGCATCGGCAGACTGTATCTGACCGGCGGAAATACCTACAACTTCCGATTTACCGACCCCGTCAATAAAAACGGCCAGTTGGATGCAGTGAAATGCAGCATCATCAATGAGGGCAGCACCATCGAGGACGGTGTTTTCAACACTCTGGCAGCAAATGTTTTGCCCAACAGCACTTCGAGCATGACCCCTAAAATCAAAGGCGGCACATTTGCAGCCGGTCTGTATTATAACAACGGCGAGATAACCGGCGGTGCATTCAACGGAAAAGACAGCATTCTCACCCAGGGAACCGTGCTGAGTGGAAATTATCGCTCTGTTACCGTGAATGGTGGAGCCATCGTGAGGGTAAACGACACGCTTCCTCTCGTCCCCGATAAAACCGGCCTTGATTTGGTGCAGGGCTCCGCATGGGATCTGTATTCTTATGCAGGCACCGTCCTCACCGTAGAATCCAATGTAGATATTACGAATATCAACGGTCAAAAAATCGGCAAGGCATTCAGCAGCTACTACCTGAACGGTGAAACCGACAAAAAAGTGGTATGCTTTGAGATGCCCGACAGCGATGTGGAGTTGAACTCGACCAAAATTGTTGTTCCCGACCCGAAGCCCGAACCCACACCTGACCCCGAACCCGAAACCCCCACCTACACCCTGACGGTGAAGGGCGGCACGTTCACCTACAACGGCGGCGAAGCCATGACCAGCGCCAGCGTGCCGGTGGATGCCGAGGTCAAGGTGACGCTGAACCAGAGCGCCGTGCCCGAGGGCATGGTGTTCGACCTGTGGGCCATGGATGAAGCCAGCCTGCTGGGCAACCTGGCGGTCGCCTACAACGAGGAGAGCTTTACCATCCCGGCGGGCAGCGTGGCCAAGGGCAGCACCGTGACCGTGGAAGCCCAGTACCGGGATGCCACCATCGAGAGCGAGCCCAGCATTCTGGGCACTGCCGCCATCATCGGCGTGGCCGGTGCAGGCACGGCGGTCATCGTGTGGCAGGGCTACCGCATCGGCATGGAGCTGTACGAGAAGTATTTCCAGCCCACGCCGGAAGAAACTGCGGCAGAGCAGCCCGCCCCGGAAGCTCCGGCAGCAGCTGCCGCTTCCTGAACGCAGGCGCACCCGCTCCCTTCCACGCCTGACAGAACCGCATAAAAACAGCGCCGCTCCATCGTTTCCGGTGGGGCGGCGCATTTTTGCGGTTCAATCCCGGCGCAAAGGCAGGGTAAGGGACATTTTCTGGTAGGCAATGCGGGGCGTGCCATCCTCCACATGGATGATGCCGCACTTGGTAAAGCCGTTTTCTTCCAGCAGGTGCTGCATGATCTTGTTGTCGGCGTGGGTGTCGGCCCGCAGGCTCTCGCAGTGCTCCAGACACCAGGTGATCACAGCGGCGGCAACGCCGGGGTGCCTGCCCGCCGAAGCCAGCCGGTGGATGGTGCCGTAGGGCAGGGTATCGTTCAGCCACTTGCCATCCTCGATCCGGGCATAGGTGGGGTCCGGGCCAAGGATAAAGGCAAACACGCCCTCCAGCTCGCCGTTGACAAGGTAGAGGAACAGCCGGTTGGAATCAATGTCCTCTTCCAGCAGCTCCTGCGGCGGGAAATGATCTCCCCACTGGGTGGGGTTGCCGGAATCCGCCATCGCCTGCCGGGCGCGGGCATAAATTTTCAGGATCGCATCCAGATCTGCACGTCTTGCTCCACGAAACATCGTCATCCAACCTCTCTTCCGGCAGGCCGCTGCCCGCCCTGATCGTTCTGCCTTAATATAACACAAAACGGCCCTCTCCGTCAAAGCCTGCTGCAAAGGCGGAGAGGGTCGTTCACTGATGCGCTTATGTGCGCTGGCTGCGTGCCCGGCGGTACTCCCGGGGGCTCTGGCCATACCGCTCATGGAACAGGCGGTAGAAGTAGCTGGTGTTCTCGTAGCCCACCTGGGTGATGATCTGCTGGATGTTCAGGTCGCTGCGGCGCAGCAGGCGGGCGGCGGTCTCCATCCGGTGCTTCTGCAGCAGCTCCTTATAGGTCTTTCCGGTCTGGGCCCGGACGCACTCGCTGACATACGCCAGCGAAACGCCGTAGCTGCGGGCCACATTGGAAAGGCTTGCTTCGCGGTAATTCTGGGTGATCTCCTGTAATGCCGCCTGGACCAGCGCTTCGCGGCTGACCGCCTCGCCGCGCGTTTCCAGCGGGAAATTCTTGGTCTGTACCATAGCGTAAAACCCTCCGTTGCGGCAGCGGCGGGCGGGGACAGGGGGATGCCGGACACCCGCCGCAGCCAGTTCATCAGGCTTTCTGGGGAAGCCTTTCTGCCTATAATACGGGCGGGTCACAGAAATAATTGCAGGAAGCTCAAATTTTTACAGAAACAAAAGATCAGAACATATTTTCGTTATGATAACGCCCACTGCGGACGAACTCCACCCACTCGGCCAGGTTCACGGCGTGGTCGCCGATGCGCTCCAGGTACTTGATGACCATGAGCAGATCCAGGGCGGCATCCACCTTGCCGGGGTCGGCGGCGATCTCCTGCGCCAGAGTATGCTTGATGGCGTTGAAATCGTAGTCCACCTCATCGTCGGCGGCAATGACCCTGAGGGCGGCCTGCTCGTCCTCAGAGGTCAGGGCATTCAGGGCATCCAGGATCATCTTGTGCGCCTTCTGGCCCATCCTGATGGCCTGGCTCACAGCAGGGTCGCCCTCCTTGCGGACAGTGACCAGATGGGGGATGATCTCCGCGATATCGGAGGCATGGTCGCCGATGCGCTCCACATCCGTGACCACCTTCATGGTGGTGGAGATGCGGCGCAGGTCGCCTGCCACCGGCTGCTGGCGGAGCAGCAGGGTCATGCAGCGGTGCTCAATGTCCCGCTCCATGTTGTTGATGCGGCCATCGCTCTGCGCCACGGCGGCGGCAGCCTCGGCATCGGCGGTGCAGAGGGCTTCCATTGCAGCCTCCACAGCATCGGCAGCGCTCTGCCCCATCTCGGTCAGGGCCGTTTTCAGGGCGGCAAGGTCGTTTTCGTATTGTGTGCGGTTGCTCATTGCGTTTTTCTCCTTAGCCGAACCGGCCCGAAATGTAATCCTCGGTGCGCTTATCCTGCGGGGTGCTGAAGATCTGCGCCGTGGGGCCGGCTTCCACCAGCTCGCCCAGCAGGAAGAAGGCGGTGCGGTCGCTGATACGGGCAGCCTGCTGCATGTTATGGGTCACAATGACCACAGTGTAGTTCTTTTTCAGCTCGCTCATCAGCTCTTCCACCTTCATGGTGGAGCCGGGGTCCAGGGCGCTGGTGGGCTCATCCATCAGCAGGACTTCGGGCTTGACAGCCAGAGCGCGGGCAATGCACAGGCGCTGCTGCTGGCCGCCGGAAAGGCCCAGAGCGCTCTTTTTCAGGCGGTCCTTGACCTCGTTCCAGAGGGCGGCATCCTTCAGGGAGCTTTCCACCAGCTCGTCCAGCTCTGCCTTGTTGTGCACACCGTGCAGCCTGGGGCCGTAGGTGATGTTATCGTAGATGCTCATGGGGAAGGGGTTGGCCTTCTGGAACACCATGCCCACCCGGCGGCGCAGCTCGGTGGGCTGCATCTCGCGGGCAAAGATATCCTGCCCTTTCAGGCGGACATCGCCCTCGATGCGGATCCCGGGCACAAGGTCGTTCATCCGGTTCAGGGTCTTCAGGAAGGTGGACTTGCCGCAGCCGGAGGGGCCGATAAGGGCCGTGATCTCCCGCTCGCCCATGTCCAGCGAAATATCTTTCAGCGCCTTGAAATCCCCGTACCAGAGGTTCAGGTTTTTGGCTGTGATAATGGGTGATACGTTTTCCATAGTTTTCCTCTTGTATTGACTCCCTCAGTCGCGGCTATGCCGCGCCAGCTCCCTCTGAGAGGGAGCCTTTTGCGTTGCGGGCAGGATAAGCCTCCCTCCGTGAGGGAGGTGGCATCGCGCAGCGATGACGGAGGGAGTTATCTACTGCTTCTGTTTCAGTTTGGTTTTGGCCAGCCGGGCTGCCAGATTGATGGCAAGCACCAGCACCAGCAGCACTGCACCGATGGCCCAGGCGGAGTCGAAATCGCCGTCCTCAAAGGCACGGAGGTAGAGCAGCACCGACAGGGTGGCACCGTTGGAGGTGTAGGCCTTGAGCACGCCGTTGGCAATGACCTCGGCGGCACCGGCGGTGAAGAGCAGCGCGGCGCTTTCGCCCACGATGCGGCCCACGGCCAGGATGCAGCCGGTCACGATGCCGTCGATGCTGCAGGGCAGCACGATGGTGCGGATGATGTGCCACTTGCCCGCACCCAGACCCAGCGCACCCTCACGGTAGCCCTGGGGCACCGTTTTCAGGGATTCCTGGGTGGTGCGGATGATGGTGGGCAGGTTCATGATCACCAGCGTCAGGCTGCCGGAGAGCAGGCAGGTCTGGAAGCCCAGCGTCTGGGCGAACACCAGCATCCCCACCAGACCGTAAATGATACTGGGGATGCCCGCCAGCGTCTCGTTGGTGAACTCGATCACCGAGATGACCTTGCGGTTCTGGGCGTACTCGGTCAGGTAAACGGCCGCGCCCACACCCAGCGGCAGTACGATCAAAAGCGTCAGCAGGATGACATACAGCGTGTTGAGGATCGCAGGCAGGATGCCGTCCGTGCCCTTCAGCACACTGGCGGTGGTGGTCAGGAATTTCCAGCTGATGTGCGGGATGCCGCGCACCAGCACCATGCCCAGAATGCCCGCCACCAGTACCATGACCAGCACAGCCGAGGCCCAGACCAGAGCGTTCATCACGCGGTTCCAGGTGCGTCGGGAGGCAGAAGCACTGTTATTCATCGCGCTTTCCTCCCTTCAACACCACATTGAGCAGGATATTGATGCCCATGATAAAGACGAACAGCACCAGCGCAATGCTGAACAGCGCCTGTTTCTGCAGGCCGCTGGCGTAGCTCATCTCCTTGGCAATGGCGGTGGTCAGGAAGGTGACGCTGCGGAACAGGCTGTCCGGCATGTTGGGGCTGTTGCCGGCCACCATCATCACGGCCATGGCCTCGCCGATGGCGCGGCCGATGCCCAGCACGATACCGGCGGCAATGCCGCTCCTGGCAGCGGGGACGCTGACCTTGAACCAGGTCTCGGCATCCGTTGCGCCCAGAGCCAGGATGCCCTGCTCATACTCCGGCGGCACAGCGTTGAGCGCTGTGACCGACACCGACACGATGCTGGGCAGGATCATCACCGCCAGCACCACGATGGCGCTCAGCAGGCAGGCACCGGAGGCCTTGCCAAAGGTCTTGGCCACGGCGGGCACCAGCACCTGCATGCCCAGCAGGCCGAACACCACGCTGGGGATGCCGCTCAGCAGCTCAATGGCGGTCACGACCACGGTGCGCACCTTCGGGCCTGCGGCCTTGGAGAGGAACACCGCCGTCAGCAGGCCAATGGGCACACCGATCACGGTGGCACCCAGCGTGCCGTAAACGCTGGACAGGATGAAGGGCAGGATGCCGTAGGCCGGGTCGGCAGCGGTGGAAGCCCACCGGGTGCCGAACAGGAACCGGAACAGCCCGATCTTCTGGATGGCAGGCACACCGGAGATGACCATGTACACTGAGATTAGGAGCACACAGCCCACCGCCAGGATGCCGCAGAGGAAGAAGATGAAGTTCATCACCGCTTCCAGCCACTCAGCAGGGGTTCTGGGGAGAGAAATCTTTTTGTTGTTCATAGCATCATTGCTTTCCGCAATTACTCATTCACAGGAACAGCACCGGCAGTGCGGATCAGGTCAGCAGCATCGGCACTGGTGGCAAAGTCGAAGAAAGCCTGTGCCTGCTCAGACAGAGTGACAGACTTGTTGGTGACGAACACGAAGGGACGCTGCACCTCGTAGCTGCCGTCCTTGACGGTCTCCTCGCTGCACTCCACACCGCCAACGGTGACCATCTTCACGGTGTCGCCCACAGCGGACAGGGAAGCGTAGCCGATGGCCAGAGGGTTGGCCTCCACAGCGCTGATGACAGCGCCGGTAGCGGTCAGCTCCTGCGCGTACTTGCAGCTGTCCTTGACATCCACGATGCTCTCAAAGCCATCACGGGTGCCGGAGCCAGCCTCACGGCCGATCAGAACGATCTCGCCGTCGCCGCCGCCCACCTCAGACCAGTTGGTGATCTCGCCAGTGAACATCTGTTTGAGCTGGTCAACAGTCAGGTCCTCCACCTTGCTTGCATTGTTGACGATGATGGCGATGCCGTCCAGAGCGATGGTGGTGCCATCCACGTCAGCCTTCTCGTCGTCCTTCAGGGCACGAGAGGACAGGCCGATGTCCAGGGTCTTATCGGTAGCACCGGTGATGCCTGCGCCGGAACCGGTGGGGTCGTAGCTGACAGTGACACCCGGCTCAACCTCAGCAAAGCCTTCGGTCAGGGCAGCGATAACGTTCTTCATGGAGGTGGAACCACCGGTAGCAACATTGCCGGACAGGGCAGCAGCGGTAGAAGAAGCAGTGGAGCCTGCAGCGGCAGAGGTAGAAGAAGCTGCAGCAGAGGAAGCAGAACCGCCGCAGGCGGTCAGGGCAGCAGCGGCAGCAACTGCACCGCAGACAGTGAGAAACGAACGGCGCGTGATCTTTTTCATAATATTTGTCCTCCAAACATCCGGGCTTTCCGCTCCCGGCTCTTGTTTTCGTGTTTTCCTTGGGTACGGCACTATTGTATCCCAGTCGGTAAGCCGCTTCGACCACAAGCGGGAAAAATCGAGGTAAATTGTTTGGACATATTTTTGCCCCAATGTAAAATTTGGGCGCAAAAAAAGCCCGGGGTGCGGGTGCACCTCGGGCTTTTGGGGGATATTAGACTTTATCGACAGCGGAGACTGTCACTTTGCCGTCGCTCGTCAGAGAAAACTCAGCTGTCTTGCCTTGCAGGGTCACATACAGCTTGAAGGGTACGCCCTGCTTAAAAGAACCGTACCCACTGGCCTTTGCACGGAACTGCGGCACATAAGTCTTTGTCAGTTTAGAGGAGATTTCCTCTTTTCCATTGGTCAGTTCCAGCGCGGTCTTATCAATTTTTGCCGCAAAGACACCGGCAAAATTGTATTTGATCTCACTGGCTGCGCCATTGTACCGAATCCGCACATTGGGTTTGCAGAGGTAGCCGTTGGCGTTCTCATTGCCCACGACCTCATCACCAGTGATGGTCATGTTGCCGGTCATGGTCACTTCAAACTCACCCAGCCCGATGGTTGCGGACGGGATCTCGCTGCCGCCCCCATCGCAGCCGGTGAGGACACCAGCGGCAGAAGCGGCCAGCACAGCGGCGGCAGATGCTTTCAGAAAATCACGGCGGGAAAAAACATTGCTCATCAGAAATTCCTCCCATTTCAGATCTGGTTTGTTCCTATCACCATAGTACCATATTTACCCAGACTGTCAAGGGACAGAATTCAACCCCTCAGTCTCGCTACGCTCGCCAGCTCCCCTAATAGGGGAGCCCTTGGCATATCGGGAAAGTCTGCACGGATGGACAAAGCACCGTCGTTAAAGCTCGACCTCCACGCCATCGGGGCGGTAGAAGGTGACGTTTCTGCGCCACTGGGGCTCGCCCATGGTGCGGCGGTAGCAGTCTGCCAGCTGCCGCACGGCTTCCTCGGGGCTGCGCACCTTTCCGCCGCAGCAGGGGAGCACCAGCACCCGGAACCAGGCATCAAAGAGATGCTCTGTCCAGCCGGTGTCCTTGGCCCCGCACCGGGCGTAAAAGCCCAAGCGGCGCACGGCCATGGCCTCGTCCTCGGCTTTTTCGGGGCACTCCGCTTCAATGAGGATGGCCTGCGCGCCCTTCTCGTGGTCAGGCAGGGCGGCCAGCAGAACGGCTCCGATGCCGCCGGCCCGATACTGGGGCAGAACGGCAAAGTAGTCCAGCTGGCTCACCTCACAGCCCACGGGCCGCACCATCAACAGATACGCCACCAGCGCGTCGTCCTCATACACGCCCCAGGTGTGGGCGGTACCGGCGGCCTCGCTGTTCAGGATCATGCTCAGGGGCTTCAGCTCTCCGGCAGGAAAATCCCGACGCATCTCGTTCAGGTAAACGTTCGTCAGCTCTTCGGCGGTCAGCAGCCGCCAGGTCAGGCTCTCGGGCTTCATACGATACGGGTTCCTTTCTGGTAGACAGCCTGAATATTCAGTTCCTTGTCTGCCAGGATCACATTGCCGTAGCGGCCTGCAGCCAGACTGCCGTAATCATTGTCGATGCCAATGCTCTTGGCGGGGTTTTCGCTGGCGGCGCGGACAGCGCTTTCCAGCGGGACGTTCATCTCCAGCACGGCACGCTTCATGCAGTCGTACAGGCAGGTGGCACTGCCCGCAATGGTGCCGGGGTGCTCGGTCAAGGTGGCGCGGGGGCCGCTGACCGTGACCGCCTGACCGCCCAGGCTGTACTGGCCATCGGGCAGGCCGCAGGCCATCATGCTGTCGGCGATCAGGATGACATGGTCATCCCCGAAGGTGTTGAAGGTGAACCGCACCATGGCCGGGTGGATGTGGACATTGTCGGTGATGAGCTCCACCTCAGCGCCCCGTTCCAGCGCCGCAATGATGGGGCCGGGCTCCCGGTGGGTGATGCCGGGCATGGCGTTGTACAGGTGGGTCATGTGGGTCGCGCCTGCGTCAAAGGCGGCGTTGGCGGTGTCGTAGCTGGTGCAGGTGTGGGCAATGGAGATGCGCACCTCGTCATGGCAGGCGGCAATGAACTCCAGCGCACCCGGCTCCTCCGGGGCGATATCCACCAGCTTGATCAGGCCGTTTGCCCGCTTCTGCAGGCGGCGGAACATGGCAACATCCGCCTTGTGGAGATACTCCGGGTTCTGGGCACCCACCTTGTTGGGGCTGATGAAGGGCCCCTCCATGTTGATGCCCACAAGGTCTGCGCCTCTGCCGTTTTGATGGGCGGCGGCAGCATCCATCACGCCGTTCAGGATCTCTTCCGAAAAGGTCATGGTGGCAGGGCAGATGGCCAGCACGCCCTTACCGGCCTCAAAATCGGCCAGGGTCTGGATGGCTTCTTCATTGCCGTCACAGAAATCCTTGCCCATAGCACCGTGGAAGTGGATATCCACCAGGCCCGGCAGAGCGTAAGCGCCCTTGGCATCCACGATCTCTTCGCCTTCCTCCGGCTGTGCAAAGGGCACGATGCGCCCCTCCCGGATGGTCAGGCTCCCCTCCTCAAAGGTGTGGCGGGGGGTATAAATCAGAGCATTTTTGATGATCATTTTATTGCCTCCTAAACCTCTCCGTCTGCGAAGCAGACGGAGAGGTTTTGTCTTACAGCAGGCTCAGTGCTTCCTCATCGGCCACAAGGATGCAGTCGGGGTGCATCTGCAGGATGGAGCCCGGGCACTCGGGGGTCACAGGGCCGGAGACGACTGCCTTGACTGCCTTGGCCTTTGCCAGACCGTTGGCCACCACCAGCACCTTGCGGGCCTGCATGATGGTCTTGATGCCCATGGTGTAGGCCTGCTTGGGCACCAGATCCTCGTTGCCGTCAAAGAAGCGCTTGTTGGCCTCGATGGTGGCAGGGGTCAGATCCACGCAGTGGGTCTCCAGCTCAAAGGCCTCACCCGGCTCGTTGAAGCCGATGTGGCCGTTGGGGCCAAGGCCCAGCAGCTGCAGGTCGATGCCGCCCACGCTGTGGATGATCTCGTTGTACTTTTTGCAGGCATCCGCAGCATCGGGGTTGGTGCCGTCGGGCAGGTGGATGGCCTCGGGGCGGATGTTGACCTTGTCAAACAGGTTCTTGTGCATAAAGCTCCAATAGCTTTCGGGATGCTCCTTGGGCAGGCCGCGGTACTCGTCCAGATTGACGGTGGTGACCTCAGAGAAATCCAGGTCGCCCTTGTTGTACCAGTCCACCAGCTGAGCGTATGCGCCAACAGGGGTGCCGCCGGTCGCCAGACCCAGCACGCAGTTGGGCTTCATAATGACCTGTGCGGAGATGATGTTGGCAGCCTTGCGGGACATGTCCTTGTAATCTTTTGCACGAATGATCTTCATAATGGGGAACCTCCTGTTATTTTGCTTTGTTGTTTTCAGTATAGCATATTTTCCGGCCAAAAGGGTAGCCGGTTTGTGAACAAAACAAAATGCCGCTGAAAGCGGGGCGTAAACGCCCGCCCTCAGCGGCATTTTTACAGTTTGGGAATGGATGCGGAAGCAACCAGCCTTCCGCACGGAAACGTGCTCAGAAGGATGCTTACAGCATCTTCTTCAGCTCATCATACACGAACTGCACCTTGGTGCCGATGATGACCTGGCAGGTGGTCTTGTCGGGGCGGATGACACCGGCAGCACCGGCAGCCTTCACAGCCTTCTCATCCACAGCGGTGTAGTCCTTAATGGTGAAGCGCAGGCGGGTAGCGCAGTAGTCCACGCTGGAGACGTTCTCCTTGCCGCCGATGGCCTTCAGCACGCCAGCAGCAACCTCAGTGTAGTTGTTGTTGGCCAGAACGACCTTCTTCTCAGCCTCTTCGGCATCCTCGTCCTCACGGCCGGGGGTCTTCAGGTCGAACTTGGTGATGGCGAAGTAGAACACGAAGTAGAACACCACGAATGCAGCGATGCCCAGAGGAATGATCATCCAGGTCTTAGCAGCTGCAGGCAGAGAAGCGGAGAACACCAGGTCGGTAGCACCTGCGGAGAAGCAGAAGCCAGCACGGAAACCGGAGTAGTAGGTGATGATGGTGAAGATGCCGTACAGAGCGGAGTACACAACGTACAGCGGGAAGCACAGGAACATGAAGCCGAACTCAAAGGGCTCGGTAACGCCGCAGACGAAGGCGCAGATAGCAGCGGACAGAACCAGACCGATGGCAGCCTTCTTGTTCTTGGCAGTACGGACCATGGCCAGTGCAGCACCGGCGATACCGAACATCATGCAGGGGAAGAAGCCGGACATGTACATACCCAGGCTCCAGCCCACGTCAGCAGAGGTCTCACCTGCCCAGAAGTGGGACAGGTCGCCCAGGCCGATGGTGTCGAACCAGAACACATTGTTCAGAGCGTGGTGCAGGCCGGTGGGGATCAGCAGACGGTTCAGGAAAGCGTAGATGCCAGCACCGATGCCGTCCATGCCAGCGATACCGTTGCCGATGGCGACCAGTGCATCGAAGATGACGGGCCAGACGAACAGCAGAGCGACAGAAACAACGATGGAGATCAGGCCGGTGGCAATTGCAACGAAGCGCTTGCCGGAGAAGAATGCCAGCCAGTCAGGCATCTGAGTGCTCTTGAACTTGTTGTAGCAGGCTGCACCCACCACAGCGGCCAGGATGCCGATGAAAGAGTTGCCGGCCACCTTCTGGAAAGCGATGTAGGTAGCGGTGCCCTCTTCCAGGGTGCGCACCATGCTGACCACGCCGGGGCTCAGCAGCTGCTGCATCATCAGGTAGCTGACCAGGCCAGCCAGACCAGCGGTACCGTCGTGGTCATCAGCCAGGCCCACGGCTGCGCCGATGGCGAACAGCCATGCCATGTTATCGATCAGAGCGCCGCCTGCCTTGACCAGCAGGAAGCCAACGGTGTAAGCTGCACCGGAAGTTGCAGCACCGGGAACGCCCATGACACCCGGGGCCAGAGCATAGCCGAGACCCATCAGGATGCCGCAGATCGGCAGCACAGCGACGGGAAGCATCAGAGCTTTGCCCAGTTTCTGGAGATACTTCATCATAAGACACATTCCTCCTTAAAGAATGTTGTTGTTATGGATGCCTCTGGTTGCAGGCTGTCCATAATTGCGTAACAATATTTTAACACATCCTCCGAAAAAAAGAAATAGGGTTCGCGCCTGTTTTCGCAATTTTGCACCAAAAATCCTTGAATTTGCATCTTTCGTGAAAAACTTTTTGGAATTATTGCGCATTTCAGAGCAGGATCTTGAAAAAACTTTTCTTTTGCCCTTTCTTCCCAAACCGCTTGCATCCCGCGCCGGAATCGGGTACTATACTTATAAATAGAAAACACAAGACCCAGGGAGGTTCTTTTTATGGAATGGACTGATATCCGCCTGACCGTGGCCAAGGCCGATGCCGATAACGCCGAGGCCGTTGCCACCATGATCGCCGAAGGCGGCATCTATATCGAGGATTACAGCGACATCGAGCAGCAGGTGGCCGAGATCGCCCATGTGGATCTGATCGAGCAGGAGCTGCTGGACAAGCCCCGCG
>PPYF01671921.1_pt1 | contig 18869 bp, 12 predicted proteins | sample 1559871 | NCBI WGS metagenome assembly PPYF01 (sample SAMN08240021, study PRJNA423297) | Human gut metagenome, whole genome shotgun sequencing project. | reverse complement strand
TCCACTATGGTTCTCATAGAGCCGCCCCCATTGCTTGAGTCTGTGGCTGGGCGGAAGTATCATTATCCTCCTGCGTTTCGTTGCCGTTCCGGAAAGCTGTTCCGGATTTTGAAGCTTCATATTTGTCGCTCTCTCTTTCAAGGTCTTGGCGTATGGCTTCTCTGGCTGCCGAGATTTTATACCGGCCGCAGGATTGATGTATTCCCGATGCTGATATTCAATTTTCAAGATGCTTAAGGAGCTTTTATTCTCCTTACACTTGTATAGGGGTAGAAGTCGGATATTTAACAACCGTTTTTTATTGCAATTTTAAAAGTTTGTTAAGTTTGCATAAAATCCTACGTTTCTTTTTGTGTATATTTTGCTGAGTGGTATGCAGCAAGGAAGCACACTCAGCTTCTGTTTTATTCTCAAAATATATCATAGCAATCAATCTTCGTTCATCATCGGTTAGTTTATCCAGACATTTATACAGCCGACCAAATTCTATATTTTGTATCACACTCTTTTCTACCGCATCATTTTCTGTATGTAATTCATGAAAATTTTCGAGTTCTCCATCAATGTTTCCCTTCAATGCCGAGAACTGTATTTCATGTTTGTAAAATGACTTGTCGTTATCGTCAATATTCCACTGAGTTCTGTTGTAATATGTACAAATATTTTCAGTGACTTCAACCTCGACATATTTCTTGGTTATCGTGTCATAAACACGAACTGTATTTTTACTCATTTTTTATTCCTCCGTTTTGATTTTTTTGTTTGAATCAAAACGAAGGCTATGGGTATTTGGCAATTAAGCATTGCCATGTCTTAAAAATGGACATAAAAATAGACCTTTCTGCTTTTAAAACAAAAAGGTCTGATAAAAAAGGAGTATAACTTTAGGCTTTAAAAGCTTTTGTTATACTCCATATTTTCATATTATTCTGTTAGCACTCATTGTACCGCTTTTTCAGTTTCGGCAGTAGCAGGAAGAGTATCACTATTCCTATTACGTTCTCAATTATAAGACAAATAATCAGAGTAGTATTCAAACTGCTTATCTGCTGTCTTGACTGTTCAACTGCCTCTGTAAGATATGTATTCTCAGCATACTTGTCTAGTCTGGCGTTTTGTTCGGCTACGTTTTCTCTCCACTGAATGAAGCTGATAATGGTTGAGATCAGATTTATCCCAATATTTATAAATGCAAAATTTCTGAACCATTTATCTGAATCCATCGGATAGTCATAACAACCTTTCTTTGAAATAACACCGATATTCCAGTATGTAATAAAACAGATAAACAGCATACTGATTACTGATACGACAACCGCTTCAATAATCAGGAACGGGGTCGAATAAGTTTCCATACTTCTTGACAAAATCGCCAAGATAATGTTCTGCAAAAGTCTTACGAAAATTCCAAGTAGAATTATATCTAGTATAAATCTCCATAGAAATGATTTTGTGAATTGGGTCATTGTTTTTCCTCCTTATTATTCAACCGTGTATTCAATCGTGTTACTAATGGGAGTATATTCTCCTGTAGCATCATCATAATCAATCACTAAAGTAACTGTGTAATCGCCTTTATCAGCAAAAGTCAAAAAATTAGTCCAAGTTTTACGGTATGCCTGAAAACATTTGCATAATTTGCCATTTTGGGTTACATACCAAAATAAGTTTTTATCAGTTTCTTTCTGCGGTATTTCGGGTCTGTTTATAAGAATAATATTTTTATTTTCTTCAATCGTAATTTCCGCTAATAGAATTGAATCATCATCTTTTAAATCAGAAGAGGATACAACGCTCTGATTTTCTTTAATATTTGTTTGATGTTCAGGCGTAATTTCATAATCAAATGCTTTTAAATTCATATGAATGAGCATACAGAGAAAAAAGAGCAAAAACATTATAAAAATGCGAAAAAATTGTTTTTTATAAATTGCCTTGAAAAAATTAAATTTATTCCTGTATGTATAATGCTCACCCTTATAGGTTCTGTACGGAAACTCAACCAGCGTCAAAATGAGTTTAGAAGCATTATAAGAACATATCACAATCATTAAAAAGTATAATATCTTTGTTAAATGAAGTTCTGCCTTAAATTCACAAAATACATTATTATAAAAATAATCAAATCCTGCAAATGCAATTATGTATATCATCAAATTCGGAAATATCAAAAGAGAAAGGTAATTATCTTTCTCTTCTACATTTCTGGGATATTTACGCATCTGTCAACACCTTCTCAAGCTTTGCTATCATTATTTTCGCAGAAGTTATGTCAGAATTATCACGCAGTGCTGAAAATAGTTCTGGAGCACTCTCTTTAAAATCGACATATTTCTTTTCAGATAATAATCTTGCATAAGCTAACCTATAATAATAATTTTGAACATCCACTAGTCGAATATTGTAGTACTGATTGACAATTGGTATTTTATTTATTTCTTCTTCAAATTCTTTATTTACACTGTAGGCTATACTCGATGCGCCATATGCCATTACTGCACTTTTACATTGACCGGATATATTACATAATTTATCAGAAACAGTTAATGCTAAGTTAGTAAAAAATCCAACTGGACCACATTTAGATAAAATCGTATGGATAGAAGAAGATATAAAATTACCACCTAAACTTAATATATTATCAGATACTGCTACAGATATACTATTCAACCAATCATTTTCTAATCGCATTTCTAACTTATTAGCTGCACTTCTCATAGCACATGAATCTGAATTACAAAATACCATATTCAAGATATCTTTATTTTTATTAATAGTATTCTCTGCGGCTTTAAATCTGGTACACATTTCTATATAAGAGAGTGAATCAATAGCTACATTTGACCAGGATATATTTTTTAGCGAAACAGATTTTATGTTGCTCATGATATTTTTACCTGCCAAATTTGAACCATATATTTTCTCCTCTAAATCATAGACTGTATTTGAATATTTTTTTATTAAATTAATAATTGTATCCGTTTTAACATACTTATGACTTCTAACGAGTTGATATACGAAAGATTTTGTAAGTTTTAAATCCCTAAGATTATTAACATATTCAGCAGTTTTTTCGACAGTTTTAATATTTTTATATCGTGTGTTCGCACTTTTAATCTCTTCAAGCAATATATCTAAATTAGAATTATTTTCTTGTGATTCGTTAAATTGCGAAAAATAGTCAATAAGTATCGATTCATATACTTGATCATAAGAAATCATATGATTAAAAATTAAATTTCCTGTTGCAATTGCAAGCCATTCGGCTTCATTATTATCATACGAATCCCTATATTCGTCAGAAATGTAATACGAATTATTTGTCAAAAAGTCTACTTCTTCAACAAGTAGTAATCCATCTATCATTAATGGGTTTGTTTCCAAACCATAAATTTCCTCAAAATCGTCAGCTCCATCACAATCAGAATCACCTAATTCATCAATCGGATTCGATTTAATCGGCAACACCCTAGTGTTATAAAGCACCCTCTGAGCATCAGCCGTAGGCAAATAATCTGGCGCACTTTCAAAGAATCGGTCAAGTCCATCTTCAATATAGAACAAACCGCTGTACTTGTCTATACATTCCCCATAGGTAGGCAAAACAACCCTGCCATTCTCACGTCTGATCAAATCATAGCCGAAATTGATTTCTTCAAAATCATACAAACCATCTTCATCGGTATCGGCATAACCGCTGAATTTACTGCTGTTATGATTAGTCGCTGTTATATTGCGGTATGCATTGATATAATCAATTGTAATCGGCGCATCAAGTTCAACATACTCCAATCCCGTTGACAGAATCATAGGATACTTATTCTCAATTTCAGGAATATCTTCGCTTTCGCTTAATTCATAAATATACTTTATAAGTCGCTCGCTCAACAACGTATCGTCTCTAAGATTGAAGCGCTTTCCGCCTGTCTGCTGATACAAATCGTAAGCATAACCACCTATATAGGTTGAGAAATCATAACTGCCGATAAGATTTACAAAAATATTATTGTTATTTTTCATCTCAGACAGATAGTCCCGTCCCGTATTTTCATTATACAAAGCATTTTTATCATTGAAAAAGCTGAAACAAAGAGTAGGTATGTCTGTATCAACTACTTTTTCTGAGTCTATACCATTTAAAACAAAATCAAAAACGTCGGAAACCACAACGTTATTTCTCAGCATATCGAGCTGTCTCTGCGTTTTTCTATAGCTTTCCTTTTCCTCCTCGGTCATTTTTCCATAGTCCGACTGTTCCTTCAAGCTAGCCTCTATTTCTTCTTCGGTCAAATTCACTTCCGATGTTGTTTCATCAAAATTATCCTTGAAAATATACAGATCATGAATTTCATATTTGCTGCCGCCATCTGTAATTTCACTAAATCTATCACTTCCTGCACTGTATGACAAATCAGCAGACGCATTTTCCATTTCCAACAAATACACATTTGCATTTGGTGACTGATTAAAAATGAATTCAGCAGTATCACAGATATTCTCATAGAAATATGCATAGTCCTCATCAGATGTGCAATCTCTGCTATCATACATAAAAACAATGTTAAATTCATCAGTGTATTTAATCGCAGGCTTCACTTTTTTATCCGGCTCAGCCTCTGAAATCTCAGCTGTTTCAGCAGCCGCACTTAAAGTTCTCGCAGCGAAAAGAGAAAATGTCTGCAATGTTGGAAGTTCTTCATTCTCTGTTTTCTCGGAGTTTTCATTCTCAAAATCCTCTGCACCCTGAACAATATCCTGCAAAAAGCACTCCATATCGATAAGACAGTAAGTGCCAAGATCGCTCACCGTCGCCGAAACCGTGTTATTCTCCACGTCAACATCGGTCTTTACAGGCAGCAGAATATTATCCTCTTCAAAGAATCTGAACACATTGTACCTCTTGATACCCGCAAATTCTGGGTTTTCTTCTGCATACTCGCTGTCGGGATTATCGATGTACTCCTCGTCTACTTTAAATTTTAACACAACTTCGTCAACTTTGCAACTGTCATCGTAATTTAATTCGGGACAAGTTCCCAAAATCGACCAGTTGGACATAGAATCCGAATATCCGCTCTCCTGAACTGTTAAACTTGACTGTGCGTTACCCGCCGCCGTGATCTCCAATGAAAGATCATACGGATTGTACTCGGTATTGATGTCCTCAAGTATTTCGTCATCTGCATCTATCGTCTGCACAAATGTGCGTTCCGTATCTGCAATTCCGTCGGTAGTCGGACTTAGAGGATCAGTACCCAACGCTACTTCATCACCATCGCTTATTCCATCATCGTCGGTATCGTATTTCAAAGGATCTGTGCCATAAATATTTACTTCGTCGCCGTCTGTCAGACCATCGTTATCGGTATCGGGATTAAAAGGCTTTGTGCCAAGTTCAAACTCTTTGATGTTAGAAAGTCCGTCATCATCGCTGTCTGCGTCGGCGTCCGAAACTCCCTCTGTTACGGAATCATATACCAATGGGTCTGTGCCGAGAATATAGTATTCCTGGTAATCAGTAAGTCCGTCGCTGTCGGTATCTTCATTATTGATATCCGTTCCAATCTGCTTCTCAACGAAATCAGGCAAACCGTCTTCATCGCTGTCAATGAATTTTGATGAATAACCGTCCTCGGTTTTCTCAACATAGAATACGGGAGATTCGGCAGTTTGACCGTCATCTGTTGTCTGAATAACCTTAAAATACCGCTTGTCGAAATCCATAGTTATAGGATAAGTATATGAATATGCGTTGTTCAAAATTACGGTAGTAATGAAATCTTCGTTGTTATAGGATTCCAACAGTTCAAATCTGCCGTTTTTAATATTGGTGTACCAGAAAATATTCAATGCGTTTTTATCTTTAATGTAATTTGCAAAACCCGAAACAGCAAGAATTATCTCGGGAATATCAATTGTTGTGAAGTCCTCGTTTACTGTAATTTCAGACATAACAAAATCAGTCATTTTTGGAGTAACGCCCGATTCCTTCACAGCTTTAAAACCGAAGGTCTTGCTTTCACCTGCTCCGATAGGAGTAGTCGTTATATCGTTTGCAACAGTATAAGAATCTTCAAAAGAAGAAAGTATCTGTGCATTCCATATATCCGTTATATCATAATTTGTATTGAATGAAAGTCTCCAGGCCTCAAGTGGATTTTCGCCGAAATTTTCTATTGTAACGTTTCCGATAAATCCAGTATCCCAGTCATCGGTTATATCCATAGTTACACTATAGCCCTCGGAATTATGCTCGGTTCTCTGAGAACAAAGTTCAATTGTTTCTGGAAATTCCATATACTCACCTGACAATGTATAACCAAATGTTACCGATTGTTCTGGCAGAATTTCATAGTTATATCCCGCATTTTTTACAATGTACTTTGTGGAGTCGGAACTGAAAACAGTTCCGTTCCACAAGCCGTTTAGCTCTCCGTGAGCGTCATATTTTAGTGCCCAATTTAAAAGTGACTCTGTTCCCGTGTTCTTTATCGTCACTTCAACATTTTGGTTGCCTGTCCATCGACTCTTTATGTCGTATGTAATCTCATATCCTGATCCACAATACTTTTTTATGTTTTCTTCCGCTGCCAATACATTTGTAGGAAGAATGAACACAAATGCTATTGCAAAGCTAAGCAGAAATGAAATTATTCTTCTTTTCATTTTTAACCTCCATTGCTGAATGTTGACCTTTGATACGCAGAATAGTGTCCTGTAATGCTTTCACCAGGTTTAAGTTCAATTTTATCTGATTCTCCTTCCTTTAAAAAAGCAGGCAAGAATCTTTGAATTTTGCTCTTATCAGCCTTTCCGTTCTCCCAAGGTATCGTTTCAACAATACCGTTAGGATATGTAACCGTCATTTCTTTTACAAACATAAATTCTGAATATCCGCTGTAATTTACAGTTGGGTTATAAATAGTAATATCCGAAACATTTTTCAATTCAAAATCAACATGCCATGTACCAAAAATTTCATCATTATACACTTGCTTTATTGTAAGCTTTAACGCATCGCCGCCATAAACCTTAACAGGCTTGTCGGTTTTAAATTTAGTAGTTACAGGTTCGTTAAACGGAGCAAGAATTCCACTGAAATCAGCAAATATATCATATTCTCCTGCCGTATCGCCTCTTACTATCCAGCTTACAGTGCTTGTTTCTCCGCCGTAAATAGTACCCATACTTCTCGAAGAGGAATTATCTGTATTTGTTTTTGCAAGCGACATTCCTTCCGGAAGAGTGATCTTAGCATTGGCATTTCCAATATAGAATTCATGCGAAGCATTGTTTTGTACCGTAAGGCTTACGTTAAAGAATTCCTTAAGCCACGTAAATGTAGTAGATACATCTAAAAGTACGACGGACGGCGGCTCGCCCGGAACAGATGAAGGAATTACTCCCACATACTGAACATGATCTGTATTCATATCAATAATTCCGAATTTAACTCCGTTAAAATCAAAATATGAGTCGGTGTTTACAAGCTCGCCCTCTCCATTTACGGTAATCAAGAATTTCTTTGGATTTTCAGGGTCATCTGTCTTTATATTTACATGATAATTGTAAACATACTGATTTTCCGGGGCAGATGTGTCAATACCGAGATTTTCGATTTCCTGCAAATCAAGTCTTTCCACATCTATCTTACCTGTAACAAGTTCTCCGTTTTCAATATAAACTGTTGTCCATGAGCCACCCTTTTCCACAGTAATATCCGCCGCCACAGGCAAATAACCGTCTTTATAGAAACTCATCTTATATGTTCCGAAAGGTGCGTATATTGTGGCAACTCCGTTTGAGTTTGTGTTTACAAGTATATCTCCGTCCGGAAGCTCCGCATAAACCATAGCGTCAGCAACCGACATATTGCGTGAAGAATCAACAAGCTGAACCTCTGCATATCCGTAAGTATCCTCATCGTGTACTGTTACTGATATCTCACTGCTTGATGTGTTTCCGGCTGAATCCTTTACCGTCAAAGTAACAGTATAGATACCTGAATCAGAGTATGTATGAGTTGCTTTGGCGGAATTTGCGGTATATCCATCGCCGAAATCCCATTTATAGCTTGCGATGTAGTGGTTATCCGTAGATTTTGAGCCGTCGAAACGTATTGACATTCCTGCAAGTCCATATAAGTCAATTCCTGCGTCCGCAACAGGTTCTACGGTATCCTCGTCTGTAGGGACAGCCATTACCTTTTCGCTTGCAACAACATTGTTATAGCTGTCGATCGCTTCAACGTAATAGAAATAGGTTTGTCCTGCTTTTACATTATTGTCAGTATACTCGTTTAAAATAGTACTGCCCACAAGAACAAAACTGCTGTTATCCGATGAACGCTTGTACAAATTGTAACCAAGCAGAGATGAATCCGTAGTCGATGACCAGTTAAGCTTTATCTGCCAGCCTCTTTCAGTAGCAAAAAGCTTAGGAGCGACTATGGAGCAACTCTTGTAATCATAGGCACAGGTATAGTAACTGCTCTTGTTTCCAGATTTATCAGTTGCCTGAACACGAACGTCATACATTCCGTCTGCCATATTATTCATATCAAGATCGAACTTAACTATCTCCGCATTTTGGGAAAGATTCTGAGTATACATAGTTTCCCACAGCTCTGTTCCCTGAGGAGCAAATTCCACAAGAATACTACCCAGTCTGAAATTATCCTTGCAGGAAATACTCATGGTTCTTCCGTTACAGATTTTTGTGCCGTTCTTCGGAACTACGCTTAATATCTGCGGTTTGAACGTATCGTCGGAAACTCCGCCGGATACGATCTCGGATTTTTCACTTTCATTGCCTGCATAGTCTACTGCGGTAACATAGTAATCGTACATTTCTGCAAGCTCTATATCCGTATCAAAATAGTTAAGAGCCTCAAGTTTGTCTTTCAGCAGAGTAAATGTCTCGTCATCGCTGTACGACTTGTATACTCTAAAATAATTTACGTCCTTATCTGTCGGTTCGCCCCACTGTATTTCAAGCTGTCCGTTTACAACTGCGGTCTTAACATTTTTCAGCTTGCTCGGAGCTGTATTGTCCACCGTATATTCTATAACGGGTGACTGCGACGAATCGCTTTCATTGCCTTTAGCGTCCGACGCTTTTGCACGCACGTAAAGAGAACCGTCTGCATATTCGGAAATATCAAGGTCATACTTGACATATGTGCTTGCACTGCCGTTTGCCGAAACGGTATCGACAGTTTCCCAAACCTCTCCGTCCGTGGAAACTTCAATAGCTATACTAGCTACGGAAGCGTTATCCTTTGCATAAATTGTCAGAGGAATTGACTGTGCAAAAGTATTGGCATTCGGATAAATTGCTGTAACTGTCGGAGCCTCAGTATCTTCTCCTGTATAAACGGTTACCGTACTGCTCTTTTCAGAAGCATTATTTGACTTGTCATATGCGATTACATAATACTCGTAATTTTCATCATAAGACAGACTTTTATCCGTATATGTGTTCTTAGTGACCGTAGCTATCTTTTGATCGTTTCTGAATATTTCATATTTAGAAACGCCCACATTATCGGTACAGTTCCATGAAATCACAGCCTGAGTGTTTGTACTGCTCTCAATTTCAAGTACTGGAGTTGTAGGTGGTTCGGTATCTACCGTCAGCTTTTCACTTGCCTCCGAATAATTATCTGTATCGTCAAACGCCTTTACATAGTATACATAAAGTCCGCTTGAAATCGAGTTATCTGTGAAGCTTGTGCCGTTCACTGTTCCGATAAGAATATCGTTTCTGTAAACATCGTAACCCTCGACCTTAGAATTGTCTGTCGAAGCCGTCCAGTTAAGGACAACAGAGGACGAGGTCTGTGACTTTACTTTCAATCCTGTCGGCTGAGTAGGTGCGTTTTCGTCCGGAAGAGTTTTTACCTCAATGATATTAGACCAATCCGATTCATTGTGCATTGCATCATAAGCAACAACATAATATGTATACGACGTATTGGACTTCAGCCTGTCGTCAATGAATTCAGTTTTGTTTGTACTGCCTACTCACTTTATGCTCACCAGTAGCATAGAAATTCTGGTCATATCCGTTGGTTATCTGCGTAAAATTACCTTTGACTTCAAGAATTCCGTTTGTCAGAAAGCCATTATGAGAATAATATGTAGATATCACAAAGTTTCTTTCTACCTTTACAAAGTCATTTTCCTTTGTCATTTTAAGATATCCATAGTTGTAATTATCATAACCAATCGTACCATCGTTCTGGATTCTGGAATCCTGTACTCGTAGATCCCTTCCTACATAAAGCTGTCCATTATTAATGTATAACGTTCCTCTATATCCTACTGCAGTGTCTTTAGCCGTTTCCACCTTATGTCCGTTTAAATTGAATGTGTAGTCTCTGATATACAGCGATCCTCCGATTACCCAATCGCTGTCAAGAGTCTTGTCCTGATTGATATTCAGATCATATGACCATGTATTGTCAGCCAGAACTCCCGAACCGCTCAGATAAATATGCACGCTGCCTGTTACAACCGATTCCGTATCGTAAAGCTTTGTCTGTACCCATACATCTGTTGCAAAGGTTACTCCTTCTTCAGATGTGTTGGTTATCTTAAGTATATTAAATCTCGCACGATTTCCGTCGTCTCTTGATGGTCTGTATCTTGTAATCTCCTGTTACCACAAGTTCTCCGCCGTTGACCTTTATCTCTCCGCCAGATTGCGTAAGATTGCCGTTGACAGTCAATTTGTGTCCGTTAAGATCGAGAGTACCGCCGATAAGATTCATATCTCCGTTATATTCTTCATCAGCTTCTAACTTCCATCCAAGAACTCCTGAATTTTCAAAAGAAACATTACAGCCGTTCCTTACAAAAGCATTCGCATTAAGCGCTTGATTGAAATGAACTCCTTCTTCTGAAAAATTCTGAAGTTCAAGCGTTGCAAAATGCAGACCTGTACTGCTTCCGGCAATAGTCTGTAGTTTATCACCTCTAAGGATTGTTATGTGATTTCCGGAAGCATAGAAATTTGAGTCGTTTCCGGATACCTGAGTAAAGTTTCCCTTCACTTCAAGAGTACCTTCGGTTAAATACCCACTGTGAGAATAATAACTGCTAGTAATAAAATCTCCGCCGACCATAACATAGTCGTTTTCATTAGTCATATTCAGATATCCGTAACCACCGGAATATGATACATTGCCACTTGAATCAGTATTTCTTCTCTGAATTCTCAGATCGCCGCTTATGTCCACTGTTCCGCCATTGATCTTAAATGTTCCGTCGGAAACTATTACATTACCATTCACATGAAGAGTTTGCTCATTCAGATTAAACGTACCTCCGTTAATGTACAGATTTCCTACAGTGGTTTCTTCCCAGAGAGCGGTATCTTTTGTAATAACCAGGTCTGTTATAACGGAAATATCATCGCTCGTTTCAGTTACTTCACCATCCTTGTTTACAGCTTTTACTGATATATCATATGTGTTTGCCGCTTCAAGATCAGTAAGCGTATATGTAGTTTCAGTAACATCCTCCTGAACTAAAACAGAATCAAGATATATGTCATACGTACCGCTGCCGTTTGCAAACATATTATTCCAAGACAGCGTAACTGTTGTATCAGATTCACTTTCACAAATTAAATCTAAGCTATCCGGAACAACCGATTCAATATCTAAATTTTCTGATGTCTGCACAACATCTTCATCGGATTTACCGAAAATAGCAGTATGTGCAGTTTCAGCTGCCAAAGAAACTATTGTGTCTAACGGCAGCATTGCAGCTGCGAGAAATACACACATAGTTCGCGTCATTTTACTTTTCTTCATTTTTCTGCATTCCTCCATTAAAGTATATTCTCGCTGATACCTTTATAAATATCAACAATATTATCTCCATTGTCATATTCAGTAGACTGAATAAACAAATAATAGATCTGTGTTACAGGCTGCATGGAGTTTTGCAAAATATACTCGTCAAGAATATGTTCCGAACGCTCAATTTCCTTCATACTGCCTTCGTGTCTGATTTTTACTGCATTGACAAGCTTGAAAACAGGTTTAAATTTAAAAGCGGAACTTTCACTGATTTTCTTATTTACAGGAATGAGAAATTCTATATCCGACATTTCCACGCCGGATATATTTTCTTTCTCATATACGGTAGCAGCGATATTTCCGCATATTTTTAAATTCAAAGCGTCCGTATTTCTTTGTATAAATCCTATCATCTTATTAAGGTCAGATATTTGAATCTGAGTGCGATAAGAAAGTACATTTTCATACTGCAGTATCTGATTTTTAAAAATATGCATGATTTATCGTTAACCCTTTCTGAAAATAAAATTAAAAAGCCAATTCCACATAATAATTCTCCCTTCATCAAAATTATCTGCATTATATAATTTTTATGAAAGAAAATCTATAATTTCGGAGTGAATGGCATCGATTTTGGAGTGAATGGTAAAAATCAAGCAATACATCTTGTTCTAGGGCGTAAACAATTGCTAAAATATGTGTTTATCTCTATTGTCTTTATTTTGAATTTGTGATATAATAAAATTAAATGCAAAATTATATCGAATTTTTGGAGAGGAGCGTAAAAAAATGCGTATAGGTATATGTGATGATGAAATTAATTTTCATTACAGATTGAAAACTGTCATTGATCAGTATGCCGCATCCAAAGCAATATCAGTTATCTATTTTGACTTTACTTCCGGCGAAGATCTAATAAAATATTTATTAGATCACGACGATATTGACGTTATTTTTATGGATTATCAAATGGACAAAATGAGCGGACTTGAAGCTTCCCGAAATATTCTAGAAAAGAATATTGATATACCGATAATTTTTCTGACAAGTTTCCCAGAAATTGTTTATGATACATTTAAAGTCAATACTTTCAGATTTCTCGTCAAGCCCGTAGATGTAAAAAAACTTGCCGAAGCTCTTGACGATCTGCTTGTCCTTTATTCAAGCGAAAATTACATATTGGTCACTGCCGACGATATGTCCAAAAGAATAAATATTAACGATATATTCTATATTGAAGCAAGAAATAAAGGGTCTCTTGTACGTTTAAAAAGCCAAACTTTGGACTGCGGTCTATTACTGTCTGATTTTCAAAAGAAGCTGCCCGAAGACAGATTTTTCAGAAGCCATAAATCTTTCTTAGTCGGATTTAAATATATTACGGAATACGGTTCATCAGAAATAGTATTCTCCAACGGTGAAAAGGCAAAAATAAGCCGATACAGATTCAATGATTTTAAAAGGTCGTATTTTGATTATATGAAACGATATATATTCGAGGTAAGTCTGCCATGAAAACACTAACAGGAACTTTTCTTTCTTTGGCAAATATAATAATGCTGCTCAATAATTTAAAAATACAAACCGCTTTATTTCAAGAAGAATATAAAGCGGCAAAAAAAACAGGTTTATTTTTACTTACGCTATTTTCGGCTTTGTGTGCAGTAACTTCATACATGGCATTATGCGAACCAATTCCGTTATGCTATATCTTTTTATTTGTTCTTCAATACATCTCAATAGCGATGATACCTATTCTAATTTTTAAATGTAATATTAAGCGTATAATATACACTGCTATGTTTTTAATATTTTCTGATTCGTTACTTAGCTCGGCTATATATGTAATTATTCGGTTATTTTTAAAAAATCCAGATAAAGATTTATCTCACAGTGCTGTATCGTTTGCCGTACAAATGATCACGCTTATTTTTCTTTCCTTTTGTGCAAAAAAAGATTACTACAGGAGATTTCGCAAAAATCTTTCTCTATTAAGCAACTCAATATTAACCCTTATATTAATATTGCTGATCTTTCTCAGCGGACTCTCTGCAAGTCTTTCGGTAAGTACCGAACATTTAAATATAAAGATGATGTATATACAGGTTTTTACTGTGATTCTTGTGGTTTTGTCTTTAATCACAATAATTGCCCTTCTTATAAATTCTATTTCCCAAAAGCATTACGAGCAGACTTCCGAACTACTTGAAGAAAAAATGCGAAGTCAGCTTAAATATTATATCATGCTTGATGAAAAAGATACGGAAATGAAAAAATTCCGACATGATTTCAGAAAACATATGATGTGCGTTATTTCCATGCTTGAGGAAGAAAGTTTTTCAGACGCTGAAAACTATATACGAAGTCTTACGAATAAATTCAACGAAACAGTTCCGTTATATAAAACGGGTAATTATATAGCTGATTCCATACTTTCCGATAAAACTCAGGAATGTAAAGACAAAGGAATTATATTTAAATTTACAGGTGTTATTCCTGAAAAAAATCTCAATCCTTTGGAGTTATGCACCATTTTATCAAACTCTATGGATAATGCAATAGAGGCCTGCGTCAAGGTATCAGGAGTGCCGACCCAAATAAGAATGACATCAGATTTCAAGAACAATTATTGGTATATGAAAATAGCTAATACTTCAGATTCAGATATAGAAATAAAAAATAACAATGTTCTTACAACAAAAAACGATTCTTCAAACCATGGCTTTGGCTTACAGAATATAAAGGACGTTGTTAATAAGCACAAAGGAGAATTCAAGATAGCTCAAATCGACGGAGAATTCACTCTTGAATTAACTATGAATTTAAAATAAAATATTGAAAGACGGAGTACAGATTTACTGCTATACTTCGTCTTTCAGCATTTAATACAATACGTCTCACGTCATAGTACATTCTATAAATATTTGTCCATTAACACGATTGCTCATAACTCTGCGACTGATCATCCTTAATCCCAAGCGACTGTTTCTTCCGATGTATCATTCTCCGCAGCCTGCTGTCCACTGTCCGTCTGACCGACCTATACTTCTGCGTATAATCATCTTCAATGCACCTACTGAGATTTGCAAACAAACCAAAGATCGTATTGGCAAGCACAGCATTTTCAAACTGTGCCATATTATTCAGCATATTCTGTGCATACTCATTACCATCATTTGCGGACTTTGTAAGCCACTCTACTGCTTTTGTCTTATCTTTCTCAAGTCCCTCTGCTCCAAACAGATAAAGCCTGCCGAGCTGATAGCTTGACCACATATTCTTATCTGCGGATTTTTCAAAGTAGTCAACAGCTTTTTGAACATCATACTTTTCTTTTTGCAGATAAAGCTTGCCAAGTGCATACTGTGTGAATTCGTTATCCTCAGCTAAAAGCAAGTATTTCTCGGCTTTATCCAAGTCCTGCAATACGATCTCGCCCTTGAAATATATCTTGCCGAGCTTGTAACAGGCACAAGTATTTCCGCTGTCAGCACACTCGGTAAGCATAGCAAGTCCTTTGTCAATGTCCTGATCTAAATGCTCACCTGAAATATATTCAAGTGCAAGGAAACATTTTGAATTGATATTCTCAAGCTTTATTGCTTTTTCAAGCATTTTGACCGCCTTTTCCTTATCCTGAGGAATATGCTCACCAAGCAGCAGAGCCTTTCCGTATTCATACAACCCATTCTTGTTATTCATCTCAGCGGAACGTTTGAAGTAATCTATAGCCCTATCCATATCAATGTCAGTTCCGAGACCCTTTTTAAACATAGAGCCCAGTTTGTAATATAGGTTATCGTCAGCCTGCTCCTTACTTTCGAGTTCCATAAAACCCGATAATGCGGCTTTATAGTATCGTTGAGCGGTTTCCCCACCTTGACTTACATATTCACCTTTGCTGTACATTTGTGCAATAGCATAGGAAGCATATGGCTGTCCCTGTGCAGATGATTTTTGATACCACAAAAACGCCAGCGACAAATCTTTCTCTACGCCGTTGCCGTAGTAATATAAATTGGCAAGGCTGTATTGGGCGAATTTGTTGCCCTCCTGAGCTGATTTCAAAAACCAATCAAATGCTTGAGCGTAATCCTGTTCTGTACCTAACCTATAGCAATGCATTTTGCCTATACGATACCAAACGTAAGAGCGCATATCCACGGGTTTCATGATTTGTCCTTCATATTTCGGTTCGTAGGGAAACATAAAATCCGAATCGGGTTCTATTTGCACAAATCCTTGCAATGCCTCTCTGTAGTATGCAAATGACTTTTCTTCATCTTTTGCATCAAGCTTTTCTGTAGAGTACAGCTTTCCTAAATCATGAATGGCAAGTACATTTCCCAGTTGTGATTCAGAGAGCAAAAGCTGTTCCGCTTTTTTGAAATCTTCAAACTTGGATTGTTTATCATAAATCAGCTTGCAGGCTTCCTTGTATGCTGTACTCCACTTGAGATAATATTTACTTTTCAGAGTATCATCAACATCAATCGTTACTGCATTTTCATTACTCCAAATGAAATCCTCAGCTGTAAGATAGTCATTAGCTGAAAATATTACTTTATCATCCTCTAATTGCTCAGATTTATAGAGCTGCGGAGGAATATCTATGGTTGAGTCATCATTCTCAAATTGTTCGCTGAGGTCGGATCCTTCGACTACTGCATCAGCTATCGGGTTATTCATATCAAGTACAGTTTGAATAATCATATTTTTAACCGATTTAAACTCCTTGTTGTCCACAAGCTTTGGAAACTGAACCCTTGCGGTCGAATAAACATCATGCTTTTGCTGTTCCATTTCACACCATAGCGAATACATTTTCTGAATTGATTCGTTATCCGCAAGTCTTACAAAGATTTCATAAACAGTTTTCTTTGCATCAGATTTCAGATAGCCGTATACCTTTTTGCCCTTTGATTCCGATAGCTGAAAACGCAATTTTGAAACAAGATCAATAAGCTGCAAATCAAAATTATTACTCTGAGAAATGTTTTCCGCAAGCTGTTTCATCAACTGCTCAGACTCTTTTTTCAATAGATTACGCAAATCAGTCTGCTGTGCATAAAGATGATGAAGCTCGTCTGCATAAATATCATTTGCAAAACTACTACGAATTTTTTCTATCCCGTGGTTTGTAAGAAATCCCTCTCGCTCGTTTGTTGAGTACACGATAATGTGTACATGAGGGTTCGTCTTCTTGTCATGAAAAGCGGCATACCAATGTAGATTCTGCAAATCAATCTTTTGGTTCTTTGCGATATTCGGAATCTGCCGCTTTACTAATTCTCTCCACGCCTTTAAGTTATCATATCCCATTGCCTGCGCGTTATCTCTGCGGAGAGATACAACATGAGTCCACACGTTGCCACCGTGATCTGCGATCTCTTTTGCGACTTTTTCAAGGTCAATAGGTTCGTCCGATTGCGAGAACAAACCGTGTGAGCCAAACTTGACTGTGCCGGGACGGTTGGCAAGATAGCCAACGTAATTTTCACGGTTAGTGAGCCTGTCCATGTTTCGATCTAAGATTTCAGATATGAGTGCAGAACCGTTTTTTACAGTGGGATTCTTCTGGTAATCTTCGTACTCGAATAAATCCTTGCTGTCGGGGAAATCCTTAAGCAGAGATAAAATAAGCTCCTGCTGATTTTGGGTAGCAGGAGCTGTTTCGTTATTGGTTGTTGTAGGAACAGAACCCTCACGGGTTGCGATGTATTTTACATAGTTTGCAAGCTTTTTCTTTGAACCGCTTTTTAGGTAGCGGCTTGTTACTATTAGTTTGGGCATTTGTTTTCCTCGTTTATTATACATCATAATTTCGTTATAAACTCACGCAAATAAAAATCATCTTTATCTTTTATATATTTCATATATTTTTTTGTTTTGAATAGTTTCTGAAATAGATTAAATTTTTTATACTCTCTGTCATATTTCTCTTGCATTAAACACCATCTACACTTAGTGCCTTCATTCACTTTGAGAACCGTATTCAGACGTACATTAAAACCTTTTCTTGATAATTTTGCAGTAACGCAAACCCTATGTTGCCCATCTGCAAATTCAAAATGATCACAATCCGTACAATAATAAGCAAGTACATCGGAACAGAATCCTGTAGTCATTAATATTTTAGCTATATTTCGACAATAATCAATAGAATTCTCTCTACATAATTGCTTCGTATCCTGTTTCATCAAGTCTTGAATTGAAATACCATTAAGAGAGCATACACCATGTGCTCTCATATAACAGCTATATTTATCTAATCTGAAATAGCAAGTTTTATTGACTGGATTAAAACTATTCATGGAAATTATACCTCTACTTTTGAAATAATTATAACATATTTTTATTATTATTTCAACCTATTGGCAGTAATACAATCAATCTTTCTGATACTCCACCGCATCCTCATAATCAATAATGCCGTTGATCTTACGAACCTCATTTACACACATTGCATGAAGATTTCTCAGAGTTTCATCATCCACATCGTTCATTGCTGCAGTCATATGCGATAGCTTTCCAAGCTCCACTGCGACTTTGAAAAGCAGACGGGCAAGCCGCTGTTCCGTACCTTTTATCTGTGCCTTGACCGTTTCGGTTATCATCGGAGAGATATAGTTCACGCTTTTTTCTTCATCAAGATAACCAATATAGAATTTGATAGCTTTTTCAATAAATTCACTCTGCGATTTGCAGTTATCATGTTTGTAATGTACCTCCACGTCTTTCAGCGTTTCGGGATATGCCCAAAGCGCAAATTTGACCTTGTTCTGAAAACTCATCTTTCATTACCTCCAACTCCTGTTAAAATGCAGTATTTTCGTGCCTTTTTGCCGATACAACCCCTAAATCTGAAAAAGGCTGAATTTACAACCCCTTTGCCCTAAGTTGTACAAACTTCGCAAAATTGCGGTCGGCTTTGCCGTCCGCTGTGAGTGTGTCGGGGCTACAACCCCGACACTTTAACTTGCAATATATTAAATTCCCCTCAAACCCACCCGAAATCATCTGATTTCTGCCATTCTCAAACTCTGCGAGAAATGCCCCA
>PPYF01172015.1_pt1 | contig 18888 bp, 19 predicted proteins | sample 1559871 | NCBI WGS metagenome assembly PPYF01 (sample SAMN08240021, study PRJNA423297) | Human gut metagenome, whole genome shotgun sequencing project. | reverse complement strand
ACATTCTCAAACGCATTGACCTGCGCGCGACACGTTTTGAGCGGAGACCAGGCTGATGTTTGAGTATTTACCTGAACTGCTGAAAGGACTGCATACCAGCCTGACCCTGACGGTGGCATCCATTGTCGTTGCCCTGATTCTGGCGTTGATTTTCACGATTGTTCTGACGTTGAAAACGCCGGTGGTAGTCTGGCTGGTGCGTGGCTATATCACGCTGTTTACCGGTACGCCGCTGCTGGTTCAGATCTTCTTGATCTACTACGGACCGGGTCAGTTTCCGTCTCTGCAGGAGTATCCGGTTCTGTGGCATCTGCTGTCAGAGCCGTGGTTGTGCGCCTTGATTGCACTGTCGCTGAACAGCGCAGCTTATACCACTCAACTGTTCTACGGGGCGATTCGCGCGATTCCGGAAGGCCAGTGGCAGTCCTGCGGCGCGCTGGGGATGAGCAAGAAAGACACGCTGGCAATCCTGTTGCCGTATGCCTTTAAACGCGCCCTCTCCTCGTATTCCAACGAAGTGGTGCTGGTGTTCAAAAGTACCTCTCTGGCATATACCATCACGCTGATGGAAGTGATGGGTTATGGTCAGCTGCTGTACGGTCGCACCTATGATGTGATGGTGTTCGGCGCAGCGGGAGTTATCTATCTGATCGTCAACGGCCTGTTGACGTTAATGATGCGTCTGATCGAGCGCAAAGCGCTGGTATTCGAACGTCGAAACTAAGCACTTTATTGCATAAATCACAACCAACAAGACGGACAAGTTTATAACCTGTCCGTCTTTTTTTATTTATCACAAAATAGTTAATCATTTTTATTGCATACAAATTCATTTACTGGCATTGTAAATCCATGCCGCAGAAACGGCGCCTCATCATAACGGGAGTCCAACCATGAAAAAGTTAGTTCTGGCCACATTACTTGCCTCTTTCACCTTCGGTGCCTCTGCCGCTGAAAAAATCAGTTTTGGCGTCTCTGCGACCTATCCACCGTTCGAATCTATGGATGCCAATAACCAAATCGTCGGCTTCGACCTCGATCTGGCAAAAGCCTTATGCAAACAGATGCAGGCAGAATGTACTTTCACCAACCATGCATTTGACAGCCTTATCCCGGCGCTCAAGTTCAAAAAATATGACGCTGTGATTTCCGGTATGGATATCACTCCAGAGCGGAGCAAACAGGTGGCGTTTACGACCCCCTACTATGCCAACTCGGCGCTGGTGATTTCGAAGAAAGATACCTATAAAACCTTTGCCGACCTGAAAGGTAAACGTATCGGGATGGAAAACGGCACCACTCACCAGAAATACTTGCAGGACAAGCACCCGGAAGTGAAAACCGTGGCCTATGACAGCTATCAGAATGCGTTTATCGACCTGAAAAATGGCCGTATTGATGGCGTATTCGGTGATACCGCCGTCGTGAACGAGTGGCTGAAAACTAACCCGCAGTTGGGTGTGGCAACCGAGAAAGTCACCGATCCACAGTACTTCGGTACCGGCCTCGGCATCGCGGTTCGCCCGGATAATAAAGTGCTGCTGGATAAACTGAACGCTGCGCTGGCGGCGATCAAGGCCGATGGTACGTACCAAAAAATCAACGACCAGTGGTTCCCGCAGTAAGACCGAGAATTGGCTGTAGAGTGCCTGATGACGCTACGCTTATCAGGCCTACAAAATACACTTCACTCGCAAGCCGGATAAGGCGCCACCGCCGCTATCCGGCAAACCGTGACTCGTCCTTCAGCAACAATGTCAGCACTTCATAATGCGCGGTATGTGGGAACATATCGAAAAGCTGTACCCGTTCAATGCGATAGCCTGGCAATGCGGCAATGTCTTTCTCCATCGTCTGCGCATTACAGCTGGAATAGATGATAAATTGCGGTGCCATTCGGCTGAGGTAATCACACAAGGATTTACCAATTCCGCGGCGCGGCGGGTTCACCAGCACCAGATCCGGCACAGCCCCCTGCCCGGTGGCAAACTGCGTCGAATCCAGCGCCTGAAAATGAAGATTGGTTAAGCCCAGTTCCGCCGCTGACTGCTTCGCACAGACAATGGCTTCCGGCGCAATTTCAATTCCCGTCAACTGCATCTGCGGCGTCGCGCAGTGCAGACCAAACCCACCGACACCACAGAACAGATCCCACATGTGGTTCACCGGCAACTGCCGCACCCAGTCACGCGCTGTGGCATATAATTGGCTTGCCACCGCCGGGTTGGTCTGGAAGAAACTGTGCGGGCGGATCCACAGCGGCACGTCGTTAAACCGCTCCGCCAGCGCCTGCTGTTCAGTCAGAAAGATTTCTGTCTCCCCTTCCATAATCGCCATATGCACCGGCTGAAGATTGACGCTGATGACCTTCAGTTGCGGCAGTTGCGCCTGCAACCACGGCAGCGCAGCACGCAACTGCGCCAGTTTACTGTCGGAACGCAGAACAAAGCGCAGCATCATACCGCCATCAAACTGACTTTCCGTCAGCAAAAGGTACTTAAGCTCTCCACGCTTGCGTGCCACGTTGTAGGGAGTTAGTCCGGCCCGCGCAATAAACGGTTTCAGCACAGCAAACACCGGCGCAAACGAGGCCGGATAGAGCGGGCAATCGCACAGATCTTCTGGCGTACCATCGCGATGCAACATGCCCAGCAACGGTTTTTCCACGCTGCCGCTGACCACCATCTTAGCTTTATTGCGAAACGCCAGCTCCGGGCCGCTGACCGGCACGCACCATTCTCCGACGGGAAAACCGGCAAGCAAATTTTGCAGATCGGCGGTTTTGGCGGTGAGTTGCTCGCCGACGGGCTGCGTGATCCACTGACAGGAACGACAGCGACCGGCGTCATAGAGTGCGCACTGCATACGGAAACCTTTATCTAAACAGGGGCGAGGATTATACACATTATTGTAAGCGGAAGAAGCGACGACTGGCCGCGGGCACAAACAGTAATAACAGCACCAGCATATCGGGCAGTTTTTGCATTACCAGCGTACGCAGAATCTCCCGCTTTGACTCACCCGCAATGCTGAACAGCTCTGGATAGCCGTAGCCCAGCGAGGCCGCCCACAAATAGCTGGCGGCAATCACCTGCGTGAGGAGATAGATCCAGCGCGCCCAGTTACGCCCTTTCACCAGTGAAAACGCACACCAGATTTCAATAAATACCAGCATCAGGCTGCCGAGAAAAACCAGCGTTAAATTCCATGTCTGCACGCTGCGATGAATAAACTCGCCCAGTCCGCGAATGCCAAGGGTGTTGAAAATCATCAGCAGGTCGAGCCCACGGATCATAATAATGGCGAGCGCCGCCACCTGCACCAGCGTGGGCACATTCAGGCGGGCATGTGATGAGGATGTTTTATTAAAAAATCCCAACGAATCGTCTTCCATGAAAACAATGCCGCGACGAGCGCGGCATTATGTAGCCAGGTTGGCAGATTTTAGTGTCTTCAGTCACGTCTTGCACGTTGGATATCGCGGATCCGCTGTTTTTCCGTGCGAGCCATCAAATACCAGGCGATAAAACCAACAATTCCCACCACCCCGAGTATCAGCGTCGCCAGGGCGTTAATTTCCGGGTTAACGCCCATCCGCACGCTGGAGAAGACCAGCATCGGTAACGTGGTCGCGCCCGGTCCGGAGACAAAGCTGGCAATGACCAGATCGTCCAGCGACAGGGTAAACGCCAGCAGCCAGCCGGAGACCACCGCTGGCATAATCATCGGCAGCGTAATCACAAAGAACACCTTCAGCGGCGTCGCCCCCAGATCCATCGCCGCTTCCTCAATGGAGCGATCCAGTTCACGCAGGCGCGAGGAGATCACCACCGCCACATACGCCGTACAGAACGTGACGTGTGCCAGCCAGATAGTCAGCATGCCACGATCTGACGGCCAGCCAATAGCGTGCCCCAGTGCGACAAACAGCAGCAACAAAGAGAGCCCGGTGATCACATCCGGCATCACCAGCGGCGCGGTGATCATAAAGGCAAAGCCGTTCGACCCGCGAAAGCGACCAAAACGCACCATCACCACCGCAGCAATCGTGCCGAGTATCGCCGCCATGGTCGCCGCGCAGGCGGCGATGGTCAGACTCAACCCCACTGCGCTCATCATTGCGCTATCGCGGAACAGTTCGCCATACCAGCGCGTTGACCATCCAGCCCACACCGTGACCAGTTTGGAACTGTTAAACGAGTAGATGACCAGCATCAGCATCGGCGCATACAGGAAAGTAAACCCGAGCACCAGAATCACAATCCGCCAGGGCGAACGAATTACCGGTAAGTTGTTCATCCGTGGGCCCCTCCGCTTTTTTGCTGATGTTTGTGAAACCACATAATCGGGACGATCAGCAGCAGCAACATGACAATCGCGACCGCAGACGCCACCGGCCAGTCGCGGTTGTTAAAGAACTCTTGCCACAGCACGCGACCAATCATGATGCTGTCTGGCCCGCCGAGCAGTTCTGGGATCACAAACTCGCCCACCGCCGGAATGAACACCAGCATAGAACCGGCAATAATGCCGCCTTTGGTCAGCGGGACGATCACACTAAAGAACGTTTTCAACGGACGCGCACCCAGATCCAGCGACGCTTCCACCAGCGAGTAATCAATCCGCGTCAGTGCGGTATAAATCGGCAGCACCATGAACGGCAAATAGGCATACACAATACCGATATACACCGCCAGATTGGTGTGCAGAATGGTCAGCGGCTGGTCAATTACGCCCAGCCACAGCAGAAAGTTATTCAACACGCCATTATTTTTTAGTATCCCCATCCAGGCATATACGCGGATCAAAAACGAGGTCCACGACGGCAGGATCACCAACAGCAGCAGAATATTACGCGTTGACGGCTTGCTGTGCGCCACCGCCCACGCCAATGGATACCCCAGCAGCAGACAGCAGAGCGTCGAGATCCCCGCCACCTGTAGTGACTGCAGATAAGCATCAAAGTAGAGCGGATCGTCCGTCAACTGCAGGAAGTTACCGAGATTAAGGGTGATCGACAGTTGCCCGTCGGCCCACTCCATCAGCTCCGTATACGGCGGGATCGCTCGCGCCATCTCCGCCAGACTGATTTTAAAGACGATCAGAAAAGGCAGCAGAAACAGCAGGATCAGCCAGACGTAAGGCAGCGCTATCACCAGTTTGCGCCCGTGTTTCATCTGCACGCGCGCCAGCCAGAACGTAAAGCCGCCTGGTTTTTCTACGCGTGCCGGAGGTTCAAGTGTACTCATCTTCGCTCCTTAAACCGTCAACACCACACAACTGTCCGCATCCCAGCACAGACGCACCTCATCGCCCCAGGTCGGCAGACCTTTGCGATAACGGTGAGCGTTTTGCAACTGGGCGCTGATCATCTGTCCGCTTTTCAGGCGAACGTGATAGATGGAGAGATCGCCAAGATAGGCAATGTGCACCACTTCACCGACGGCGAAGTTAAAACCGTCGGCAGGCGGCTCTTCGCAGAGCATGATTTTTTCCGGACGCAGCGCCACGTGCACCGGCACGTTATCCACCACCGACGCATCCGGATCGACCTTCAACGGATGCACCAGCCCAGGAGAATAGAGCACCAGACCGTCTTCCTGGCGGTCTTTAATTACGCCCTCAAAGACATTGACCGAGCCGATAAACTCTGCGCTGTAGCGCGTGGTCGGGTGCTCGTAAATTTCTTCCGGCTCACCGATTTGCACAAACTTGCCACGGTTCATAATGGCGATGCGCCCGGCCATGGTCATCGCCTCTTCCTGATCGTGCGTCACCATCACGCAGGTTACGCCGACGCGCTCAAGGATATCGACCACTTCAAGCTGCATACGGTCACGCAGCTTTTTATCCAGTGCGCCCATCGGTTCGTCGAGCAGCAGAAGTTTAGGCCGTTTTGCCAGGCTTCTCGCCAGCGCCACACGCTGACGCTGACCGCCGGAAAGCTGATGCGGTTTGCGTTTAGCGAACTCCTGCATATGCACCAGACCTAACATCTCGTCGACCCGGCTGGCAATTTCTGCTTTCGGCAGTTTGTCCTGCTTCAGGCCAAAGGCGATATTCTGTTCCACCGTCATATGGGGAAACAGCGCATAGGACTGAAACATCATATTGATGGGCCGTAAATAAGGCGGCACCTGGGACAGGTCGACGCCATCCAGCATGATTTGTCCTGTAGTAGGTTGTTCAAACCCCGCCAGCATGCGCAACAGCGTGGATTTTCCACAGCCTGATGCGCCCAGCAGGGCAAAGATTTCGCCTTTATAAATGGTCAGACTTACGTCATCGACAGCGTGCTGACCATCGAAGGATTTGGTCAGGTTGCGGATTTCGAGGAGCGGCGTCAGCGCTTTACGGGTTTTCGCCTGCGGGCGTGGGGTGGCATCATTCACGGGGTGCTCTCCGGCAGAAACAATCATGGTGCAGGCGCACCAGAACGGTGCGCCAGTTGCCGGGAGCGCTTCGCTTGCCCGGCCTACGGTAAAAGGTTATTTACCGCTTTTCACCTTGGTCCAGGCACGCGTACGGACGCGGTCAATCTTCGGATCCTGAACTTTCAGGGTGAACATCTTCGCGCGCACGTCTGCTGGCGGATAAATACCTGGATTATCACGCACTTCTGCACTCACCAACGCCGTCGCCTCTTTGTTGGCATTCGCGTAGAACACGTGGTCAGAGATATGCGCAATCACATCCGGGCGCAACAGGTAGTTGAGGAACTGATAGGCCTCGTCTTTATTTTTGGCATCTGCTGGCATCGCGAAGACATCAAAGAAGGCCATTGCCCCTTCCTTCGGAATCGAGAAGGAGATATTGACGCCATTCTTCGCCTCTTTCGCCCGGTTGGCGGCCTGCCAGACATCTCCTGCCCAGCCAATCGCCACACAGGTATCGCCGTTAGCCAGGTCGTTGATGTACTGCGAAGAGTGGAAGTAACGGATATTCGGCCGCAGCTTGAGCAGCAGATCGGTAGCCGGTCCGGTATAGTCGTCTGCTTTGGTGCTGTTCGGATCTTTACCCAGATAGTTCAGCACGGTGGCAAACACCTCTTCCGGCGCATCGAGGAAAGAGACGCCACAGCTCTTGAGTTTTTCAAGATTTTCCGGCTTCAGCACCAGATCCCAGCTATTAAGCGGGGCATCAGCGCCGAGCACCGCTTTCACTTTATCGACGTTGTAGCCAATACCGGTGGTTGCCCACATATACGGCATCGCGAATTTATTGTCCGGGTCGTGTTTGGCGACCAGTTTCAGCAATTCCGGATCGAGGTTTTTCCAGCCCGGCAGTTTGCTCTTATCCAGCGGCTGGAAAACGCCTGCCGTCAACTGACGTTCAAGAAAGCTCGCGGAAGGCACTACCAGATCAAAACCGGTGCTACCTGCCATCAGTTTGCCTTCCAGCACTTCGTTGGAGTCAAAAACGTCATAGACCACTTTGATGCCGGTCTCTTTTTCAAAATTAGCGACCGTATCCGGCGCAATATAATCAGACCAGTTATAGATATGGAGTGTTTTTTGTTCTGCAGCGAGCGTGCCGGCAGAGACGGCCATCAGAGCACCCGCAACCAGACCCGATAGCCATTTTTTATTTAAGGCGGTCATAATCTCTTTCCTTATCAAAGTTCGTTAACAAACGAACCAAAAAAGTTGCACTCAATGCTATGCAAGAAACGTGCATAGTTTGTCACTCGGCAAAAACCAGGAAGAGTGGACGCTCCCCCGACCGTTATTGCTCGCTGTAATTAAGCTTCGCAAGAATAACTTTAGCCAGGGTTTCAGGCTATAGCCCAGATTAAAAAACGCCTTTTATCAATTTTTTATGCAATTTATGTCTATGTGATAAAGCGAAACAGCGGGAAAGGAGGTGAATAATTCTTTAAAGAAAGGTTAAATGCAGAATAAAAGAACGTAAACCGCAGCCGCTCTGGCAGCGACTGCGCTATACGCGCCATACTTCACGTTAAAATCAGTGAAGAAAATGGTTCTCAACGCTGCTTTTTTGCGCGTCTTCTTCGGCGGTAAACAGCATCTGGTGCGCGCCCGCTTCAAGAATGACCATGGATATCTGCTCTTCGCTCTGGCGCACGAACCACTCGAACTGCGCGTAAGTTACCCCTTGCATAACGGATAAAGACTGGCAAACCACCAGCTTTGGCAGATTATCATCCTGCATATCCAGAAACGCTTTCACGGTGAGGGAACTGGCATTGATGGCAGACAGATCCGCGGCCAGCGGCAGTAACGCAGAAGGCCTCACTTCAGCCATCGCGGAAAACAGCAGCGTATTATCGACGAGATCTAATTTCGCATCGTAGATGCCGTCAAAATTTTGCATGTGTGGTAAATGCAGTGCCTGACAGGTATCACATTCAAAAAAACTCATGCCCAGGTCGTCGAGCCATTGCCGCAACGTATCCAGAGTGGGAACGACCAATTCTGTCATAATAATGTGCTACCTCTTACGATAAAAAAATACCGGCACAGCTTACGCAAAAAGTGTTCGTCATGCCACGATCATCGGCGATATTAAAGACTAGCCACCCGTTTTGAGACAAAATTCAGCCGTCGCGTGGCGTTCGATCCACTGAATCATCCGCCCGGCGATATCGATACCGGTGGTTTTTTCGATCCCTTCCAGACCCGGAGAGGCATTCACTTCCATCACCAGCGGGCCGCACTCGGCGCGTAAAATATCAACACCAGCGACATCAAGCCCCATCGTCTGCGCGGCTTTTATCGCAATTTTGCGCTCGCGGGGAGTAATGTTGGCAATGCAGGCGACGCCGCCGCGATGGAGATTAGAACGAAAATCGCCGTCCTTCGCCCGTCGTTCGATGGCAGCAACCACCTCATCCCCCACCACCAGACAGCGAATATCGCGACCTTTGGCCTCTTTAATATATTCCTGAACCAGAATGTGGGCGTTAAGCCCCCGGAACGCATCCACGACGCTCTCGGCAGCCTGACGGGTTTCTGCCAGTACCACGCCAATTCCTTGCGTTCCCTCTACCAGTTTCACCACCAACGGCGCGCCACCAACCATATCGATCAGATCGCTGGTGTCATCCGGCAAGTGCGCAATGCCGGTAATCGGGAGATCGATACCCTGACGCGCCAGCAACTGCAACGAACGCAGCTTATCGCGGGCGCGGGTAATCGCTACAGATTCATTCAACGGATAGCTGCCCAGCATCTCAAACTGGCGTAGCACCGCCGTACCATAAAAGGTAATCGCCGAACCAATACGCGGAATGACGGCATCAAAATGAGGCAACTTGCGTCCTTTATAATGAATTGAGGACGCCGCCGGATTGATGTTCATATAACAGGAAAGCGGGTCGAGTATTTCAACCAGATGACCACGCGTCATCGCCGCTTCACGCAGGCGCTTACACGAGTAGAGCGTTCCATCCCGGGACAATATGGCAATTTTCACCCTGCACCTCTCTGCATCACTCGATCACTATCCCGCGTATCATACACAGCGGCGGAATTTTTAGCGCGTGGCCCAACCCTGTTTATGCAAATATTCCAGGATAAAGGGACGATTTTCCTTAATCAGCGTGCGGCGAATATGATCGCTCCAGGTGTCACGGCGGGTATTGCTGCCACGGCTGAGATAATACTGCGCGAGCTGTTCGTCATAATCAGCCAGCACGTCCTTGTCGAGCGGCTGATAACGATTTTCGTGCATCACTATCGCTGCGGGCAGGCGCGGCTTCAGCTCCGGGTTATCAGCAGGCCAGCCCAGGCACAGCCCAAACAGCGGCAGTACGTGTTTTGGCAGCGCCAGCAACTCGGTGACAGATTCGATGTTATTGCGTAATCCGCCGATATAGACACCACCCAGTCCCAGCGATTCCGCCGCCGTCAGCGCGTTTTGCGCCATCATCGCCGTATCAACGACGCCCAGCAACAACTGCTCTGCAAGGCCTAATTGTGCTTCAGGGCAAATCTGCAGATGACGGTTGAAGTCGGCGCAGAAGACCCAAAACTCAGCGGCCTGCGCGACGTGCTGTTGACCGCCGGTTAAGGGTACCAGTGCGTCACGTAGTACCGGATCCGTAATACGAATAATGGATGTACACTGCAAAAAGCTGGAGCTGGAGGTCGCCTGAGCGGCGGCCAGAATCGCCTCTCGCTGTTCAGGCGTAATCGGTTGATCGGTATAATGGCGAATCGAACGGTGACGACGCAGAAGGTTAATGGTTGGAGTCATTCTCTTTTTCTCGGTCAGAACGGGATGAATCGGATGAGGGCTTCATCAGCTGGGGCGCCAGCCGCTGCGCGACTTGCCAGACGAATGCCAGTGCGGCGGGGATCATCAACAGCACGCCCAAAAAAAGCATGATAATGACCGCTAACGAGCTGTTAAACGGCGCGGGAAGCGTCAGGTAGTGGTTCAGCAACAGCAAAGCCAGCGCCAGGAGCACCATACCCACCATTTCCAGAATCAATACACTTTTCGGTAACGCGCCGGTCATACGCACAGGAAGCCCCCTTTTGTGAGACATAGTGTAAGGCGTTCAGCGTGAATGTGTTTAATAGATATAGACTAAATGTATCGAAGTAAAAGGTGCAACCTACTGTTCAAGACTGACGATTAGCGTCATCATAACAGCCATTCGCCGTCAGGCTTTGAGTTCGAGGAGAGAGACTACAATGTTTACCGTTATTTTTGGTCGCCCGGGTTGCCCTTACTGTGTACGCGCAAAAGAACTGGCAGAGAAACTGAGCAACGAGCGCGATGATTTCAACTATCGCTACATCGACATCCACGCGGAAGGCATCACCAAAGCGGACCTGGAAAAAACCGTCGGCAAACCGGTTGAAACCGTGCCGCAGATTTTTGTTGATCAGAAACACATCGGCGGTTGCACCGATTTTGAAGCCTGGGCGAAAGAGAATTTGAACCTGTTCGCCTGAGTACTGTGAGTGATGTCATAACGCCCTCTTCGGAGGGCGTTATTGGTTTTTACGCTGTCGCGGTCTGAACAAACTGCTAATGAACAGGAAGCATAAGGCTCCCAAAGCGCACCAGAATACGGCGCTGAATAACCACGCCATCTCCTGCCACAGCGAGCGAGTGGGCGTAAAGAAAAGACGCGTGAGCAGCAAACAACAAGGTGCCGCAAGCATCGCGCCAAGGAGCGGTTTGATCACCTCCCGGCGATGAGAGCAAAAACTGGCGACCGCGCCTGGCAGCGTAAAAAACAGTAGCCCAATTTCAGGATGCCCGGCCGCCCGAAATGCCCCTTTCATGTTCATCGTCAGAAAAAGACAGACAACCACAAAGAGCACAAAGCAGCAGACCGCTCCTACCCAACCATGCTTATATTTCAATCTTTTCTCCTGACACTGTCTCTATCGAACACACTTTTCGCCAAAGGCGTCCAGTCAGATAAAGCCGTTCAGCATTCCGTGCCAAAATACGCCAACACGATTCTTATAGCCGTTGATACGTAATGAGATTAAACTAGCCAGATTATATTGTTGTGCCGCTTATATTCGGGCTGTGAATATGTCACAATCGCCCTTATTTGATGGCAAAACAGTAGCCTAAATTACCATTTCTTTCAACAGCTTACTCGTAAACAAGAAGTTAGTCTCCGTGAATATAAACGTCGCCGATTTGTTAAATGGGAATTACATCCTGTTATTATTCGTTGTACTGGCTCTCGGCCTGTGTCTCGGTAAATTGCGTCTGGGTTCCATCCAACTGGGTAATTCCATTGGCGTTTTAGTCGTCTCTCTCTTATTAGGGCAACAGCATTTCAGTATTAACACTGACGCACTGAATCTGGGCTTTATGCTGTTTATTTTTTGTGTCGGCGTTGAAGCGGGTCCTAACTTTTTTTCCATTTTTTTTCGGGACGGGAAGAATTACCTGATGCTGGCTCTGGTGATGGTCGGCAGCGCGCTGCTGATCGCCCTCGGCTTGGGTAAGCTATTTGGCTGGGACATCGGCCTGACGGCCGGTATGCTGGCTGGCTCAATGACGTCTACCCCGGTTCTGGTCGGTGCTGGCGATACGCTGCGCCATTTTGGAATGGAGAGCGCACAGCTTTCCCGGGCGCTGGATAACCTGAGCCTGGGCTACGCACTGACCTACCTGATCGGTCTGGTCAGCCTGATCGTCGGCGCACGCTATCTGCCAAAATTACAGCATCAGGATCTGCAAACCAGCGCCCAGCAAATCGCCCGTGAACGCGGTCTGGACACCGACACGAACCGGAAGGTGTACCTGCCGGTCATTCGTGCTTATCGCGTCGGCCCGGAACTGGTCGCCTGGACGGACGGAAAGAACCTGCGGGAGCTCGGCATTTACCGCGCAACTGGCTGCTACATTGAACGCATCCGTCGTAACGGTATTCTGGCAAACCCGGACGGTGACGCCGTGCTGCAGATGGGTGATGAAATCGCGCTGGTCGGCTATCCGGATGCTCATGCCCGCCTCGACCCCAGCTTTCGTAACGGCAAAGAGGTGTTCGACCGCGACCTGCTCGACATGCGGATCGTCACGGAAGAGATCGTGGTGAAAAACCACAATGCCGTGGGACGCCGTCTTGCGCAACTGAAGCTCACCGATCACGGCTGCTTCCTGAACCGCGTGATTCGCTCGCAGATTGAAATGCCAATTGATGACAACGTGGTGCTCAACAAAGGCGACGTATTGCAGGTCAGCGGCGACGCGCGCCGGGTGAAAACAATCGCGGATCGTATTGGCTTTATCTCGATTCACAGCCAGGTCACCGATCTGCTGGCCTTCTGTGCGTTCTTCATTATTGGTCTGATGATCGGCATGATCACCTTCCAGTTCAGCAACTTCAGTTTCGGCATCGGTAACGCCGCTGGATTGCTGTTCGCCGGGATCATGCTGGGCTTCCTGCGTGCTAACCATCCCACATTTGGCTACATCCCGCAGGGGGCACTGAATATGGTGAAAGAGTTCGGCCTGATGGTCTTTATGGCGGGCGTTGGCTTAAGCGCAGGCAGTGGCATCGGTCAGGGGTTAGGGGCAATTGGCGGTCAAATGCTGATTGCTGGTCTGATCGTCAGCCTGGTGCCGGTGATCATTTGCTTCCTGTTCGGCGCCTATGTCTTGCGCATGAACCGGGCGCTTCTTTTTGGTGCCATGATGGGGGCGCGTACCTGCGCACCGGCAATGGAAATTATCAGCGACACCGCGCGTAGCAATATCCCAGCACTCGGTTACGCAGGCACCTACGCGATAGCCAACGTGCTGCTGACACTGGCGGGGACACTCATCATCATCATCTGGCCAGGCTTAGGATAAAACTGAAGTTGTCCCTTAAGTGAAAATTTTTTGCAGATATGTAGAACTTTTCCTCAAGGTGTCAGTCATAACTAGTGCCACTGCTTTTCTTTGATGTCCCCAATTTGTGGAGCCCATCAACCCCGCCGTTTTGGTTCAAGGTTGATGGGTTTTTTGTTGCCTGCATTTCTCCTCTCCCGTCTTTACCCCCCTCCTCAACCATACTGACTGATGATCGGCATGAAGAGCAGGATCGTGTGGCGCAAGACATTTGTGTCGCCGGGGAGACAACCACTATCGCCCTCAACGATGCTCACCCGGCGATGCGTTTAACCATCCGCAGGATCTCTTCGCGCGTCATCGGCGTCCGGTCAGTCACAAAATGCAACGTCATCCCTTCAATAAAAGCGTCCAACGCCCGGGCGGTAATAGGATCAAACCACTGCTCAAGCGTTCTCTGACTGGTTTGCATCCAGTCCTGCATCACACTTCTTAGTGTCGGCTTACGATTCATCATCGCGTACAGCTGATACATCAGCTCCATATTATGCGGCGTCGTCACTTCTGAACTGTAAATGAGGGTGGTGATCGATTCGCAGGCCATTTCCGGGCCGGTCACCCCGGCAAAAAAATCACGATATTGCTGCGCCATATCGCACGTAAAACGCGTGAACGCTTCTTCAATCAACGAGTCTATACCCTCGAAGTAATACGTCATGGATCCCAGTGGAACCCCTGCACAGCTGGCGATTTTACGATGCGTTACAGCACTGATCCCATGCTCAGCAATTGTCTCCAGAGTTGCCTGAAGTATCCTTTCCCGACGCTGCGGATCGTTTGGTCGTCTGCTCATAAATTCCCCTTCTGATTTATGTACAAATGTACACAAACTTGCTAGTGTTGTCGCTATTGTTGTACTTTTGGTGCTTCCCTGATGACATTGACTTCCTCCCGCAAAGCCCTGCAACGCCGTACCTGGGCGCTTTTTATGTTCTTCTTTTTGCCCGGCTTGCTGATGGCCTCCTGGGCCACACGCACGCCCGCCATTCGTGACACGCTTTCGGTCTCGACGGCGGAAATGGGGGCCGTACTGTTTGGTCTCTCGATTGGTTCGATGAGCGGCATCCTTTGTTCGGCCTGGCTGGTGAAACGATTTGGCACTCGAAAGGTGATTCGCACCACCATGTCCTGCGCAATTGTAGGGATGCTGGTGCTAAGCCTGGCGCTTTGGCTCACCTCCCCGGTGTTGTTCGCGCTGGGTTTAGGTGTATTCGGCGCCAGTTTTGGTTCCGCAGAAGTGGCGATCAATATTGAAGGGGCGGCCGTCGAACGTGAGATGAACAAAACCGTTTTGCCGATGATGCACGGTTTTTACAGTTTCGGCACGCTGGCGGGCGCGGGTATCGGGATGGCACTGACAGCCTTCGGCGTCGCGGCAACCACGCATATTGTACTGGCTTCGCTGGTAGCGATTGCGCCGATTTTTATTGCCATCCAGGCCATTCCTGACGGGACGGGCAAAAACGCCAACGACGGTTCTCATCACCAGGAAAAAGGCGTCCCCTTCTGGCGCGATATTCAGTTGCTGCTGATTGGCGTTGTGGTGCTGGCGATGGCCTTTGCTGAAGGGTCCGCCAACGACTGGCTACCGCTGCTGATGGTCGACGGTCACGGGTTTAGCCCGACATCCGGCTCGCTGATTTACGCAGGGTTCACGCTCGGGATGACCGTCGGGCGCTTTACCGGTGGCTGGTTTATTGACCGTTACAGTCGTGTGGCGGTGGTTCGCGCCAGCGCCCTGATGGGCGCGCTCGGTATTGGTCTGATTATTTTCGTCGACAGCGCCTGGGTGGCCGGCGTCTCTGTGATACTGTGGGGCCTGGGCGCATCGCTCGGTTTCCCGTTAACCATTTCTGCGGCCAGCGACACGGGGCCGGATGCACCGACACGCGTTAGCGTCGTGGCAACCACCGGCTATCTCGCCTTTCTCGTTGGCCCTCCGCTGCTCGGCTACCTCGGCGAACACTACGGTTTACGTAGCGCCATGCTGGTGGTGCTGGCGCTGGTGCTGCTGGCCGCCGTTGTCGCCAGAGCCGTCGCCAAACCAAATTCAACTACGCAAACTGCGATGGAGAAGGGATAAATGGGTATTAAGTTAATTGCAGTCGATATGGATGGCACTTTTCTGAGCGATCAAAAGACCTATAATCGCGAACGTTTTCTTGCACAGTATCAGCAGATGAAAACGCAGGGTATTCGTTTTGCGGTCGCCAGTGGCAATCAGTACTACCAGCTCATCTCTTTCTTTCCTGAGATTGCCCATGAGATCTCCTTTGTCGCCGAAAACGGCGGTTGGGTGGTAAGCGAAGGCCAGGATATCTTTAATGGCGATCTGGCGAAATCCGATTTTACCGCCATCGTCGATCACCTGTTAACCCGCGCCGATGTCGAAATCATCGCCTGCGGTAAGAACAGTGCGTATACCCTGAAAGCGTACAACGACGAGATGAAAGCCACCGCCGGCATGTACTATCACCGCCTCGAATTCGTGGATGATTTCAACAATATCAATGACGTGTTTTTCAAATTTGGCCTGAACATCTCAGACGATCGGATCCCGGAAGTTCAGCAAGCCCTGCACGACGCCATTGGCGATATCATGGTGCCCGTTCACACCGGCTATGGCAGCATCGATCTCATTATCCCCGGCGTACACAAAGCGAACGGACTGCGCCTGCTCCAGCAGCGTTGGGGAATTGACGATAGTGAAGTCGTGGTGTTTGGGGATGGCGGAAATGATGTTGAAATGCTGCGCCAGGCGGGCTTTAGTTTTGCAATGGAAAATGCGGCAGATACAATTGCGAAGGCCGCGAAATATCGAGCTGGCTCAAACAACAAAGAAGGCGTCCTCGACATCATTGATTGTGTCCTGAAGAACGAAGCGCCATTTAATTAACAACGACTTGCGTTATTCACCAGGCTAAGATGTTTACACCGCCATCCGACTTTATTGCCTGATGGCGGTGCGCTTAGCGGGCCAACAATGTCGCCATTACCCTTCCCGGGTATTCCCGGCCTGTTTATCTTTCAGGAAGATAAACATCAGCAACAGCCACAGCATGCCGCTCGCCAGATTAAACAGGCTGAACAGCCCATTCCCGCCGAGCAGATAAGCGTGCTTACTCAGTTCAATCCCGACGGTAAAGATCAGCATTTGCAGCATTCCCATCGCCGCAGAGACCGTGCCTTTACTCATGTCGCTGGCGAATAGGGTGAGGCGCACCAGTCCGGCGTTGGCCACACCGATGCCAAAGGCGTAAACGCTCAGACCGGCCGTCATCCACAGATACGCATGGGACGAGACGACGGTGGCCGCCGCGGCGATGAGCAGTCCCAGCACAATCGGCCAGCCACCCATGATGATGAGCGAACGCACCGTACGCCGAGCGGTCAGGCGCGCCAGCATCAGGTTCCCGGCGATCAGCGCGCCAAAAATCGGCACCTGTAGCAGGCCATACTCGTAGCTACTGAGCTGTTCGCCGCTGATGATAATAATCGGTGACTGGGCGATCCAGGCCAGCAACGGCAGGCTGACGAATCCCAGCGCCAGCGCGCCGGCGACAAAGCGCCCGTTTTTCAGCACCAGTCTGTAATCATTACCCAGCGCCTTTAGCGATAGCGGCTCGCCGATCCGCGTGGCGGTCTCCGGCATCGCCCGCTGCAGACCAAAGAACGCAATCGCTGCCAGTGCGGCGAACAGCACAAACATGCCTTCCCACGGCAGGACATGCACCCACGCCGCTCCCACCAGCGGTCCGAGCAGTGGTGCTATCAGCGCGACGTTCGCCATCAGGGCGGTGATTTTAATACACACGGCCTCTTCAAAGGACTCTTGGATCGCCGCGTAGCCCACCGCGCCAATAAAGCACAGACTGATGCCCTGCAAAAAACGCAGCAGGGTAAATTGTTCGATGCTTTGCGCCAGCAGCGTTGCCAGGCAGGTGACAATAAACCACACCACGCCCGCTAACATCACCGGACGACGGCCAATGCGATCCGACAGTGGCCCTAACAGCCATTGTAAAAACATACCGCCGGCCAGATAGGCGGTCATGGAGGTCGGTACCCAGTCGATCCCCGCCTGATATTGTTCCACCACCGCCAGCATGCCGGGTTGGATCATATCGTTGCCAATGTAGGTGGAGAATTCGTAGAGCACCAGACAGAGAGGGAAAAGCAGCGCCTGACGTCCAAGACGGGCACCTTGTTGTAAACGGTTTTGCATGCAATCTCTTCGACAATAAAAAATCGCGCAAAGTGTAATGAAAGAGCCTCACCTGAGATAGTGAATTATGCGTGGTAAAAGCAAAATGCGCACATTTTTACCCGCTCATGAAAATCCTTCCCTGGGTTTAAGGTTAGTCTACGTTGACGCGGTTATGCTGAATGAAAAATCACGAGCGATGTCTGAAACACCTTCTTTTACAGGTAAATAAGACAATCCCTCTTTACCCTGCGGACGGACACTTTTATTCTCGGCCTGCCTGGATTTTCATTAAACGAACTGAGTCTGACTGCTATGCTGGAAAATATTAACTATTCGCTGTTCTACTTTATCAATGCCACGCCGGACTCGGCATCGTGGATGATTTCCCTCGCCATTTTTATCGCCAAAGATCTGATCAACATCGTCCCGCTGTTAGCCATTGTTCTCTGGCTGTGGGGACCGCGTGAACAGGTTTGCGCGCAGCGGCAGTTGATCGTCAAAATGGCGATGGCGCTGGTCGTTAGCCTGCTGGTGTCATGGGTAATGGGACACCTGTTCCCACACGATCGTCCGTTTGCCGATCGCATTGGCTACAATTATCTCCAGCATGCGGCAGATGACTCGTTCCCCAGCGATCACGGCACGGTGATATTTACCTTCGCGCTGGCGTTTTTGTTCTGGCATCGTCTCTGGTCCGGCGTTCTGTTGATGGTGTTGGCCGTCACCATCGCCTGGTCCCGCGTCTATCTTGGCGTGCACTGGCCGCTCGACATGCTCGGCGGACTGCTGGCTGGGATGATCGGCTGCCTGAGCGCGCAAATGATCTGGCAAAAATTCGGTCCGGCCCTCTATCGTGGCCTGCAACACGGTTACCGCATCTGCTTCGCCCTGCCGATTCGTAAAGGCTGGGTACGTGACTAGACGAAGGAAAAAAGAGTAATATTAAGCGCACTGAAAGAGACAGAGCGCTTAATTATTCATCCAGGGGAATTATGGAAACACGTCGCGAAGAGCGTATTGGTCAATTGCTGCAGGCACTGAAACGCAGCGATAAACTCCATCTTAAGGAAGCCGCGACCCTGCTGGGCGTCTCTGAAATGACCATTCGCCGCGACCTGAATAACAACAGTGCGCCGGTAGTGCTGCTCGGTGGCTACATTGTGCTGGAACCCCGCAGCGCCAGCCACTATCTGCTCAGCGATCAAAAATCCCGCTTAGTGGAAGAAAAACGTCGTGCGGCGCAGCTGGCGGCAAGTCTGGTGCAGCCGCATCAGACGCTGTTTTTTGACTGCGGTACGACGACGCCGTGGATCATCGAAGCGATCGATAATGACATCCCGTTTACC
>PPYF01267940.1_pt1 | contig 18889 bp, 16 predicted proteins | sample 1559871 | NCBI WGS metagenome assembly PPYF01 (sample SAMN08240021, study PRJNA423297) | Human gut metagenome, whole genome shotgun sequencing project. | reverse complement strand
TGATGGGCGCTTGCTCCTACATAATATACGTTTTCTTACGAAATATGCGGTACCGCATATTTCTGTACTGAATAGTTACAAATGCGCTAAATAATAAAGCCGGCAGCATACGTCCCACCCCAGCTGAGCACCGCTATAAGTGCAAAAAACACTGCCAATCGTGGAAATGTCATGAATGATTCCTCATCAAAGAGGCTTCTGATGGCAAACCCGAAATCTGCCAGAGATATGCCAAGCATCAGTATACCGGCACTGCCATAATACATAGACAGATTGCCATCTCCTCTAAATGCCGCATTCAAAAAAACTATATATACAATCTCTATGAGGATAGCCACAACAAGTGCAGCTATCCCCCTCTTAGATTGCTTCTTTTCCGTAAACTTATACCTGTTACGTTTTCTTCTGCCAAGCAATTTATATTCTCCTATTTGCAGCCGTACTGCTTATAGTACTCATCTATAGCTGCTTTGATTGTGTCATCAATGACTACTCTGCCATCATGCTCTCTGTTGTAGAGATACTCTGTGACCTCTTCCATTGTAACGATAGCCCTGCCCTCAAAGCCGTACTTCTCATGGATTTCGTCAAGCGCGCTAACCTTGCCGCCCTGTCCGACTTCCATTCTGTTGAGGCTCACCATAAGACCTACGATTGTAACATCTGCAGCTCCTCTTACCTTTGGAACTGTCTCCTCCATTGATTTGCCAGATGTGGTGACATCCTCTATCATGACTACTCTGTCGCCATCCTTAAGCTTGCTTCCAAGGAAGCCTCCCTTGTCTGCACCGTGATCCTTTGCCTCTTTTCTGTCTGAGCAGTAGCGCACCTCTTTGCCATAGAGCTCATGGTATGCGATAGCTGTTACCACTGCAAGCGGAATTCCCTTGTATGCAGGTCCGAATAATACATCAAAGTCATCACCGTAGTTTGCATGGATAGCCTTTGCGTAGTACTCTCCGAGTCTCTTAAGCTGTGAGCCTGTCACATATGCTCCCGCGTTCATGAAAAATGGTGATTTACGACCGCTCTTTAATGTGAAATCACCAAATTTCAGCACGTCACTCTCCACCATAAAGTCTATAAATTCGCTCTTGTAGCTTTCCATTGTATGTTAATCCTCCTGTATGTTTTCTATAAATTATCTTTGTCAATTTTACCACATTGGGGCGTGCTTTTCAATGTGGAAATTAGTGGGGGGGATTATTGAACATTTGTTTTGTATATGATATAATTGTCCATGTAATTGAACAGAAAGTTGGATGTGATTTTCCGATTGTTAGATGCCCTCTAGTTTTACATAAGGAGGGTGATGCCCTATGAGTTTAGATAATGTATTAACACTTCTACTCGTCATATTTGCGGCTCTGTCATACATAGACAATCATAATAATAATAAAAAGAAATAGCATCCCACACCGTCCAAAGTTTAGGATGCTATTCTTATAACATTTAACACTGAGGGCAAATCGGAGTCATATCCGATTCACTTTCTAAGTAGATTATACATGAGGGTACTTGAGAAATCAAGTACCCTTTTTATTAGATATACTCACTTGTGTTTACAATCACGCCGTCATATACTGACTGCTTTTTGATAAACTCCGCAGCCTTGTCCACATCTCTGCCGTTTTTGTTCCAGTCCTTTGTGAACTCAACTTTGTCGGCTGCAAGCTCCTTCTCCTGCTTTTGACTGATGAGCAGAAGTACGAGTATTCCGGCATGGCTTAGATGCTTGACTACATTTACGAAGTCCTCACCCTCCTTTGGTGCATAGAGATATGTATGGCGTCCGTCTATATTTAAGGCTTTCTCGACATCCTCCACAAAGCCACGGTTTACACCATCCACTCCGTCTACGAATACGGCGGTGATTGCCTTCTGGCCCTTGATTGCAGCTCTTACGTTTCTGTCTACTCTGCCCTCATAGAGGCCGCTTTCCTCTGTGTGTACCTCTTCAACCACACCACAGGCAGATGTCATATCGGTCACACGGTCGATTAAGATGAACTCACCGAGTGTCTTGTGATTTTTGAACTTATCGCAGACTATCTTGTCCGAGAATGCAATCTTTACAACTGCTATCTCGTTCTTTTTGAGCTTATCGGCAGGCTTTTCCTCACCTGTGTTTACATCGATGGTATGCTCTATCTCTGTTACGATACCCGGTATTGACTTGGTACCTAGCTTGAAGAAGAAATTCTTTCCCTTGAAGAGCTCATCGTCATCCATCCAGAGTATTGTAGCTGTGATAGATGAAGCAACCTTTGCTCCTGAACCGATTGTGAGCACGCAGCCTCTTGATACGTCCACCTCTCTGTCAAGCTGGATTGTAACCGGCTGGCCTGTAAATGCGCTATCGCTTAGCTTATCACCCACATGGATGCTCTTTACATGGGCCGTCTCATTGCTTGGCAGTGTGGTGATTTCATCGCCCACCTTTACCTCTCCGGCCTCTATCTGGCCCTGGAAGCCACGGAAGGTGTGGTCAGGACGGCAGACTCTCTGTACAGGCATGTAAAAGCCCTCTTCCTCGTTCTCATCCTTTATGTCAACATCCTCAAGGTATGATAAAAGAGCAGGTCCCTTGTACCATGGGATATTCTCAGACTTTGTTGTCACATTGTCACCCTCTGTTGCAGAAACAGGAATTATTACTACATTTTTGAGTTCAAGCTCCTTTGTAAGCTCAACAATCTGCTTTGTGATTTCATCGAAACGCTTCTCGTCGTAGCCTACAAGATCCATCTTGTTTACAGCAAACACAAAGTAGTTGATTCCCATGAGCGCGCAGATTCTTGCGTGTCTTCTTGTCTGAACCAATACGCCCTGCTTTGCATCTATTAAAATTACCGCAAGGTCTGCAAAGGATGCACCTACAGCCATGTTTCTTGTGTACTCCTCATGGCCCGGTGTGTCTGCCACGATAAAGCTTCTCTTATCTGTTGTGAAGTAACGATAAGCCACATCGATTGTGATTCCCTGCTCTCTTTCTGCCATCAGTCCGTCGAGGAGGAGTGAATAGTCGATGGCGCCGCCACGGCTTCCGACCTTACTGTCAAGCTCCAATGCCTTTTCCTGATCTGCATAGAGCAGCTTTGAATCGTATAATATATGTCCGATCAGAGTTGATTTTCCGTCGTCCACGCTTCCGCATGTAATAAATTTAAGTAATCCGCTCATTTTAGAAATATCCCTCCCTCTTTCTTCTTTCCATGCTGCCTGCCGCCTCGTTGTCTATGACACGGGTGGTTCTCTCTGAGGAAACAGCACTGAGTGTCTCATCAATAATCTCATCAAGTGTATCCGCTGTCGACTCCACACCACCTGTCAGTGGATAGCAGCCTAGTGTTCTGAAACGTACACTCTTCATCTGGATTTTCTCACCCGGACGAAGCTTCATTCTGTCGTCATCTACCATGATGATGTTGCCGTCTCTGTATACAACAGGTCTTTCCTTTGCAAAGTAAAGTGAAGGAATCTCGATATTCTCTCTCTTTATATACTGCCAGATATCCTTCTCTGTCCAGTTTGACAGTGGGAAAACTCGCACCTCCTGGCCCTTTTTGATTCTTGAGTTGTAGAGCTTCCACATCTCCGGGCGCTGGTTCTTTGGATCCCATGCGTGGTTTTCATTTCTGAAGGAGAAGATTCGCTCCTTGGCTCTTGATTTCTCCTCGTCTCTTCGACCGCCGCCAAACGCTGCTGTAAAGCCGTATTTGTCGAGCGCCTGCTTGAGCGCCTGTGTCTTCATGATATCTGTGTATGCTGAGCCGTGGTCAAATGGATTGATTCCCTGCTTTACGCCATCCTGATTTATATATTCAAGCATCTCGATGCCCTTTTCCTTAGCAATGCGATCTCTGAATTCAATCATCTCATGGAATTTCCAGGTTGTATTTACATGTAAAAACGGAAATGGCGGCTTCTCCGGATAAAATGCCTTCATTGCAAGATGAAGCATTACCGAGCTGTCCTTTCCAATTGAGTACAACATAACCGGCTTCTCGCACTCTGCGGCTACTTCACGTATTATGTATATTGCCTCTGCTTCGAGTTCGTCAAGATGTGATAATTCACCCATGTCTGTTACCATCCTTTTCTTTAATATTTATTGGATTCCTTCTTGTTGATAAGAATCTCTTCCTTGCTTCCGTCGCGCTTTTTGATATCCCAGGTCAGCGTGTCCGGTGTGCTTTTTACTGTCATGAGACTTCCCATGCCTCCTATGTCTGCTCCAAGATAAAGAGCAATAGCGCCAAAATGACATTCCTTGATGCATGAGGCACAGCCCCAGCAGTCCTTAGGATATTTGATAAAGGCTTTTTTCTCTGAGTCCTGATATATCAGGCTTCCGGGGCATACACTTGTACACATGCCACAGCCCTTACACTTTGCTTTATCAATCATTATGCTCATAACGCGCCTCCCTTCCGACAAGCTCTCTGTAAATCATGTGAAGCTGCCCGTTTTCGTATCTGGAATTGACGTATTTCATCCAGTCATCACTCTTGTCGGGATAATCCAGATTCTCAGCAAAGCTGTGCCATCTGGTCTCCTTTCTCGCACCAAGATGTGCTATGACCGAAAGACATACCGTAAGCCTCTCCTTAAGCTCATATATGAACATAAGCTCATGCATATCCGATGCATATAAATCACCGGTCAGCTCTATCAGATGATTTATCTTTTCCTTTGCCAGCGCAAGCTGCTTGCCGTTGAACTGATAATGTGTGGAAATACCGCCTGCGTAGTTGTCCATGACCTTCTGCATGGCTTCCTCGATAGCCTCTGTTGTAAACATCTGAGACCTTTCAGTGAGGAAATGGTCGTACTCTGAAGCTTTTGCGTCAAGCGCCTTTTTCTCATCAAATGCCGATGTGTCAGGACTTCCGTCAGAGGTATCTGCATCTAGCTTTGAAACCATATCTATCGCAGCGATTTCGCCCTCCACCATGGCTCCTGTAACGTATTTCTGTGGACATCCTCCTGCCACATCTCCAGCGGCATAAAGTTCGTGGATTGTAGTCTCACGCTCGGTATTTACCCAGTAGCCGCTCGCTGTGTGCCCACCTACGATATACGGCTCGGTGCCTTCTATCTCCACATTCTGCTCACTTGGATTCTTACCTGCCTCCACCCACTTGAGTGTCTGGCTTGGTGCCATGTTGAGATATGCCTTTCTTAATGACTCATCCTGCTGTGGCGAGATGCCCTCTGTCCTTAAGTAGCAAGGACCTCTTCCCTCGAGATTTTCCATGACCGTTCCGTACACACGCTCTGATGTGGTGAGGCCGTATTTTGTCTCGTAAACCTCTCCAAGTGAATTGACCTGCTTTGCCCCGACTCCCTGTGCAATTGTTCCTGTCGGTGCAATTGTGTCCTTGCATCTGAGTGCGATAAATCTCATCTCAAAGGTGGTCATCTCAGCTCCACTTCTTATGCCCATCGCATATCCTGCGCCTGTATTAAATGGAGGATACCACATCTTGTGCCTTGAAAAGCCGGGATTGTTTGGTCTGTATAAACCGGCCGCTCCGCCTGTAGCACAGAGCACCTTTTTAGCCCTGATCTCATAGGCTGTAGCATCCTCGATTGAAAATCCGTATGCACCCTTTATGGTGTTGTTCTCAACTATATAGTCCGTGATATTGATTCTGTTTATCACTGTACAGTCCGTAAGCTTTGAAACAGCTTCTGCCAAAATCGGCTTCATGTTCTCGCCGTTTATCTTGATATTGCGGTTTCCTCTTGCTACATACTCACCGTTTTCATCCTTTAATATGACAAGTCCAAGCTTTTCCATCTTGTCCGTCACACGGTTTAAGCCCTCGGACATAGTCATGAGTAAGTCTTCCCTTACTATGCCGTCAGCATCCTTTTTTGCGTAGTCTACATAGTCCTCAGGCTTTCTGCCCTTTACTATGTATGCATTTATCGCATTGACACCTGCTGCAAGGCATCCGCTTCGCTTTATGTTCGCTTTCTCTGCAATTATAATCGAATAATCCGATTTCTCACGGATGGTGAGCGCTGCATAACAGCCCGCCGTGCCACCTCCTATTATGAGGATGTCCGTGTGTAGGATTTTTTTGTTTTCTATCTTCATTTATCTCCCTCTGCTTCCTCTTTCAATCACAAGCTTTAGACTATTCTTGTATCTAAATGTAGAATACATCCTGCTCCTGCATCTCGCTGTTTTCCATCAGGTATGTTTTCTCTTCATCAAATATATACAGCCTGTAAATCAGCACATGTACTTTCTCGCCGACTGCTATCAGGTCCTTTTCAAGTGAGCGCTCGCCGACCACCTCGATGCCGTTTATGCTGACTGTGATATCCATCCTGTTTCCTCTGAATACCACATCCGTTACGATGCCCTCCTCTGCCGCTGACTGATAGCGGTCTAAGTTGCCACTCTTTGATATCTTGATAAACTCAGGTCTGATTACCGCCTTGTCGGCATTTTCTATCCTGTCAAAGCCCTTTAGCCTGTCATAGTTTTCAACGACTGTGGTGTGTCCTATAAACTGCGCCACAAAAGGTGTATCAGGCGACTTGTATATCTCAAGAGGTGTACCCATCTGCTCTATCGTGCCGTGGTTTGTGATAATGATTTCATCTGCCACCTCAACAGCCTCATCCTGGTCATGTGTGACGAAAATGCTTGTGATTCCAAGCTTTTCGACCAGCTCCTTCAGCCAGGTACGAAGCTCACCTCGCACCTTTGCATCTATCGCGGCAAATGGCTCATCCAGTAATAGCACCTGCGGATTCGGCGCCAGCGCCCTTGCAAATGCCACTCTCTGACGCTGTCCTCCGGAAAGCTGATTCGGATATCTCTTTTCAAGCCCCGATAAGCCTGTCATCTCAAGAAGCTTTATAACACGCTCCTTTATGAGCTTTTTCGGCATCTTCTGAAGCTCCAGCCCAAACGCCACATTGTCGTATATTGTCATGTATCTAAACAGCGCATAGTTCTGAAACACAAAGCCTATACCTCTCTTCGAGGCCGGAATATCATTCACTCGCTTTCCATCTATATATATGTCACCTGAATTTGGCGTCTCAAGCCCTGCTATCATACGAAGAAGTGTTGTCTTGCCACTACCGGACGGACCAAGCAGCGCCACAAGCTTTCCCTTTTCCACTCCAAAGCTCACATTATCGGATGCCAGGAAGTCTCCGTATTTTTTGTATATATTTTTCATCTCAACGTACATATACGTTATCTCCTTCCTGCTTTTCCCTTGCAGCAGATTTTATTAGTGTAAATCATATTTTCCAAGTATATCTCAGTGTAATTTCTTAAATTTATGCTCAACTATATTTCTTGCAAAAAGAATGATTAATGCAATAATTAACAGTATCGACGATACAGCAAATGCCGATGTTATCGAGCTGTCTGTGCCCGACATATACAAGGCATCAATCTCAAGCGGCAGTGTAAATGTCTCGCCTCTTGTCTTCGAGAGCGCATTTACCGCGCCGAACTCGCCGAGGGCTCTCGCCGTACAGAGTATGATTCCATAAATCAGGCTCCACTTCATCTGCGGAAGTGTTATTTTTCGAAATATCGTAAAGCCGGATGCTCCCATCAGCGCTGCGGCTTCTTCCTCATCCTTTCCCTCTGCATTGAGCACCGGTATAATTTCCCTTGACACATACGGAAACGTGACAAATATCGTAGCAAGCACAACTCCCGGTATTGCAAAGGTGATTCTCACATTCGTGCCGAATATCTCATTGAACCATCTGATAACCGGATAAAACCACCCAAGCCGTCCGAAGGTCATAAGATACGCAAGTCCTACGATGACCGGAGAAATAGAAAACGGTATATCAATAAGTGTTGCAAGCACCTGCTTTCCTTTAAACGAAAACCTGGTCAACAGCCACGCTGTCCATATTCCAAAGAATGTGTTGATAACTACCGCAAAAACTGTTGCTATCAAAGTCACCTTGAGTGCTGACAGCACGTAGCTTGTTGAGATAGCTTTCAGATAGAATCCAAGCCCCTCCTTTAAAGCACTTGCCATCACAGAAAAAAGCGGAACTACAAGCATGACAAATATGAAGAGCACCGTGACAGTGACGAGTATTATATTTGTGATCTTTTTTCTTCTTTCAAGCTTTACCTGTTCGGTCATCGCATTGTGCTCCTTTCCTGTTTGTGTGCATCGCATTTGATTTATATGCAGCCTTCTACAACAAATTAGTGCGCTGTGACTGTTTAACCTGCACTATGTTTACAAATAGCAGCAGTAAAAATGATATGACAAGCATCACAAGTGCTATGGCAGTTGCGCTAGCATAATCTATATAGCTAAGCTTCTGCATGATGACGTATGATACCACCTGCGTCCTGTGCCTTGCACTGTTGCCTGATATGTAGATGACGCTTCCGTACTCTCCTATGCCTCTGGCAAAGGCAAGACCAAAGCCTGTTAAGAGTGCCGGGCGAAGCTCCGGAAGTATTACCTTAAAAAATGTCTTAGAGGGTGTGGCGCCAAGCATATAAGCGGCCTCCTCATATGTATTATCCATCTTTTCAAGCACCGGCTGTACAGCTCTTATTACGAAGGGAATGCCTACAAAAACAAGTGCCACAACTATTCCTGCCTGTGTGTAAGCTACATCTATTCCAAGCTTGCCAAGACCCTTGCCAAAAAAGCCTGTGCCTGAGTACAGCTTTGAGAGCGTGATGCCCGCAACCGCTGTCGGCAGTGCAAACGGAAGCTCTATAAGTCCGTCAAGCAGCCATTTCCCGGGAAAATCGTACTTTACAAGCGTCCATGCCACGATGAGTCCAAATACCACATTTACGATTGCTGCGATAAATGATGAGGTGATGCTTGTGATAAAGGCATTCCTCACATTCTCCTTCATGATAAGTGCAATAAAATCGCCCGGCGATATCTTTAGCGAATACACAAGCACTGATGCTAACGGAATGAGAACGATGACTGAAAGCATCGTGACCACTATTCCAAGCGAAAGATGGTAGCCCGGTATGACTCTGGTCTTTATGTTCTTTGATTTAGTTTTCTCTTTTGCTGTTTTATCAGTTGCTGTATATTTCATCGAACATTGCTCCATCATCGAAATATGTCTTGTAGGCTTCATTCCATCCGCCGTAATCCTCTATGCTCCAAAGCCTGATATTTAAATCAAACTTGTCGGAGAACCGGTTTAATATATCCTGATTGGTTGGTCTGTAGCCGCTTTCGCCAATCAGCTGCTGTGCCTCATCACTGTAGAGATACTGTAGGTATTCTTTGCTTACCTCTTGTGTTCCGTTGCTCTTTGCATTGTCATCCACAATAGCAACAGAGGGCTGTGCTAAGATGCTGACGGACGGATTCACTATCTCATACTTGCCCGGATATGAATCCATGGTCGTAAGTGCCTCGTTTTCCCACGCTATGAGCACATCTCCCTGACCGTTTTCCACAAATGTGGTTGTTGAGCCTCTCGCACCCGAATCCATAATTGTGACATTTTCATACAGCTTCTTCATAAACGATTTCTGTTCCTTCAGGCTGTCATAATTTGTCTTCGCATAGCTTAGCGCTGCAAGAAAATTCCAGCAGGCTCCGCCACTACTCTTTGGATCAGGCGTAATCACATCCACATTCTTTTTCACCAGGTCATCCCAGTCACTTATATGCTTTGGATTGCCCTTTCTTACAAGTAAAACGATTGTTGATGTGTATGGTGCCGAGCTGTCAGAAAACTCATCAATCCAGCCCTTATCAATTAAGCCGGTATTTTGTATCAGGTCTATGTCATGCTCAAGTGCCAGCGTGACAACATCTGCATTACAGCCCTCCACAACCGAGCGCGCCTGTGCTCCCGAGCCGCCATGTGACTGAATCACATTTATCTTTTTGCCGTGCTCGCTCTCATAGTAAGACTCGAATATTTTGTTGTATTTCTCGTAAAACTCTCGTGTCGGATCATACGACACATTGGTTATGGTGACTGTGCCGTCATCCTTCCTGCCTGAGCAGCCTGTCAGAAGAAGCGACAGAATCATCACTGTTGACAGCAGGGCTGCCGTATATTTATGTATGTTTCTCATGTATGTTTCTCATTTTTCATGTTACAGTTTCCGGCAAAGCAAGCTTATGCCGTCAGTTTATATGCCATTAGTTTACTGTAAAAAGCGGTGTGGACAGGTATCTTTCTCCTGTATCCGGAAGCAGCACCACGATATTCTTTCCCTTGTTCTCAGGTCTTTTCGCAAGCTCTGTTGCCGCATATATTGCTGCTCCTGAGGATATACCAACGAGAAGTCCGTCGCTCTTTGCAACCTCTCTTGCCTTGTCAAAAGCGGACTCATTCTCCACCGGAATCACCTCATCCACTATATCCATGCGCATGACCTTTGGAATAAACCCTGCACCGATTCCCTGTATCTTGTGAGGCCCCGGTCTTCCGCCTGAGAGTACCGGTGAGCTCTTTGGTTCAACAGCTACTATCCTTACATCAGGATTATGGTCTCTTAATCCAAGCCCGGTGCCTGTACAGGTGCCGCCTGTTCCGACAGATGATACAAAGATATCTACCTTTCCATCTGTATCCTCCCAGATTTCCTGAGCGGTTGTAGCTCTGTGGATATCCGGATTGGCCTGATTCTCAAACTGCTGTGGAATAAAGGCATTGCCATAATGCTCTTTAAGTCTCTGCGCCTCATCGATTGCACCCTTCATGCCCTCACGCCCCGGTGTGAGCTTTATCTCTGCGCCAAGCGCTGTGACAATTTTTCTTCTCTCAACGCTCATGGTATCAGGCATTATAAGTATTAGGTGAAGTCCCTTTGAGGCTGCCACAAATGCAAGTCCGATTCCGGTATTGCCACTTGTCGGCTCTATGATTATTGTGTCCTGATTTATCTTTCCATCCTTTATGCCCTGTTCTATCATAGCTGCCGCCACCCTGTCCTTTACACTTCCAAGTGGATTGAAATACTCCAGCTTTGCTATGATTTTTGCTTCAAGCCCAAGGGCTTTTTCATAATTGGTCAGCTCCAGAAGCGGAGTGTGACCTATCAGCTCAGTGAGCTGCTTTGCAATTTTTGCCATTGATATTACCTCTTTTTTGTTAATGTTTGTTTTGAGTATGTTATGAGTTTGAGCTTAGTTTGTATGGCCGGGATTTCCTACCATTCAAATATGATTTCTAAGTTATTGATATGTTACCACTAATTGATATTTTTGTAAATGTAATTAGGGTTATTAATATTTGTTAGCGGGCTATAAATTTTATTGATAGCAAACGCGCTTTTTACCTTTATAGCATTCTCTATGCTGTGTTGCTTGAACGAGTATTTTCCGTGCCACCTTTTGTCTGTGGCGCATATAACTCATACACGGCTCGTCAAAAATCGACCGTGCACTATCGGCGTGTCTTCCCATGCTGCGCATTCGTCCGTCCGGTATAGAATTTACTATAAAAAAAGAGTTCTATCATTCACAGACACAGGGTCTGTGAAAATAGAACTCTTTTTGGCTACTCCGCTTGTTCATTTGCTTTATCGGTTCTCGTGATATACTTGATTCCGACAAAGGTTCCAATCAGGATAAGCACTCCTATTATAAACGGTACTACCGGATTTCTGACAAAGCCTGCTATGATGTATGTCAGGCATGATATGCCTGCCACAAGCACAGCGTACGGAAGCTGTGTGGATACATGATTCATGTGGTTGCACTGGGCTCCTGCCGATGCCATGATGGTGGTATCGGATATCGGTGAGCAGTGGTCTCCGCATACTGCACCTGCCATACACGCTGAGATTGAGATAATCATCATCGTATGGTTTGTGCCCGAGAAGATATTTACTACTATCGGTATGAGTATACCGAAGGTGCCCCATGAGGTTCCTGTTGCAAAGGCAAGGAAAGCTCCCACCAGGAATATGATTGCCGGGAACAGTCCAAGCAGTGGTCCCGATACTCCTCCCACTAAGCCTGCGACAAATTTCTTGGCGCCAAGGCTCTCTGTCATGGTCTTTAGTGTCCATGCAAAGGTCAGTATAAGTATTGCAGGTACCATTGCCTTAAAGCCCTCAGGGATTGAATTACAGCAATCCGTAAAGCTTAGTACCCTTCTGATTGAGTAAAAGCATATGGTGATTATCAACGCAAAAAAGCTTCCCAGCATAAGACCGATTGAAGCATCGCTGCCTGCAAACGCATCAACGAAGCCTGTTCCGTCAAAAAAGCCTCCTGTGTATATCATTCCAATGATACAGCTTATTATGAGCACAAGAATAGGAAATACAAGGTCTATAACCTTCCCCTTGCCCTTTATAACATCCTGCTTTGCCTCCGCATACGGCCTGTCTCCTGTAGTAAACAAATCACCCTTTTGGGCATTGGCTTCATGCTTTGCCATCGGACCGAAATCTACCTGTAATACAACAAGTGTCACCATAGCGATAATAGTAAAGAGTGCATAATAATTGTATGGAATGGCCTTTATGAAAATAGAAAAGCCATCCTCTCCCTTTACAAAGCCTGTAACCGCGGCTGCCCACGATGATATAGGTGCAATGATGCATACAGGCGCTGCTGTAGCATCTATCAGATATGCAAGCTTTGCTCTTGAAACCTGATGCTTGTCGGTGACAGGGCGCATCACACTTCCTACTGTCAGACAATTGAAGTAATCATCTATAAATATGAGTACTCCAAGTATTATAGCTGAAAGCTGGGCACCAACCCTTGTCTTTATGTGCTCACTCGCCCACTCTCCAAAGGCCGCCGAGCCGCCTGCCTTGTTCATCATGCTCACCATGACACCGAGCACGACTAAGAATATCAGTATTCCCACATTGTCCGAATCCGATAGCACTCCAACAAGTCCGTCCTCGAATATGTGAAGCACTGATCTCTCAGCCGAAAAACCCGGCTGAAATGCATTTCCATAAAACAGTCCGCCAATCACTATTCCAACGAATAATGAGCTGTAGACCTCTTTTGTGATAAGTGCCAGAACTATAGCCACAACAGGTGGAACAAGTGCCCAGACTGTGGCATACATAGAAGGCACGTATTCTGCTGCCAGAATCATTATTTTATCCTCCGTCTATCCTTTATGCTCTATCTGTCAACCGCGCCAACAAGCTCTGAAATATCCTTTACTCCATACCTGTCCATATACTCTGCGATGCCATCCACTATCTGCTCTGTGGTCTTTGGATTTACAAAGTTTGCAGTGCCGACTGAAACAGCAGTAGCTCCGGCAAGTATCATCTCTATAGCATCGGCAGCATTTGTGATACCACCCATTCCGATAATCGGAATATTGACTGCATGTGCTGTCTCGTAAACCATGCGCACTGCAACCGGATGAACCGCCGGACCACTCATGCCGCCTGTCTTGTTTGCTAACACAAAGCTTCTTCTGTTTATATCAATCTTCATGCCTGTAATTGTATTGATGAGCGAAACTGCATCAGCTCCACCGGCCTCTGCCGCCCTTGCTATCTCTGCAATACTTGTGACATTTGGAGAAAGCTTCATGATAACAGGCTGCTTTGCATATTTTTTAATCTCGCTTGTGATTGTCTCAACACCCTTTGGATCTGTTCCGAAGGCAATTCCGCCCTCCTTAACATTAGGGCATGAGATATTTATTTCCATCATATCAATAGGCTCATCCGCAAGACGCTTTACCACATCAAGATACTCGTCAAGCGAATGACCGCAGACATTTACCACAATCCTTGTATCAAACTGCTTTAAAAAAGGAATATCCCTCTTGCAGAAAAGCTCGATGCCTGGATTTTGAAGTCCGACTGCATTGAGCATGCCGCCGTACACCTCTGCTACTCTAGGTGTAGGATTACCCTCCCACGGCTTATTTGCAACACCCTTTGTAGTGACTGCACCAAGTCTGTTTAAATCAACAAACTCGCTGTACTCTGCACCGGAGCCGAATGTGCCGGATGCAACTGTAACAGGATTTTTCCACTCAACACCGGCCACATTTACTGACATATTACTCATTACAGCTCCACCTCCTTCGCATCAAAAACAGGTCCCTCTTTGCATATACGCTTGTTGTTTACATTGCTGTGGGCATCCTTGTCCTTTGTTTTGCATACGCACGCAAGACATGCACCGATTCCACATGCCATGCGCTCCTCCATTGATATAAAGCAGTCCATATCATGCTCTGCAGCGTAAGCCTTGAGTGCACGAAGCATAGGCATAGGTCCACATGCATAAATCACGTCTGCCTCAAGAGCATTCTCCTTTATTGCATCGATGACATTGCCCTTTGTGCCGACACTGCCGTCCTCTGTAGCTACAAAGGAAGCTGCCTGCTCCTTAAACTCATCGAGCAGGAAGGTATTCTCATCGCGATAGCCCATGACAATGTTCATATCGCATACTGCTGTTTTAATTTCTGCACCTTCCATTGCTGCCTGTCCCGAATTTTTTTCTTCACCTGATGTCTGCACAATGCCTGCATTTATATCCTTGGCAAGCTGCAGCATAGGCGGCACTCCGATTCCTCCGCCGATAAGAAATGCTTTCTTTCCCGGCTGTACTGTAAAGCCGTTTCCAAGAGGTCCTAAAATCCTTACCTTATCGCCCCTGACAAGCTTTGAAAATTCCTCTGTTCCCGTGCCTTCACCTGTCACACGGTACACGAGACGAATTGTGTCATCATCTCTGTTTATGCCGCAAAGGCTTATCGGACGCGGAAGCAGCTTACTCTTGTCATTTGAGTAAACCGATACAAACTGTCCCGCCTTTGCTGCCTTTGCAATTTTGTCTGTCTTAAGTGTGAGGTCGTAGATACCATTTCCGAGTGAGCTCTGGTCAACTACAACTGCAATCTCCTCAAATTTCTCTGCCATTTTATCTCCCTGGTTTCGTTTGTTAATATATTTAAGCTTTCTGAATAACTTATTAACGATTTGCAAGTGCTCCTGAGATATCCTCAATCATATCCTCAACAGCCTTGCGTGATGCATCTGCAAAATTCTCTGCTGTGATGCCCATATCCTTGTACTTATCCTGCTTGTATGCGCAGATGATTCCACGTGATGAATTGACAATTGCACCAAGTCCGTCCTCATTGAAGAAATGAACAAGGTCTGCGCCCTTTCCTCCCTGTGCGCCGTAGCCCGGTACGAGGATGAAGCTCTTAGGCATTACCTTACGAAGAATCTTACCCTGCTCAGGGTATGTTGCGCCGACAACCGCACCTACATAGCTGTATGAATCACCCATGCAGTCAGCTCCCCACTCTGCAACCTTCTCACCTACCCACTCATATAATGGGCGTCCGTCAATCATACGGTCCTGGAACTCTCCACTTGATGGATTAGATGTCTTTACAAGAATGAAGATACCCTTCTTCTCCTCCTTGCATACATCTACGAATGGCTTGATACCGTCTGTTCCAAGGTATGGATTGACAGTGGCAAAATCCTCATCAAAGGTAGAATAGCTCTTGCTGCCGATCTGTACCTTTCCGAGATGTCCTGTGGCGTATGCAGCCGATGTTGAGCCGATATCTCCACGCTTTACATCTCCGATAACCACGAGATCCTTCTCGTGACAGTAATCCACTGTCTTCTGGAATGCCTTAAGACCCTCCACTCCAAACTGCTCATACATGGCAATCTGTGGCTTTACCGCAGGAATCAGGTCATATGTGGCATCCACAATAGCCTTGTTGTACTGCCAGATAGCTTCCGCAGCACCGGCCGGTGTCTCTCCAAGCTCGTCAAATGCCTTCTTTGTGATGTGCTCAGGCACATATGAAAGCATCGGGTCGAGACCTACTACGATAGGTGCGTTTGTTTTCTTGATTTTGTCTACTAATTTGTTGATCATTCTTTCGTCCTCTTTATGCGTATTTTATTATACAGACAGATATTGTGATTATTAAATATCTGCATACAGTTATAAATATTTTATAGCATAAACTAAATTCTTGCAACCCAAAATATAATAGCAGGGAGTATAGCATTAATTGTTGCTATACTCCCTGCTATTTTCACCTTTACAGCTTCCATTTTTCAATCACACATTGATGTTCTTTTGTCTTTTTATCGTAGTTTATTCCAACAAGAAGCAAATTACCCTTATAATCCTTCAAGGCTTCCATATACTGTCTCGACTTTATCTGTGAAATGGCACCATCAACATTCTTATCATATTTCAATTCAATAACAACTGCCGGCTTATCCAAATGACTCACTCTTGGAATAAAGCATACATCAGCAAAGCCTTTTCCTGTTGGTAATTCACGAACTATTGAGTAATACTCCCTGGCCGAATAAAATGCCAAATTAATTGTACAGCTTAAAGAATTCTCATCATTATACCGTAAAATAGATATCTCATTATGTGCCTTATCAATTCCGTCAGCAACCGCAGCACCATTCATATTCCACAAACTCTCAAGCAATTTTTGTGATGCTTTTATTGATTTTGATACTTCATCCCAATCCATTGTACTAATTGCATTAAGATATTCCTTTGACACCTCTCGATTTGGAATTGAAACCTCTTCCGTCTCACTATCATATGTCAGGTAGCCTAGATGTACTAAAAGTGTAAGCACATCATCCTTTGTGGCAAATGATGTCATGTCATTTTCAAATGTGCCTGTATTTATTTTCTCACTTTCACCGGCAAGCATTTTAATCACGGCATCTTTTAGACCATCCATATTCATTTGAATATAAACCTTGAGAGCCTCGTAAGTTTCAGTCTGATTCCAATAAGTACCAAATTTATGCTTTAGCATGGCTTCTACTACAGACTTCGGACTGTACATCGCATATTTCTTTACTCCATATTTGCTATGGGACACGAGCTTATATCCATTGTACCATGCCCTTGCCTCTTCAAAGTCCATATCATATCTGTCACACAATTCTCTGACCTCATCATCTGTAAAGCCAAAGTACTCTGCCAAAGCTCCCATATCTGTCATGGAATATTCCGTGAACATATTAAGAGCAGAATGTGAACCATATTTTTTAATCGGCAGTATACCTGTCATGTATGCAAGCGCTATATAGTCTTTATCCTTAAGCCATCCTCTCAAAAAATCAAGGTATTTCTTCTGCGCTTCTTTATCCTGCGTAAATTCTCTAAACAGACAATCCCATTCATCAATAAGAATCACAAACGGCCTGCCTGTAGACATAAAAACATCCTGCATTACTCTCACAATATTTGACTTGTCCCGAAAAATAATATCCTTACACTCTATTGAAAAGTCATCCGTAATGTATTCGCACAGCATTTTAAGCATATCATCAACGCTGTGTGTAACACTCAAAAAGTCCTGCATATTAATTTTGAGTACATCATACTTGTTAATATGCCTGTCATACGACTCATCATGACTTATTTTAAGGCCTTTAAATAAATTTTCTGCATCAGTCTTTCGACCATAATATGCTGAAAGCATATCCATGGCCATTGACTTTCCGAATCGCCTTGGACGGCTTACACACATATACCTTTGTAATGTATTTATACACTTATTCGTTTCTTTAATCAGACCGCTTTTGTCAACAAAAATCTCTGAATTTATCGCAAGCTCAAACGATCTTCCTGTCGGATTAACGTAAATGCCCAATCAATATGCCTCCCTGTTAATATGTTACTCTTTATTATACCTGCTATTTACTGGTTTGCAACAATATTTATATATTGTATTATTGATAAGCAACGTTATTGCTATAAAAATAGACTTAACTACTAATTCTACAATAACGCAGCATATTATGATTGTGTATAGGTTCATATGCTGATATTTCAATCCACACTCCCACGAGAGGAGCGACTGCAGTAAGTGCGGTGGTGTGACTACTGCAAGATGATTTCAATCCACGCTCCCGCGAGAGGAGCGACTACCTGCAGGATATGCAGCAGTCCAGTATAACATATTTCAATCCACGCTCCCGCGAGAGGAGCGACTACGAGATTCTTCCTTTTGGTTCGCTTTCCAAGATTTCAATCCACACTCCCGCGAGAGGAGCGACTTCACCTCTTCTTAATGCGCACGTGGCTTACAAATTTCAATCCACGCTCCCACGAGAGGAGCGACAAGCTTTGACTGCTTCTTCAACATCTGTAAGCTGAATTTCAATCCACGCTCCCACGAGAGGAGCGACTAAAAGTGGTAAAGTAATTTTTATCGAAAGTTTTATTTCAATCCACGCTCCCACGAGAGGAGCGACTACTCACCGATTTTTAGTTTTTCGGTTGTGCCGTCAATTTCAATCCACGCTCCCACGAGAGGAGCGACATAGCCACCATGCCGGTCTCGTCAGATGTCATACCATTTCAATCCACGCTCCCACGAGAGGAGCGACACTTACTACCGGTCTTTTGTCGGCCGGAATATCTCTATTTCAATCCACGCTCCCACGAGAGGAGCGACGAAATAATTTGCATTTGCCTTTGCTGTATCTTTTATTTCAATCCACGCTCCCACGAGAGGAGCGACATTCTTGTCTCAAGTTCAGATAACATCTGTTGTTGATTTCAATCCACGCTCCCACGAGAGGAGCGACCTGAGCAGTCTTTCCATCTTCAAACTCGACAGTATTTATTTCAATCCACGCTCCCACGAGAGGAGCGACGAAACAGTCATTGAATCGGAAATAGATCATACTATTTCAATCCACGCTCCCACGAGAGGAGCGACGTTGACATTGATTACTATAATCTTGAGTTAACTAAATTTCAATCCACGCTCCCACGAGAGGAGCGACGGTATACAGCTTTAACACAACATCGCCAGATAATATTTCAATCCACGCTCCCACGAGAGGAGCGACGGTTAATGGCATTTCACCCGTCATGGTTAAAGATATTTCAATCCACGCTCCCACGAG
>PPYF01267939.1_pt1 | contig 18890 bp, 16 predicted proteins | sample 1559871 | NCBI WGS metagenome assembly PPYF01 (sample SAMN08240021, study PRJNA423297) | Human gut metagenome, whole genome shotgun sequencing project. | reverse complement strand
CAGGAATATCCTGTATAATCATACAGTCAATAAGGGTTATAGGTTACCTTTATCAACCTAAATACATTATATAAGGAATGACGTATTAATGGCAAATAAAACTAACGAATTATCGCATTCAAAATGGGTATGCAAATATCATATAGTCTTTACACCTAAGTATAGACGAAAAATCATTTATAATCAATACCGTGAGGATTTAATAGAAATTTTAAACGGTTATGTTCGTACAAGGGTGTAGAAATTATCGAAGTCATATGATGCCTGATTAGAGAGTATTATTTGAAAAGGTACAACAGATAGCCATAGCCTTCGGCTTCCATCTGTTCGTAGGGGATAAAGCGCAGGGAAGCACTGTTGATGCAGTAACGTACACCGTTGGGTGATTCGCGGTCACCGGTGAAAACATGGCCCAAATGCGAATCACCGCTGCGGCTGCGCACTTCGGTGCGTACCATACCATAGCTTGTATCCTTGCGTTCGACTAGCAAAGGTGCTTCAATAGGCTTGGTAAAGGCGGGCCAGCCGCAGCTGCTCTGATATTTGTCGGTTGAAGAAAAGAGCGGTTCGCCGGTTACGATATCAACATAGATGCCTTTGGCAAATTTATCCCAGAATTCGTTGTGGAACGGTCGTTCGGTACCGTTTTGCTGTGTTACCTGAAATTGTTCTGCGGTAAGCTTATCGCGTATAGTTTCGGCAGCAGGTTTTTTGTAGGCACCGGCATCAATTTTCAAACTGCTGAGCAGTTTGATTTTGGCAGGCGATATGTGGCAGTATCCGCCCGGATTTTTATCAAGATAGTTCTGATGATATTCTTCTGCCGGATAATAGTTTTTCAGTGGTCCGACTTCGACTGCAAATACCTTATGACGACCGCGTTCCAGTTCCACGATACGTTCTACGACAGCCTGCACTTGTGTATTGGTATAGTAGATGCCAGTCTGATACTGTGTTCCGGTATCATTACCCTGTTTGTTGAGGACTGTTGGGTCAATAACGTAAAAATATGCCAAGAGCAGATGGTCAAGACTTACCTTTGCCGGATCGTATTCAACACGCACGGTTTCGCGAAAACCGGTTTTCCCGCCCAAGATTGTCTGATACTTGGCATCTGCTTTGCCTGTGCCGTTGGCATAACCGCTTTGGGCATCGATTACGCCAGGTATGGATTGCATCAGTTTTTCCAACCCCCAGAAGCAGCCTCCTGCAAGATAGATAACGTTTTCTTTTTCTTGGGAAAAATCCATAATTGTGACCTCCTTGACCTTGGGGATTAGTTGTTGTTTAGCAGATTGTTGTATACGTGTGTTGGCAAAGCAGCTGGTAATTAAAAGCAACATTCCTGCGAGAATAATGACAGATTTTTTTAGCATGACGGCACGCTCCTTCCTGTATCGTGGGGTGAGTGGCTGAGAACTGCTTATATCTTTAAGATAGCAGAAAATAATATTCTATGTCAATGGATAATCATGATTACTCAATGAAAACTATTTGTCCTTTTTGTAAATAAGAATAAGGCGGATATAAATGACAGGAGTGTCAGCATTGAGAAAATTTTATCTATGAGGAAATTAATCAGCAGCGTCTGTTAAATGCAAGAAGATCATAGGTAAATATTGCCAGATACTTAATTTTATAAAGAAAACAGAGCATAAAAAATCTCTGCCAAGGTGCTTGCAAACACCGTAAGCAGAGATTTTGATTTTGGGATATTGGAATAATATGCGGCTTTATTTATTTTTCGTCGTCAAATTTTTCGGGGAAGAAAATGCGCAGTGTTTTTTCATCAGCTGTCTTGCCGAAGCTGTTGCCGATGAAGAAGCACAGCAAGGAAAGACCGATGCCAAGCACAATCTGATGCAGATCGAGCACCTTAATTTTGAAGACCATAGCCAGGCAGTAGATGATAACGCCGCCGCCCATGGCTGCAATAGCGCCGTATTTGTTGGCCTTGGGCCAGAAAAGACCGAAAATCAGTACCCAGAAGAAGGCTGTTTCCAGACCGCCGAAGGCAAACATATTAATCTGCCAGATAACGCTTGGCGGTTTTATGGCAATGGCATAAACCAAAAGGCCGAGAATAATTGTCACGCCCAGGCTGTAGAGGCGAATCTGATTATTGCTGAGCTGTTCTTCGCGCTTGCCCTTGATGTTCATGTAAACGTCCTTAACGATAGAGGAGGACGAGGAAAGCAGCAGCGAGGATACGGTGGAAATGGTTGCTGCAATCGGTCCGATGATAATGACGCCGGCCCAGAAGGGAGTGAGGCTTTGCACGATGGCGATAGGCATGATGTTATCAACGCTGTTGCCGTAGGCTGTAATAGGTCCGGTAAGAATACCTTTGCTGATGACACCGATCCAGGTTGCGACAAGCGTCATAGCGCCTATGACAATGGTGCCAATAATCATAGCATTGTGCAACGCCTTGGTATCCTTGTAGCTGATGCCGCGGACAACAGATTGCGGCAGCGACAGCGTACAGATACCGACGAGCAGCCATTGGCTGATATACAGAGAAATCGGCATTTTGCCGCGGGAAAGCGGCTCCAGCATATCGGGGTGCTGCGTGCTGATGTAGCTCATGATTTTGTTGAAGCCGCCGCCTGTGTGCATCATGCCGCCCATGAGGATGCAAAGGCCGACGATCATGGCGATGGCGCAGCAGGCGTCGGTAACGGCAACGCCCTTAAAGCCGCCGATAGTGGTGTAGATGACAACAATTAGGCCGAACATCGTGAGGCCGGTGAGGTAAGAAAAGCCGGTTACTGCTTCGAAGAGCTTGGCAGCGCCGACGAACTGTGCCACCATAGTGGCGCAGAAGAAGGCGACAATAACAACGGCGGCCATGTTCGCCAGAAAGTCTGAATGATAGCGGGCACGCAGTACGTCAATGACGGTTACGGCGTCAATTTCGCGCGCGATGAGGGCAATTTTTTTGCCGAACACGCCCAAGACGAGGAAGATAACGACTACCTGTACGATGGCCATGTACAGCCAGCCGTAGCCGATAACCCAGGCTACGCCCGGACCGCCGACGAAGGTGCTTACGCTGCTGTAGGTGGCAGCGGTGGTCATAGCCAGCACAAAGCCGCCGAGAGTACGGCCGCCGATGAAGTAATCCTTGGCGAAATCCTTTTGCCTGTTTTCTTTTGACGTGCGCTGGATATAGGCGCTGATGCTCAACAGAATCAGCAGGAAGGCCAGTGCGGGTAAAATGTTTACAATACTACTCATGCTGTTTATCCTCCGTGCTGTCATCCAAATCAAAGTTGACAAATACCTTCTTAGTCAGGAAAACGGTAACAGCGATGGCAAAGAGCCAGGTGCCGACACAGCCGCCCCAAACCCAAAGAGGTGTATGCCAAAAGGTAATATCGCTGTCTGCGAGTCCAAAGCCTGTCAGGCACCAGAAGATGATGACGGCGATGGTGGCGATAACGGTAGCCAGAGCTTCACGGTTAGCCTGGCGGAATTTATCACTGCGCTTCATATAAACTGCTCCTTTCGTACAGACAATGCTGTCTGCTTACGTTAATAAATTTATTTTACCACAAAATATGCAGAAATACTTGCAAAATATGCTTAAGAGCATCATAAAATATCAGACGCCTGGTGTAATTTGACGGCTGTCTGTGTTATAATGTATCTTGGTGATTAATTTGAAGAAAACAATGTATAATTTAGCTACAATGTGGCTGACGCTGAGCGTCATTTTTTTCCTTTGTGAATATGTAACCGGTATGCTGCATGTTGTTACCCTGGGCGGTCTGGTGGCAGGTTCCTTTATCGAAGGCGCTTTTATGTGCCTGGGCCTGAAGCTGATGCATGTTATTGTCGACAAGCAGTTTTTGCTGACAAGGCTGCAGGAGCTTGCGCAGCGCAGAAATGATTGCATAAAGGCTATGCTGGTGATGGCTGCCTTTTCCATGGAGGGTGCCGTAACCGTTTGCCGCATGCTGCCGGGTTATGACCTTAACTTTGGCATTATGCACGGTATTTTTCTTTTGCTGCTTTATCCGGCAGCCGCTATTGTGTTGGATAAATTGATGTTAAAGGAGCAGGTTGAGCATGGAAATTAAGTTGATTGCCAGCGATATGGATGATACACTTTTAAATAAGGACTGCCAAATTTCTCCGCGTAATGAGGCAGCTATCAGAAAGGCACTGGACGCAGGCAAGATTTTTTTGATTGCCACGGGCAGAATGTACGTTTCCGTGCGTCCCTATGCGCAAAAGCTGGGCCTTGATGTGCCGCTGGTTACCTATAACGGCGCTCTCGTTAAGGGCAGCCTGAGCGGTAAGGTTTATTACGAGCACAAGATGAAGCTGCCTACAGCCAACGAGGTACTGGCGTACTGCCGCGAGAAGGGCTATTACCTGCAGCTTTATGTGGGTGACAGTATTTTGATTAAGCAGGAGAATGACTGTTCCCGCATGTATACCAAAATCAGCGGTATTCAGACGACTGCTATCGGTGATGCACTGTATCATACGGATGAAGAACCGTACAAGATTCTGGTAATGACCAAGAGCGAGGAATTTTCCGATGTATGGCAGCAGTTCAAAGAGGATTTTGCCGGCAAGCTGGATGTTACCAGCTCCAAAGACAATTTCCTGGAGCTGATGGAGCCCGGTGTCAACAAATGGGAGGCGGTTAAGAGCGTAGCTGCAAGCTACGGCGTACAACCGCAGGAAATTATGTGCATCGGTGATTCCAATAACGATGTGAAGATGATTGCCAATGCCGGTATCGGCGTTGCTGTTGCCAATGCTAAGGACAGCGTGAAGCAGAATGCAAAAATCATTACGGCATCCAATAATGATGACGGTGTTGCTTTGGTAATCGAAAGCATTTTGACGCCACAGGCAGCGGAATAAAATGAGGGAGCGTGTTTAGTGCGCTCCCTTTTAATAATGTAGAGATAAGGTTGGTGACAGTAATGGCAGAGGAAAAATCTTTATTGGAATATGTGCGCAGGCAGGCGGAGCTAAATCAGCAGGATGATAAAAAGCAGCAGGCTCTGCAGGAAGCTCATGCACACGCTCACAACCATCCTAATAAGAAGAAAGTTGTCAACCGCCTGGCACGCATTGAAGGCCATGTGCGTTCTATCAAGACTATGGTAGATAACGACAGGGATTGCTCTGAGGTGCTGATTCAGATAGCTGCGGTGCGCAAGGCGCTGGATAATACGGCCAAGGTTATTTTGAAGGACCATCTGGAGCATTGCATTCTGCACGCTATCGAAAAGGGTGAGGGCAGCAAAAGTCTGGAAGATTTTGAAGCGGCTATTGACCAATATCTGCGCTAAAAAAAGACTGCACGTTAAGAACGTGCAGTCATGTTTGAGATTAGACCAAAGCTACTCTTTGCTGCAGCTTGGGAACGAAGAACAGTAAAAAGCTGCTGCGGGCAATATAGAAGATGAGGAAGGCCAGCCACAGGCCGATGTTGCCGTAAAGCGGGATAAGCGTAAAGTAGGCGGTAAGGTAACAGCCTGCGGTCAGCAGCATGGAGATGCAGATAGGCCTGGTGTAGAGCGCACCATTGAAGACGCCGTAGTAGACGATGCCAAGCGCGCTGATAAGCGGGAAGAAGGCTATGAACAAATCGTACTGTTGCGCTGTGGCAATGACGCTGTGCAGATTGGTGAAGCAGCCAAGAATGGCGTGACGACAGCAATAATAGCCGACAGTCTGCAGCAGGCCGAAGCCGATGGCCCAGATGAAGCTGATGCGCAGCGTATCATTGAGCATGGAGCGGTCATGCTCGCCGAAGGCAATGCCGGAATAGATGGCACCTGCCTGCGAAAGGCCGGTCAGAATATCACCCATGATGAATTGGATCTGGAAAAGAATAGAATTAGCGGCCAAAAGCTCGCCGCCGAAGGCTGAGCTTTGATGCATAAAGCTGTTGACCATGATAATCATGCAGAACATACGCACGGTGAGATGCGAACCGCATTGCAGCATCTGGCGGCAAGTGGGACCGGAAAAGATTTTTCGCAGCGGAACTGCTGTCAGCGGCAGGGGCTTATGCTTGGCATAAAAGTACAGAATAGCTAAAAAGCCGGTAATATTGGCGATGCAGGTGGCAGCAGCAACGCCGGTTACCTCATAATGCAATACAATGACAAAAAGCACGTCCAGCAGCAGGTTGATGATGTTGCTGGCAAGTGCGGTGAGTACAGCGATACGTACATGCAGCGTGCCGGCGAACCATCCCTGTGCAGTCTGGAAAACGAGCGTCAGCGGCATAATCCAAATGAGCATGCGATAATATTGCTCTAACATAGGCCTGGTTGCTGCGTCGGGATTGAAGAGCAGCAAAGCTGTCCGCCAGATAGGCTCCTGCAAAATGACGAGCAGCAGGCCGATGCCGAAGGCTGCAAGCACTCCGCGGATAAAAGCACCGGCAAGCAGCTTGCGATCATGCTGACCTAAGGCTTGTGCCGCAAAACCGCTGGTAGATATTTTCAGAAAGCCGAAAAGCCAATAGACTGTGCTGAAAATTACTGCGCCTAAAGAAACGGCGTTAATGTATGTATAATTCCCCAAATGCCCGACTACTGCAGTGTCGACAGCACCCATAAGCGAGGCCGCCATTGTAGAAAATGTAAAGGGAAGACTTGTTTTTATAAACTCCATATGAGATAATTTCATTGCTGCACCACATTCCTATTAAATTTCTTGCAAAACTATAATAATCCCCTATAGGGGATAATGTCAATAGGAATAGTTATCATTAATTAGCTTTTTCCTGAAAAATTTACATAAAAGCTGTGTTTTTGTTCAAAAGAAGGGATATCTATGTCTATTCTGCCGATTTTCATACCGCATGCAGGCTGTCCGCATCAATGCGTTTTTTGTAACCAAAAGACAATTAGCGGACAGAAGCTGGCTGCTGTCGCAGGTGCCAAGGAGCAGCTTGCGCGTTGGCGCAGCTGGCTGCGTCCGAGCGTGGTCAACGAGGCGGCGTTTTACGGCGGCAGTTTTACCGGGCTGCCCTTGGAGCTGCAGGAGGAGCTTTTGGCGCTGACGGACGCATTGCTGGCCGAAGGCTTTATCGGTAGCGTGCGCCTTTCCACACGCCCGGACTATATAGATGAAGAACGCTTGCAGCTTTTGCAGTGTCATGGGGTGCGCTTGGTGGAGCTGGGCGTGCAGTCGCTTGATGACAGGGTGCTGGCGGCAGCGGAGCGCGGACACACGGCGGCGCAGGTGGCGCCGGCGGTGGCGCTTTTAAAACGCTTCGGCTTTCAAGTCGGCCTGCAGCTGATGGTGGGCATGCCCGAGCAAAGCTTTGACAGCGTGCAGGAAACAGTACGCAAAGCGATAGCAATGCAGCCTGACGTGGCACGCATCTATCCTTTATTAGTAATCAAGGGTACGCCGCTGGCTGCGGACTACGCGGCGGGGCGTTTTGTACCGCTGACGCAGGAGGAGGCCGTGACGCATGCAGCCTGGGTTTACCGCGAACTGACGGAAGCAGGCGTGAATGTTATCCGCATCGGCCTGCAGCCTGACGATGAGCTGTGCGCACCGGGCAACATTCTTGCGGGGCCGTTTCATCCGGCGATGGGTGAGCTGGTGAAAAGCAGAGTGTTGCGTGATAAGATTACCCCGCAATTAGCCAAGCTGACTGACTGCGGTGCTGTTGATATCCTTTGTCCTGCGCGTCTGGAATCCAAGCTGCGCGGGCAAAAAAGCTGTAACCTGCGCTATTGGCAGGAACGCTTCCCGGGGCTTAAGCTGCAGATAATTCAAGATAAGGCAGATGAGATAAGAGTATGTCCGCATGTAAATCCTTCGCACCGATAGCAGACGAAGATAGCAGAATATTGATTTTAGGCTCCATGCCGGGAATAAAATCCCTGGAGCAGCAGGAATATTACGCACATCCGCAGAACCGCTTCTGGCGTTTGCTGGCGCTGCTGCTGGATGAAGCTGTACCGCAGGATTACGCTGCCAAGCAGGCCTTGCTGCATAAGCATCACTTGGCGCTGTGGGACACGCTGGGCTATTGCGAGCGTGACGGCAGCCTGGACAGCAACATCAAAAACGAAGCGCCGAATGCTGTTGCGGAGCTTGCAGGTGAGCTGCCGCATTTGCAGGCGGTAGTCTGCAACGGCGGTAAGGCTGGTGCGGCCTTTAAAAAATATTTTGCCAAAAAAATGCCTGAGCAGGTGCAAATTTTTTATCTGCCGTCTACAAGTCCTGCCAACGCGCGCCTGCGTTTGGAGGATTTGGCAGAGCATTGGCAGGTTATTTTGCAATTTTTAGCATAAGTGAAGTTCTGCAAGGTGTAAAAAAACACCGTTTTATGATACAATAAAAAGATATAATAACTGACTTAGAGAAAATGGGTGATTTCTAGTGCGTTTAAAGTCCTTTTCAACCTATGGCTTTAAATCCTTTGCTGATAAAACTGAATTGACCTTTGACAAGGGAATTACTGCTGTTGTCGGACCGAACGGTTCGGGCAAGAGCAATATTTCGGATGCCATCCGTTGGGTGTTGGGCGAGCAGAGCGCCAAGTATCTGCGTGGCAGCAAAATGGAGGATGTTATCTTCTCCGGCAGCGGCAAGCGCAGAGCGTTGGGCGTAGCAGAGGTCACCGTTGATTTTGATAACAGCGACAGAACACTGCCGCTCGATTTTGAGCAGGTAAGCCTGACGCGCCGCATTTTCCGCAGCGGTGAAAGCGAATATGCGATTAATAAAAAAAGCTGCCGTCTGAAGGATATAATCGACCTGATGGCAGATACCGGTCTTGGTAAGGGCTCGATGTCCATTATCGGCCAGAATAAAATTGATGAGGTCTTAAACAGCCGTCCCGAGGACAGACGCAGTCTGTTTGAAGAGGCGGCAGGTATTGCCAAGTACCGCTTGCGTAAAAAGGATGCGGTGCGCAAGCTGGATGATACGGCCAACAATCTTACGCGTATCAATGATATCCGTAGCGAAGTAGATGCGCAGGTAGAGCCGTTGGCGCAGGCAGCAGCCAAAACTCAGCAGTTCAACGAGCTAAGCGAGGAGCTGTGCCGTTGCCGTTTATCTGTACTTTTGCGTCGCTTGGACGCTTTGGAGGAAACCGGCAGAGAGCTGCAGACGAAAAAGGAAGCGGCGGCAAGTGCTTATTCCGAGCAGGCAGCTAAGGTCGGCAGCATGCAGGCTGAGGCTGTGCAGGTACAGCAGGAGCTGGATAAGCTGGCCGAGGCTTATAATAAATTGCAGGATGATATCAAAAACCGCGAGACTGCTCTGGAAAAGCTGCGCGGCGACCAAAAGGTTTTGGATGAACGTGTCAGCCAGAACGAAAAGGCCGGCGAACGCCTTGTGCAGCGCAATGAACGTTTAGAGCAGCAGGTGCGCGAGCAGGAAGCAAGAATGCAGGAGCTGGCAGCAGAGTTTGATGCTGTCGAGAAAAGACATGCTGTGGCCGATGGCGCTGTGAAGCAGCTGCAGGCGCAGCGTGACGAGCAGAGCGCCAAGCTGGAAGAGGCGAAGCGCAATGATGAGCAGGCGCAATCGCAGTTTTTCAGCGGTATGCAGGAGCTGATTAATCTCCGCAACGAGCTGCACAATCTGGAACAGGAGCAGGAGCAGCGCGCACGTCGCCGCGAGGCCCTGAAGAAAAGTATAGAAGAAGCCGAAGCGGCGGACCGTCAGGCACAGGAGCAGTACAACAGCCTGTTGGAGCAGCAGTCGCAGTGCGCTCACGGTATGGAGCTGGTGCGCAAAAAGGGCGAGGAGCTGCGCAGTGCCTATGATGCAGGTCAAAAGGAGCTGCAGGCTGTACGCAGCAGTCAGCAGCAGTGCCAGCGTCAGCTGACGGCGGCCGAAACACGCGAGCAGAGCTTAAAGCGTCTGCAGCAGAGCTACGAGGGTTTCAGCTATGGCATCAAAGCGGTGCTGAAGGCGCAGGAGCCTTGGCGTGAGCAGGTTGTAGGCGTGGCAGCGGAGCTGTTGCAGGTAGAAGATAAATATGTCGCTGCTATCGAAACAGCGTTGGGCGAGGGTGCGCAGAACCTGGTGATGCGCTCTGCCAATGCGGCGAAGGAAGCAATTGCTTATTTGAAGCGTTCCAATAGCGGACGCGCAACCTTCCTGCCGCTGGATACCGTACAGCGTCGCGGCCCGAACCGCGAGGAGGAAGCACTGGCGAAGCTGCCGGGAATTCTTGGCTATGCGGTTGATTTAATCGGCTTCAAGCCCGAGGCGGAAAACGCTGTCCGCTTTTTGTTGGGCAGAGTGCTGATTGCCGAAAACATTGATGCTGCCTTGGCTGCAGCAAAGGCCGGACGCTACCGTCTGCGCGTAGTTACGCTTGACGGCGATGTGGTAAACGCCGGCGGCAGTATGAGCGGCGGCAGTAAAAAGCATAAGGAAGGCTATTTGAGCCGTAATGTAGAAATTGCTCAGGCGGCAGCACAGGTGAAGCAGCTGCATGCCGAGATGCTCAGCTGGCAGGAAAAGCTGGAGGAGCTGGAAGAAACCGAAGGCAAGCAAAAGGAGCAGCTGCAGCAATTGGCAGCAGAGCTGCGTCAGCAGCAGCTTAAGGCCGACAGGCTCAAGCTCAATCTGGAGCAGGTACAGCAACAGAAAACGCGCGATAATGAGCGCCTGCTGCTGCTTTTGGATGATCGCAGCAATATCACTGCGGCCTATATGGCAAACCGTGATAAGGTTAAGGAGCTGCGCGCGGCAGTTGCCGAGCGCGAAGGACAGGATACCGAGGCCAAGGAGCTGTTGGATAACCTGAAGAAGGAAATCGCTAAATACGGCAGTGCGGTTACTGCATTGGATAACCAGCTGCAGGATGCCAAAATTACGCTGCAGACCTCTGCCGTACGCACGCAGGATATCAGCAAGGCTATGCACAGCCTTGACCATGATACACTGCGGCTGCAGGAGGAAATTGCTGCCAATCAAAAAGAGCAGGAGCGCAGACAGCAGGAAATTGCCGACTGTGGTGTGCAAAAGCAACGCCTGCAGCAGCAAAGCGATGAGCTGTTGGCACAACTGCAGCAGATTCTGGGCGGTAAGGATGACTTTGCTCAGAAGCGCGGCAGCCTGCTTGATAAACAGCAGGATATTGAAAAAGAGATTGCCGGACTGCGCAAGCAGGTGAATGACAGTGAAGCACAGCTGAAGCAGACAGAGCTGGACTTGGCACGGCACGAAAGCAACTGCGGCCATATTCGTGAGCAGCTGCAGCAGGATTATCAGCTGGATGAGGCGGCGGCGCGCGGTCAGGATTTTGCCGAGCTGCAGGCCATGGATCTGGCGGCGCTGCAAAAACAGGAAAGCTGTCTGACACTGCAGATTGCAGACCTGGGACCGATTAATGCGGCGGCGATTGAAGAATATAACGCAGTGAAGGAGCGCAGCGAATTCCTGTGTAAGCAATATAATGATTTGTGTATAGCAAAGGAAAATCTGGAGGCTGTTATCGCAGAAATCAACAGCGGTATGACCAAACGCTTCAAGGAGGCCTTTGCCAAAATCAACGAATACTTTGCGCAATGCTATGTCAAGATATTTGGCGGCGGTACGGCGGTGCTGCGTCTCACAGAGCCGGATAATCTGCTGGATTCCGGTATTGATATCGATGTCCAACCACCCGGCAAAAAGCTGCAGAGCCTGTATCTGATGAGCGGCGGCGAAAGAGCGCTGACGGTTATCGCACTGCTCTTTGCTCTTTTGAGCTATCAGCCTTCGCCGTTCTGCATTCTGGACGAAATTGACGCGCCTTTGGATGATGCCAACATTCAGCGTTTTGCCGATTTCCTGCGGGATTATGCAGGAAACACGCAGTTTATCGTGATTACACACCGCAAGGGAACGATGGAATGCGCTGATATCATGTATGGCGTAACTATGGAAGAATCCGGTGTTTCTAAACTATTATCCGTAAAAATAAATGCAAAGGAGAATGAATAATGGGATTTTTTGAGCGTTTAAAGGAAGGCCTTTCTAAAACAAGACGCAATTTTACTGACCGCATTCAGGAGCTTGTAGGCCTGTCTGCTGCGATTGACGATGATTTTCTCGATGAGCTGGAAATGATTCTGCTGTCTGCGGACGTAGGCGTAAAAACTACCGAAAAGCTGATCGACGCAGTGCGCAAAGCAGCGAAGAAGAAAGAAATCAGCGGTACCGAGGATGTTATACCTTTCTTGAAAAAATATATGGCAGAAATGCTGGCAGACAGCGGCCAACGTACACGTATCGGTGCCAAGCCGACGGTTATTCTTGTTGTTGGCGTTAACGGTGTAGGCAAGACTACTACTATCGGCAAGCTGGCAAATTACTTCACTTTGTTCAAATACAAGGTTGTTCTGGCAGCAGGCGATACCTTCCGCGCTGCGGCAGGCGAGCAGCTGCAAATTTGGGGCGAGCGTGCGCATTGCGACGTTATCCGCCATGCAGAAGGTGCTGATCCGGCGGCAGTTGTCTTTGACGCTATGAAGGCAGCGATTGCGCGTAAGGCAGATATCCTCTTTATTGATACTGCAGGACGCTTGCATAACAAGGCTAACCTGATGAACGAGCTGGAAAAAATTCACCGCATTATTAAGCGCGAAATTCCTGAAGCTCCGCACGAAACCTTCCTGGTTCTGGATGCTACTACCGGTCAGAACGCAATCAATCAGGCTAAGGTGTTTATGGAAACCGCCAAGGTTACCGGCGTTGTACTCACAAAGCTGGACGGCACTGCTAAGGGCGGTGTGGTTGTGGCAATTAAGGAAGAGCTGGGACTGCCAGTTAAATGGATTGGCGTAGGCGAAGGCATTATGGACTTCCGCCCCTTTGAGCCGGATAAGTTTGTCGAAGCACTTTTTGACAGCGGTAAATAAGATGCTCTTGCAGCTGACAGGCGTTGAGTCCTGTTGTTTATATGAAGATGTTTGAAAATCTCCCGACAGCTGTGTTTGGCAGCGTTCGGGAAATTTTTTGTGCGGGCAGAAAAAAAGCCGTGTGCGGAAGCACACGGCGGTGGTAGTAGGGGCTAGGATCATTCTTGCTTCTCTACATGCATATCATGCTTTAGCTTTTCTATATCATCAATAGACAAACCGGAAAGTTCAACGATTTCTTGCGGAGAATAGGAACCTTTAGCCAGCATGAGTTTAGCTACTCTGAGTTTTTCTTCGGCTATACCTTCGGATTTTCCTTCAGTTCTACCTTTAGCCTCACCTTCGGCAAGAGATTCTTCGCGAATATCCTTCATACGCATTTCATAAGTCATATAGGAATCCCTCACGTTCTTATCAAGCTTGTTCAGCCTTAATTTTTTCAACCTGCTCAACAGAAAGCGAAGTACCTTTAGCGACATCTTGTACTGACAAACCCATCCTTAAAAGACGCTTAGCAGTAGCAAGTTTTTCTTCGGCTATACCTTCAGCTTTACCTTCAACTCTACCTTTAGCTTCACCTTCGACAAGAGTATCCTTTATACGCATTTCGTAAGTCATATAGGAATCCCTCACTTTCTTATCATTCTTGATTTCCGTAATCGTATCGGCAACCTCACGGGTGTAGTTGCTGGTAACTGTATTGTTGTTGATGTAGTCAAACAGGCTTTGAATATCCGGCGATACATCGCCATTAGTGCCTAATGTGTTAAGAAACATAATAGCAGCTTCATCTGCTAATTCAATCTCCATGTTTTCCATGCAACGTCTTTTAAAAGTATAAATACGCTGGGAATCCTCAAAGAAGTCAAACAGGCAGAAGAAGATGATATAAGTGGGAGAAAGCTCGTCATAATCTTGTCCCTTTTGCAGCATATCTGTATCCAACATGGCCTGGTAGTAGCGAGTGCGCTTGGGAAGTTGAAATTTACCAGTACGGCTGACAGGATTTTTGACCTGCATTTCGAGATTATAGTGCGTATTGGTGTCATCAGCAATTCTGACGTCCAGGCGAATACCATGGCTGTCGGGATAAACATCAAGTGTCTGTTCTGCTTCAAGATAGGTGATATCTGCAATTTTGGTGTGTAAAAGCTCCTCCAGAATATGCTTGCAGATGCGCTTTCTGAGCATAACGTGCTTGAACAGAAAATCATTGGAAAGAGTGAGTTTGTCAAGATTAGATACTTGCTTTTTCATATGTTTCCTCCTTTGATTATAGCATAAAGTTAGGCAAAAATATATAAGATGGCAGATGTAAAAAAAGCGCCTGCCGAAGGCTCGACAGGCGCCACTGGTCCGCACGACCAGGCAAGAGCTCCGCAAAATTGCGGTGGCTCATGCAACTAAGGTAATTATAACATAGAAAAAGAATAAAAACAATAGTTCGTAAAGCAAACATTTTTTGCAGATAAAAGCGCTCCCAGTTTTTGCAAAAAAGGCAACTACTAAGAATATCTTCTGCTTTTTTCTGTTTAATCGAATTACGATTCATGATATACTTATTAGGATTTGCAATTTTGCTAGTGCTATAATTAAAGGTGAGGAAAACTTCAAAGCGTAACAAAATATTGTGATGCATGTGCTTTGAATAAATAATTATTAAGGAGAAGAACTTATGGTTATAAAATATGCAACTAAGGAAGATATTGCCGCGATTGCCGCAGTGGAGGCAGAATGCTTTCCGCCGGCGGAGGCAGCAACGGAAAAGGAGTTTGTTGACAGAGTGAAATATTACGGCAATCATTTCTGGCTTATGTATGAGGCTGAAAAGCTGATTGCCTTCGTGGACGGTTTTGTGACGGATGAGCCTGATTTGACGGATGAAATGTACGAGAAGGCAACGCTGCACGATGAAAACGGCGCGTGGCAGATGATTTTCGGTGTCAATACCATTCCTGCTTATCGCAAGCATGGCTATGCCGGGGAGCTGATTCACCGTGCGATTGAGGATGCCAGAAAACAGGGGAGAAAGGGCCTGGTGCTGACCTGCAAGGATAGGCTCGTTCATTATTATGCAAAATTCGGCTTTGCCGATGAGGGAGTGTCCGATAAATCTACGCATGGAAATGCTGTCTGGCATCAGATGAGGCTTACATTTTAATTAGGGAGCTTACAGGAATACTATAAGTTGCAATGTACATCATGGCAAAATGATTGCCTTATATCTGATGAATAAAAGGTGTACGTCAAATAAATAAGCAGCTGCGCAAGCCAAAAGCCTGCGCATTTTTTTGCCTGCGGACTGCAAAGCGTTGCCAATGGCTTAGTAGGCAACGTGTCGACGGACAAAATTTGTCAGAAATGTGAAGAAAATAGTTTACGCTTTTTTGTATATGTGTTACAATATTTATGTTATAGAATTATGCGACTTTTTTGGATGTGATTGATATAATGCAAAAGGAATTGATTATGCGCTGTCTGCCTACAGCGTTCTGCCATGCTTCAACAGTATTGGCGCTGCCCGACGGCAGCCTGCTGTGCTGTTGGTTCGGCGGTACGCACGAGGGAGAAAGCGACGTGGGGATCTACATCAGCAGACGCACGGATGCAGGCTGGAGTGAGCCAAAGCTGCTGGTGAACGGGGCGGCGGCAAACTGGAATCCGGTGCTTTTTGCGGGCGCGGACGGAAGATTGCTGCTGTTTTACAAGCAGGGCCAGCAGATTGCCGATTGGCAGACGTGGCTGCTGCAGTCTACGGATAACGGCGAAACCTGGAGCGGACCGCAGGAGCTGGTGCCCGGTGATGTGAGCGGAGGACGCGGACCTGTACGCAATAAGCCGTTGCGCTTGGCGAGCGGACGCATTCTTGCCGGTGCTTCTACCGAACACGGCATCTGGAAGGCCTTTGCCGATATCAGCGATGATGATGGCGTAAGCTGGCATAAATCCTCTGCAGTGCAGATTGAGGGATTGCAATATCAGGCAGGCGAAAAGACTGCCGACAGTAATATTGCCGTAAGCCAGCAGTCTTTTTACGGACGCGGCGTAATCCAGCCGAGCCTGTGGCAGAGTGCGGACGGCAGCGTGCATATGCTGCTGCGCAGCAGCGAGGGCTTTGTCTATCGCAGCGATTCTGCGGATGACGGCGAAACCTGGTGCAGTGCCTACGCTTTGAGTCTGCCGAACAATAACAGCGGTCTTGACTTGGTGCGGACTGCCGGCGGTGTACTCTACTTGGTGTGCAATCCGGTGGCTGCCAACTGGGGTCAGCGTTCTCCCTTAAGTCTGTTCAAATCCACAGATGAGGGTGCGAGCTGGCAAAAGCTGTTTGACCTGGAAACAGAGCCTGCGGAATTTTCCTATCCGGCGATTATTGCTGACGGCGAGGACCTTATGCTCACCTATACTTATAAGCGTTGCAATATTGCTTGTGTAAGATTGAGCGCGGATGAACTTGTTACCCTTTAAATTTAAAATATAAGGAGATGTAAGACAATGAAGAAAATTTTAGTTGTGCTGATGGCTATGCTGACCATGGCTGTTATGCTTACCGGCTGCGGCGGCGACAGCAAAAAAGCAGCTTATCCTGCAGACGGAGATATTTCCGTAATTATTCCTAAGGCTCCGGGCGGCGGTACCGATATCTCTGCCAGAGGTCTGATCCAGTTCATGGAAAAAGAGCTGAAGGGCAGCAAATTTGTTCCCGTAAACAAACCCGATGGCGGCGGTGTAACCGGCATGGTAGAGCTGGCTAACGCTAAACCCGACGGCCATACTCTGGGCATGGTTACTGTTGAGCTGGCTATGTTCCCGCATCAGGGCAAATGTAAAAACACCTATAAGGATTACGCAGCTATCTGCGCTCCGATTGCAGCTCCGGCAGCTTTGATTGTGCCGAAGGATGCTCCTTATAATAATGTAGACGAATTCGTAGCCTTCGCTAAGGCAAACCCCGGCAAGGTGAAGATGGGTAACTCCGGTATCGGCGCTATCTGGCATATTGCCGCACTTTCCTTTGAAGAGGAATTCGGCGTACAGTTCAAGCATGTACCGTATCCGAAAGGATCCGCTGATATTGCCGCTGCTCTGGCAGGCAAGCATATCGATGCAACTTTGGCTGACCCGTCTGTGTTCAAGAGCCAGGTAGACGCAGGCAACCTGAAGATTCTTGCTGTTATGGCTGACACCCGCAGCGTAATCTATCCGGATGTTCCGACCTTCAAAGAGCTGGGCCACAACATGACCGTTCGCGCTTGGGCAGCTCTGGTTGCTCCTAAGGATACTCCGAAAGAAAAGCTGGAAGCTCTGCGCGCTGCTGCTAAAAAGGTTTGCGAATCCAAGGAATTCAAGGATTATTTCATGAAACAGGGTATCGACCCGACCTGCATTATCGGTGCCGATGCTGATAAGATGATGGCTGAAGACCATGCAATGTATGAAAAATTCCTGAAGAAAGCAAAATAAAATCGCTGTAAGGCGTAAATGAAAATGCCGACGCTGTAAACCGGAAGAGTTGCAGACGTCGGCGTTTTTTCGTTCTTATTTCACCTGTAATTCTCTTGACCATACTATTACTATATAGCTTATAATAACAATAAAAATCAAAGGAGGCTGATTATGTCGGAGCATTTATGCACCTTGTCGACAGGGGATAAGGTTTACTTTTATGATAAAAGCATCGTCATCTATTTTCAGGGAGCACGCAAGGTATTAAGCACCTCGCTTTATAACGGCGGTTACCATGATGATTACGTTGCTGTATATAATTATGATGCCAAGCAGGGAGCAGGTATGCCCTGCGAAATGCTGGCTGATACCTATGTGGAGCACATGCGCCTTGTATCCAAGCGCTTGGCGCTGGACCCGGACAAGGTGAGCGGCATGGGTACGGCGGCAAGCATGGAAAACGCTGTGGTAGAGACATTGAGCTTTAAGGAGCTTACCGTGACCGCCATCGTAACCGGCGGCATTGAAACTAACGGCGGCCGTGCGGGTGACCCCGCGGATTACTACAAGCCGCAGCCCAAGCCTGTGAAGTATGGTACCATCAACATTATGCTGCTGTTGGACTGCGATATGCCGGAAGGAGTAATGGCGCGCGCTCTGGTGACCTGTACCGAGGCCAAGACTGCTGCCATTCAGGAGCTGCTGGAGGGCAGCAAATACTCCAACGGTATTGCTACAGGCTCCGGCACGGATCAGACGATTATCATCGCCAACAGTGCGAGCGAGCTGTACATGGAGGGAGCAGGCAAGCACTCCAAGCTAGGCGAGCTTATCGGCAAAACCGTGAAGAACGCAGTAAAAAAAGCGCTGGCCAAGCAATCCGGCCTCACTCCCGCAAAGCAGCATGACGTGTTCCGCCGCCTCAAACGCTTTGACATCAAGCCGGGCGATATGTGGCAGGCATACAGCGCGCAGGATGCTGCGGTAGTAAAGCCGGAATATCTGCTGGCAGCCGAAAGGCTGGCCAAGGAAGATATAATGCTGGTATATACTTCGCTCTATGTACACCTGCTAGACCAGCATTTGTGGGAGCTTATCAGCGCTAAAGAAATGCAGCTGGCAGGGCAGAAGCTGCTGCAGGCTATTGCAGAACAATATAATGTTGAAGCTGAGATTATAAATGAAGGCACTTTGCCTGCTATGCTGGCCTCATGGCAGCAGCAGTTCAACAAAATTATCGCCCAACGCTTGCATCCGACTGCAAAAGAGAGCTAGTTTCAGGTGAGAAAAATATAAATATGTACTTGACCTTATAGCGGCAATATAGTGTATATTATGGTTGTAATCAAAGGAAGCGAGGTGAATAATATGCATCCGAAATTTGAAATTCCAACTGATCCGCACGGCAAGCATCGTTATGAAAGCGCTATGAAGCACGTAGAGGCTGCTAAAAAGGCAGGTAAATCCAGCGACGAAATCCATGCTATCTTCAAAAAGGTAATGGAGTTCAACCCGATGGACATTGAGTCCATTCCGCAGGATGAAGCACATGCTAAGTATCGCACTGCCATGGTG
>PPYF01546276.1_pt1 | contig 18895 bp, 16 predicted proteins | sample 1559871 | NCBI WGS metagenome assembly PPYF01 (sample SAMN08240021, study PRJNA423297) | Human gut metagenome, whole genome shotgun sequencing project. | reverse complement strand
ATTATACACAACTCACAAAAAATTGTCAACACCTTTTTTTACGATTTTAATTTTATTTTTTTGTTGTGGTCCCCTTGCTTTTCCTTTGTTTCGTCACCCCTGTTAAAGTATCTAAAGTTGCAGGTCGAAACAAGTTCTTAAGAATTTATTATATAAGGGTAAAAGAATCATTCGCCGACTGAATTTGTTCTTTTAGGCAGCTTTCTCCGTATGCCCTTTTTTCCCTCTTGACAATATTTACAGGTTCTATTGATAGGCTATAATATTTTATTATCATAGAAGACCTATGCACTATGACATATTACAGAAAAACTTTCACGCTCTCCTTCCTCCCCGAAAAAATGACCGTCCGCTTATATGTTATAAAAAATAGTGTTTGCTTCCTTTCTGCTGTCTCCTTTTAGATCGTATTGCACAAACTACTAATTTTAGTTCTTCTGTAAATAATTCTTTTCCCTCGGAAAACTGCCTCTCCCTTTGTTGATTCTTTTGTCCAACTTTGGGGGCACAGTTCAATAATGGGAATGTCGAAGACGTCGACATATTAGAGGTTTTGTGAATATTACTTGCAATTGATATTACTTAATGGTATCTGCTCAAGATCCCAAGAACTATCAGAATGAAGTGTAATAAGTTCAGCGCCACGTTGAGCATCATCATTTTCAATTCCGGGCATCGCAAGATAGTCAATGCGCATTCCGTACGTTAAGCGAATACCCTGATACGCTACAGAAAGATTATTGTAATGGTCATGTCCACAGAAGAAACCTGTTGTACTACCAAGTTCTTTCGCAGTCTCAAACATTTTACTCGGATGATCACTGCAACTCATTTTTTCGCCATTCGCACCGAAAAAATATTTTACTTCATCACTCCCTTTTTCATATAGCTCATATGCCGTTCTGTACTCCTGTAACGGAATATGGAAAAACACAAGAGAATTAACAACGTAACTCTCTTCATCACTCAATCGTTTAATTTGATTTACATACCAATCCACCTGATCGTCATGAATATAATCATAGTCATTCACTCCATTCCCTATATATGCATTTGAATCAATCAAAAAAAGTGCTGTATTCAGCGTCCCGTCATTATTTCGTATCTCAACAAGCTGATTATTCCTTCCCGTTATTTCCGGTTGTTTATATGGATAGAGCAAATTACCTGAAGTCTTGTACGAAAGTGATTTATACACCTCATCAAGGCTCATTTCATCATAAGTTGCAATGCTCTCTGTATCATGATTCCCGTATGTAAATACCCATGGAATTCCTGTATTTCTCATAAATGTAGCAAACTGACCAACAGGGGCATAGTTATTCAAAGACATTGACATTATTCCCATAGGAAAACATAAATCTCCTGTCACCACAACCAAATCGGGTTTAGTGTATTCCAATTCCGTATAGCAGGTTTTAAGAGCTTTAATATCTTTTCTATAAGAGTAAAGGCTTCCACCGAGATGAATATCAGTTAAATGAAGTATTTTGAAATCATCTGTAGATGAAGTTATAGTGTAAATACCTGTTTCATCATCGTATTCTATCTTATGTGAATTATGTTCAATAACCGGAACAGAATTAATGTATGGCTGAGTATACCATGTATCTTTTTGCAAATACATTATTCCACTCATAACCACAGCAACGAAAGTTACAATAACTATGCGTTTCTTATTAATTATGACATTTTTATGAGTCAGCTTTTTTCTGATTTTAAAATCATATGTAATAATAAACATCATGAATAAAAGAGCTGTTACCAAAAGAATATTCATAGGATAATATATTGAATTACTCAGCAATATTATTAATGATACGATCAGCCAATAACTAATTGAAAAAACTGATATGCCGACGATATGCTTCTTCAACTTTTCTATTCGTGGTGCATTTATTCTGTTTCTGAATAAAATGAAATTGATACAATTATGAATAAGTATATATAATGGCACTTCTATCACAATAATATTCGTCATTATGTTCTCTTTAAGCTCACTGATTTTTAGATTGCCTGTAATATAGAAGTTATATTGGCTAAATAAATATAAAGTAAGCAATGTTATGAAAAAAGCTATGCTGTTAATTGTCTTTTTTGTGTATTGATCTGAAAGAGATATAAAGTAATTGTATAATTCTGTATCTAATTTTTCGGCTGTAAAATTACTTTCAACCTTTTTTATTTGTCTGTAAAAAAGGAACGATACACCAAGTGATAACAGACATAAGGCAATATGATACGGTGTGAAAGTAAATATCTCCAAGAAGAAAACAAATGCAAAAACCGAAAACAAAGAAAATAATATGCTGTTTCTTCGCTGTTTTTTTACATATTTCTTGGCAATTTGCATTTCAGGAATATCGTCGCTGATACACCATTTTTCTGCATCTTCCCTGCTATATCCTGCAAGTTCTGCCATATCTGATAACTTGCCGTAATTTGACATTATTTCTTCCATGGCTTCATGTTTTTTCATTTTAGTGCATAAACTTGCATACTCAGCATTTAATGCAATCTTTATATTTTTCTGCGCCTTTGATATTTCCAATGAATACGGAACATCTTCAAATACAAGTTCAACCAACTTTTTTATCTTATTATCCATATATAATCACTTCCTAATACGAAAACAAAATTATATATTCGATTTATTCAAACGTAATTGTATACCTATTTATCATATCACCAAACGGAGTTCAAATCTACATGCAAACTCCGCATACAGATATTATTTCAACGCATCTTTTTTTTCAATAAATTGTAGGATTATCCTCACAATCAATCCACGATTGAAACGATCCTCCCAATACTCCATGTTTACAGAATTCACTTAATGCACTAGCGATAGATGAACCACTAGAATAGGCAAGGCTAGTATTAGATGGTGCGATGCCGACGTGGGTGGATGTGATTGATACGTTGAACATATAGTAGTTTTGCAAAAGAGGCTGGATTTGATTAGTAGTTATCGATGGCTTAAAGTTATTAAAATGACAGTAGAATATCTAAGTTAAAAATGAGATATAATGAGAAGAGAAATCGAAGTTTCACGATGGTTAGATTAATACAGATGAACAATGAAAGGATTGTAGCCATAAGCCAAGCAGATTTACATTTCAATATGTTTAGATTAATACGAAGACGGCTTTGCACAGTCCAAGGATCTGCCATAATTTACATTCCAATATGCTTTACTGTTTTTTACACACCTTTACAATATATTCACACCACCATGCATCCTTCTTTTCTCCATACCAATCGAAATGCCCGATCCAGAGTTCTTTATCTAGATAGTAAATCCGATATCCAGTATCGCATCCTTCCTGATCCAATACCTGATATATCAAAACACTTTCATAATTAGAAAGATCTGTCTTTTCTGATATAAAAAGATCTCCCATCACAGAAAGATGTGTTTTAGGTTCTTCCCGAATATATTGCGGGTTCTGATAACAATTTGACTTCGCAAAAACGCCCTGTGGATTGTCCATTTTCGAAGAGTCGCTAAGGAACAAATTATTTTCTGCAACAAATCGAATTTCTTTCCCCGATTGATAAAAAGCATCCGGCGAGAAAGAACTGAAAGGCGCCAAATAAATTGTATCAGCCGCACAATATACTCTCATCCCCGCCTGTTCCTCCATTCGGAAAGAAACACCGAATGAATAATCTGCTCCTTCCAGTCCGCAAATCGCTTCGATTTTATAAGCTGTATTTTCATCAAGTTTATCTGCATACCACGATAGAGTATATTTATGCTCCTGCCATTCGTTAACAATATATCCTATTGTATTAAAATAAACATTTCCGCGGTCGCAGCATTGAACCCATTCCGTATCTTGAAGGCGCCATAATGTAAAGGCCTCTCCCAAACACAATTCTGGAATGTCCGTATTGTTCTCCCAGACCACCTCTGCCGTCAAATTTTCATTTTTGTCGGCATAGATTGATTTTATCGACATAGAAAGACCCGCGAGGTCGCTGTATTGCTCCAGCTGCGTAAAAGGATAGTTTTTATTTATGTTTTCAACTCTTTGTCCAGTAAAAGTGCATGCCGCTGTTACTGCAAGACAGAGAAAAGAAGGATTGCGGCAGGAAAAACCGTTCTTGTTTTCTTCGTAATTCTGGAAATCCGTTCTTTCATTCCTTTTCTTCCGTATGACAGGGAAGTTCCGCAGAAAAACATACGCGAAGATGTCGATCTTACCGGTAGCAGCCCAACCAATGTTCTTCCATATAGGAAGCGGCTCTCAGCGCCAAGCGCCCGGATCGCTGTCGCGTCACAGGACAGCTCCGCATCTTGCCGTGAGAGTCCCGCAGCAATCCAAACAAACGGATTAAACCAGTGTATCGCAATACAGCAAATTCTTATAATATTCCAGAAAGGATCGCCTTGTCTCAGATGTGCTTCTTCATGTGCCAGAATACAGCGAAGTGCCGATTCGTCTGCCACAGCCTGCTCCGTAATATAAATAGAAGGTTTTATAATCCCAAAAACACACGGAGTGGAAACCGACTCTGATAAATAGACCGTTCGCGTTGTAAATTCTGTCGAAAACACCACCCTATTTTTTCTCAATTTTCTGTAAAATATCAGATTGGCAGTTAAAAACAGAGCTGCCGTCAAGCCGATTCCACAGTACCATATTATTTTCATAAACGTTTCTATAGGGAAAGAAGGCGCCAGTTTTTTCGGTGTTATTGTGTCTTTCTCCGGATCGGTCGAGGCGTAGTTCTTTATATTTTGATCTGTAGTATTCGAACTCGGTTCAAATATTTTTTCTTCGAATTTTACAGTAGCTGAATGTGTACTATTCATAACGCTGACGCGGCTTGGCAGCAGAGGAAACAATAAAAGCAGCCGCACTGCAACGACCAACCATACGGCATATTGTAAACGGCTGCTGATTTTTCCTTTCAGTAAAATGCGAAGGAAGATAACCACGGCAATCAACACGGAAGAAGTAACAATCATTTCAAACGTCATTTTCGTCGCCTTCCTTCTCTTCCGCTTTCTTTAAAATCCGATACAATTCATCGATTTCTTCTTTCGGAAGCGCATCATTTTCTACCAATGCAGATACCAACAGTCCCACGCTTCCTTGATAGATTTTATCAAGCAGCGATTTTGTTTCTGCCCGGCTGGCATCTTCCCGTGTAATCGCCGCATCAATCCGTTTCGCCCTTCCGTCGCCTTCTGAAAGCAAGAGCAGACCTTTTCCTTCCATACGAGAAACCATCGTTGTAACCGTGCTTTTGGCCCATCCCGTCTCTTCTTTCATCGCTTTCACGATCTGCATCAGCGTGCATCCCGGATACGTCCAGACATACTCCATAATTTTCCATTCACTTGCATAAATTTGTCGTTCCATTGCCATGCCTCCATTAGGACTACATTTGTAGACCTATTGTAGCATTTCGGACTACAATTGTCAACCTATTTCTAAAAAAAACTGCCGAAAGAGATTCGGCAGCATAAATATTCTGATGTGGATCGAATGATTCTTTTTTATAACAGCCCAAATGCTACGGCAGCACCTGCGACTGCAAGTAAAACGATGCCACAGAGAAGAATCGTTTTCCAGTTTTTCTCACCTTTTTTCGTAACAGCATTTAAAAACACCGTTGTGATAATGATAATTCCCAGAATAAGGAATACCCCCAGGAATCCTTTCAACATAATCGGAATAGAATCCAGAAATTGCCCTACATCTATATGCATATGCCATTTTCTCCTTTCCTTATCCTACAAGCGGAGTTACGATATTCAATATCATACCTCCTGCAATTACGGATGCAATCTGGCCAGAGACATTGACTCCGATCGAATGCATCAGCAGAAAATTCTGCGGATCTTCTTGAAGGCCCATTTTATGCACGACACGTGCAGACATCGGAAATGCGGAAATTCCGGCAGCTCCGATCATTGGATTTACTTTTTTCTTCAGAAACAAATTTAATATTTTAGCAAAGCAAACACCGCCTACCGTATCAAATACAAATGCAAAAAGGCCAATCGCCAGAATCAAAAGCGTCTGAGGACGCAGGAACTTGTCCGCCGTCATCTGAGAAGCGACTGTAATTCCGAGAAAAATAGTAATCAGATTTGCAAGTACTTTCTGAGCCGTTTCTGAAAGGCTGTCTAACACGCCACATTCCCGGATCAGGTTTCCAAACATCAGAAAGCCAATGAGGACCACACTGGTCGGAGCAAAGATTCCCGTGATAATGGTGATGATAATTGGGAACATAATCTTTGTCAGTTTGGAAACATCTTTCTGCTCATATGGCATACGAATCATACGCTCTTTCTTTGTTGTAATCAGTTTAATGACCGGAGGTTGTATGATCGAATAGCATCAATTTTGGATTTGAAAGAAGCGGTCCGAAATCGATCATTGCTCCGATTCCGATAAAAAGAACCAGCGGGAAAAGTTCATTCGCAATTCCTGCGTCAAACAATAGATTTAAAATTCCTTCTTGTTCCTGTCCATTACTCAACACCTGCGTAATTGCACTGGATAAAGGCAAGTTTACGAGGATCGCTCCAAATCCCATTGGCAACAACAAAGAAGGCTCCATGTTCTTTTTCACTGCCAGAAAAATCAAAATGCCACCGATGAACCACATGACGACCTGCTGCCATTCGATTTCAAGCGCATTGTCAAATAGAAATCCTAAAAACTCTCTCATAAATGTTATTGATTCCTCCAAATTTCAGAAAAATAAGCAAGACCAAATACCGCCGCAGTTTTATATATTACTATATAATAGTAAAAGGTGCAATAAAAAAGAGAATGATATTGCGATTATCTACAAGATATAGTATATTATATAAAGGAATCGCGCGTTTTTCACATAGACGACAAACAGGTGGATCAATGGATAAAGATATAACACAAACAGAAAAGAAAAAGTTACCGCCCGATGAGCTGGATGCAAAAGATGAAATAAGTCGCAACAGGAAGAGTCCGCGGACATTCTCGTCCGGATTCAATATTATATTCAAATCTCTGCCTATTATCGGAGTAGTCATAACCGTATTGATATTGATCATCATTGGAAAGCAGCTGACATTGGATGATATTATGCGTTTCCGCATGGATAATCTTTGGCTGGCCTCCGCTTATCTCATCTGCGCATATGCAATCAAAAGCATATTAATTGTCGTGCCATTGAATCTTCTGATGATCGCAGGAGGGATGTTTTTCAATTCCCAGTGGCTTTCTCTGATCGTGAATACGATCGGTGTCGCTGTGTGCCTTTGTATTCCGTATTGGTTGGGGCGGCTGATTGGGAAGCGGGCAACCGATAAATTTATAGAAAAATATGATAAACGTGGGATCATTGCAAAAATCGGCCGAATTCAAAGTGAGAACAGTTTTTTTATTTCATATATCATGCGAATTATCGGTTTTATCCCTTGCGATGTCTTAAGCCTTTACATGGGGGCGAGCAGGATTTCCTTCTTGAAATATATCACCGGCGGCATTCTTGGCTGTGTCCCTTCCATTATAACGGTTACGCTTGTAGGCGCTACTATTACTGAGCCTGGTTCACCCGTATTTATTATATCAGTAGTGATTCATTTATTGTTGTCCATCTTATCATCGTTAATCTATAGAAAATTTTTAAAGAAACGCGGAGGAAAACAAAATGAACAAGTTTAACGAATATTTTACCACTCCGTTCGGCACTGTAGAAGTGGAAGCCGATGAGGAAGCGATCCTTTCTATACAAATTCTGCAGAGCGGCAAAACCCCAAAAGAACAATGCAATCCGAATCTCTATACGAATTTGTGCATCATGCAGCTGAAAGAATATCTTGCTGGCGATCGAAGAGTATTCAGCTTTCCTTATCGACAAATGGGGACCGATTTTCAGAATAATATCTGGACAGAAATTGCAAAAATCCCGTATGGAGATACGATTTCTTATAAAGAATTGGCCGAGCGTACTGGTAATCCGCATAGTATACGGGCTGTTGTCAATGCCGTAGGTGCAAATAAGTTACTGTTTTGTATTCCGTGCCACAGAATAATCGGGGAGGATGGCGCCCTTACCAGTTTTGCCATAAGGCCTAAATGGAAAGAAGTGCTTTTAGCGCTAGAAAAAGAACCTGCGATTTATACAAAATATAATTATTCCCAAATACAGAAAAAGCGCGGCATCTGCCACAGCAACAGGATCAGCGGCAGATTTCTCTACGAAACAGGAGATGTATTGTTTGAAACGGATCCCGATATGATATTGAGAAACGCAAAAACGTATGTGTTTTCTGTTTCGTTCGACTTGACAGGATGTTCCGGTTTTGCATTGGATTGTACGTGTGACGCACAGCATCAGGAGGCGGATCCTGCATTCAATACGGGCGCGTATACAGCGGATGGCATCGCGACTTCAGGAGACACTGCCACAGAAGTAAAAATAACATTTTATAATGCATCAGATTCTTTTATCTCTAAAGCGATCTTGATTCCCGGGGCAAACACGCTTTATTTCGATATCAACGAAATGAAATTCACACAGGTTTATAAACTGACTGTTACTACAACCAACCCTCTGCGGAATTTCAAATTATTGAAACTGAATGTGCTGGATAACTATTTTAGATATAAAGGACAAGAGCATTTTTATACCATATCGGGCGCTACTCTTTCGGAGGTAGACTACACGCTTTCCTGTAAAATAAACGGCGCATTTGAAATGGAAAGCTGCATTTTACCGGACACATCAAAAAGTGTTTATAATATGCTGATGCCGCGAAGGAATACGGTATTCGTAGTATTAAAAAATTTATCGACGGCTTCAAAGCTGAAATTATACTATAAAACGACACTCCATTCTGAATATTCTGAAGATAATTCCGTAGAGGTGCATATTAGCCGTTCTCCGGAATATAAAGCATATTATTTCAATTTATCTGCAACTCCTGGTTGTGAAGGAAGACTCCGGCAATTTAAATTAGTGGGGAATGGATTCGGCGAACTTGTGATTCGGGAATATTCCTTTGAAGAAGAAAAGAAAATTACGAAAAATGCGGGCAAGATCTGCTCCTGTGTTGCGCAGGATGATGAAATCACTGTCAAAGGCTACATAAATGCAGACTATGCAGAAAGTGGCGGTGTTTTATCGGTCTATGCAACTACGATGAAAGACGAAAGTGATCTACCAGATGGCAAAGAACGCGTTGCATCGGTGTCTCTCCGTCATGCGCTGCAGAGCAAAACATATGATAACGGTGACGGACGTGTGGAATTTGTCATTGGAAAGATTCCTTTCAAAAAAGGTCCGATTACCCGGCTATCTTTCCAGTTTGCAGCATATCTTACAGGGAACGGCACTTCTGTTCCGATTGGGGAACGCTTCTATATTGAAAACTATATGGATTTTGACAGCAATCCATATGAATTTAATCTTCCGGATTATCGCGTTCGCGTGACAGAAGCTCCATTCTATGCCAAAGGCGATGCCTGCACAGATGATACAGAGGCAATTCAAAAAGCCATTGACACGGTTTGGAAACAAGGCGGAGGTACTGTAATCATTCCCGGAACGGCAGAAGAAGAAAACAGACAGACCGTCTATTACGGAAAACGTTATCGGATTACAAATCTGCTTCTCAGAAGCCGTGTGGAGCTGCATTTTGAGCCTGGCGCTGTACTCTGGCAATCTCCGATCTACCGGGATTACAAATATGTACCTACTTATGGCCACGATATCGGGATTCCAAATATCAACTGGACACACTGCCTTCATGTAGCAAATCTTCCTACTTTACAGTGCGCTAACAGCGAGTACGTCAAGATCACAGGATTCGGTAAAATTCGTTCTGTAGACACGGGTGCGGAGGAAGGTGTAAATATGCCGGGCTATTCTACTGGTTGTCCCGACAGAATCCATCAGATCCCGATTGGATTTTATGAAGTATCGCATGTGGAACTACGTGATTTTGAACTTGTCAGAACGAATAACTATCACTTAGGACTGTACGGTTGTGGCTATATTTATGCCGCTAATATTAAGATGCATGAAGTTCGCTGTGTCAGCGGGGACGGATTTGGTCTCTCGAAAGGATCGCATCACGTCGCACTGAACCGGAACTTCTTTCAGTCAAATGACGATGGCGTTGTACTCAGCGGCTGTTATTTCGATCCACGTGGTCTCGTCTGGTGGAAATCGCGCCTCGGGAAACACGGCGGAACGCGCCATGTACGCATCGCCCACTCCTATCTCAATTCCGGCGGCGGCAAAGCGCTTGCGTTCATTACATGGGGGACGTGCGATCCGAATTATGAAATGCAGGAAGTTTCGGATATTACTGCATACGACAATTATATCACTTGTACCAATCCGGTCGGCGCATGGCATGACAATCCGTATGGCGGAAAGCAGCCATTTGACAATAGCGAAACAGACGATTATTCGCCTGTAAAATCCGTCCGTATTTTTAATAATATTTACGAAGGACAATGTACAATCGGACCGATCCGCGCAACAGATTTTCTTTCTGACTGCGGCATTTATTCCGCAGATAATTTTCAGAACAACGACTTTTGCATTAGTATGCAGCCAAATCTGTCGAACTGGTCTTATAAAAAGAATAAGAACAAGGATTCCGTTGCCGTTCATCAGATAGACGGTAGAATCTGCGGCGTAATGCGGCATTTTAAAGAAGGAGATACAAGCCTTTATCAGGGGCTGCATCTACTTGCAGGAGCCCACAAGTCTACTTTTGATATCATGACCGGAGAAACGGGCGCATATCTTTTTGCACAAAATATCCGGACCGGGGAAATGATCGCAGAGCGCCATATTATTTCCACTCATTCATTCGGAAGTTTTGAAATCAAATTTACACTCTCGGAAGATACAGACCTGTATATTGGAATACGCCATCCGGCCGATATGACATCAGAGGAGGATTTCACGGCGCTGCAAAAAGCAAATATCGAGAGCGTGGAAACAGCAAATTAATGAAATGTGCGTACAACAAGTGCTGCCAGAAAACCTACAAAGGCGTTCAGCAGGTAGAAAAGCATCCATAAAAGTGCCCAAAAAGAAACATCAACAAAGATCAAATGTAAAATCAAACAGATTACACCGTTGCAGGTCGCGTTTATCAGCAGTTCTTTATGAAACAAGAAAGATACAAACGCACCTGCAAACGCCGATACAGGAATAAATAGAAATTTCGTATAAATTTCACGAGATTCCGGAGAAGAAATCAATAAATAAGAAAGCACAATCATTATCGCTGACATTACAAGATTCACAATAATCGCAGTAACCGCGATCCGAAAACGCCTCTCATTTTCAGAATATGATGTTTGTGTCGCTGGCTTGCGTCCACCATCATATTTATTATGATTTCCATACATCGAGTTCATAATGATTGTGTCCTTTAATTGCTGCGTAAGTGTTACGATATCTGTAAAATCAGAATGTATAAGAGGAATTGTCCTCGTCCTCTTCTGCTTCGGAGAAAATATCCACGTCACATGGAGCGATCACGTAGATTAATTCAGAAACGCGCTGTATATTACAATCTAAAGCAAAACAGCAACCAGATACAAAATCAAAAATACGTCTTCGATCCGCAACATTCCGGACAAATTCCAAATTCAATACAACCGTCATATGTCCTCTGAGATGAGAGCAAACTCCCTGGCAGTCCTCGAATTCTAGCGGTTTGGATAAAACAACTCTTAAATTAGAGGTCGCTCCCATGCTGAGTACTCTGCTCCGTTCGGAAGACCCGGCTGAGGCGCCATTATAAGAACTTCCAGACGAGCGTTCACTGTTTACTTTTGGCCTTGCATTGGAAGTCGACGCACTTGTCGTATTTCTAGAAGAATAACGCGCAGAAGAAACATAAGTATCTTCCTGTTCCTCTTCCTGTTTAAAATCTTCAGTTTCATCATAATCGGAATAATCGAAGTCTTCATCAGCGGAATCATCATACGCAACAGATTCGTTTCCGCCAAAACCTAAAAGATCTTTGAAACGTCTTTTGAAATCAGCCATTATTAAGTTCCTCCTCATCATTTGCACATCAAAAAATTCTTTTGTATAAATTCCATTTCCCGTTGTATACGGTCAATGGAATATGCCTGTCCCGATACGAACCATATTAGAGCCCTGCTCAATCGCATAAGAAAAATCATGCGTCATCCCCATCGATAGAAAAGACATATTTATATTATGCCCCTTTTGAGAACCTATGTCAACATATTTTTGGTGCAGTGCGGAAAAAATTTTACGCAATTGCGCTTCGTCTGCATCAAGCGGAGCCATCGTCATAAGTCCTTTCAGACACACATTGTCAAGTCTGGTAAAATATTCCACCATTCGATCTACATCGGCAAGCGCAACGCCATGTTTGCTTTCTTCACCCGATACATTCACCTGAAGTAGACAGTCTACTTTTCGCTGGTGCTTCGCAGCGCATCTATTGATTTCATCAGCAAGATGCATACTGTCTACCGAATGGATCAAAGAAACTTTATCAATGATATATTTCACTTTATTCGTCTGGAGTGTCCCAATTAGATGCCAATCAATATCACTCGCTGAATATTGTTCCATGCCAGCAAGCTTGTCCATCAGGCACTGTACACGGTTCTCTGCAAAAATCCGCTGTCCGCAGTGGTATGCTTCTGCTACTTCCGCAGGGCCGACCGTTTTACTCACGGCGACGAGTGTGATATCTTCTCTTTTTCTGCCACTTTTGGCAGCCGCCTCTGTAATCTTTCTATCCAATTCTTCCAAATTTTCTTTTATCGTCATTCTCTCAGCCTCCTATGATCTGCCCTTCCGTAACCTTTTCATAATTTACGACGTACAAGTCATTAATACGGATATTCGTAATTTCATTTTCATCCTCTGAGCCGAATCCATTAGAATTACTGATAATTGCATACTCGCTGTCTTCCGCTAAAACATTTACGTATACATAAGATACATAATTAGAGCGGACGATTGTGATCCGTGCAGTTAGTCTCGCCGTATCCCATTCCGTCAAAGCCCTCTTTGGAACCTTAATCCCTTCGCAATAATCGACTACAATATCGGATTGCACTACGCGCCTCGAAATCGTCCCCGCGATTCCCGCAGAAGATTTCAAAAGCAAATACATTTTATCTCCATATTTGAGCACTTCCTGTACTGTAGCATCAATGGAAAATTCTCTGCCGGATGCCTTTACCAGAACCTTTTTCCCTTCATTGAGACCTGAATAGTCAATTCCTGTGATATCCGCCGCAAGATAGTACGTAACATCCGGGGTGATTCTTGCCACGACATCATTTTCTCCGACATCTGCACCCACACTGTATCGTAGTTCCGTATTCTCAAAAGAAAGTGCCGTTTCTGATAAAAGGTTCCCTGTTTCACCTTTTTTACTAATATATTCTGCAATCGCCTGTGCCTTTCCCGATGCATTTTGTGATTCGGAATCTGCATAAAAAGATACAACGCCTGCCTGCTGCGTCTTGATTTCATGCATGGAATCCCCCAGCCTTGTAAGCACTGTCTCGCGTTCGTTTTTTAAAGCTGTGATATAGGCATCTGCCGTTTTAGCATTCATCATAATATCATTTTTCATCCGGAACAAATCGCCCAATTTTTTAATTAGCTCCGAATAATCACGCATTCCAGAAGAGACGCCAGACAACGCAGAAAGCTGATACGTCAAATTCTGAATATTTTCATTCATCGTACTGATCTCTGTGGATTGCGAAATTTCTAGATAAGAAGAAGCGCTCTGAGCTGCCGCAATTTTATCCTCTATATCGCGAAGCTTTTTGAGATCACTTTCATATTCCGGTTTTACAACATAAGCAATTACCGTGCCTGCCGCAACACGGTCTCCCTCATTCACGGCTGCTATGAGTTTTCCGGAGAAACCAGCGGTCACGGCAGATTCGTCGCGGATCATATGGACGTCTGCGTGGAAAGAATTTTCAATCGTACCTGTGGAAACAAATGTCGTTTTCGGCGTATTTTCATTTTCTTCTTTGTTATATAAAATTAAAAGAATCGTACATGCTATGAGCAATATAAAAAGACCGACTTTTACAACAAGTAGGATATTCTTCTTTCGTTTTGGAGCTCGTTCCGAAATTCTTCGTTCATGCGAAGATAATTCTTTCCTCGCCGCAGAAGTCGGCCGCTGCGTTTTTGACGATAGCGAACTTTTATAAAGCGACTCATGCTGCTTTGACGGTGCAGAGCGCTTTTCTTTTTTTTGGGGGGTGATAACAGACTCAGGCTCGTGCGGTCCTGCTGATTTCACGCTAGGGGATTTCCGTGTTATTTCAGAAGACTGCCTGGTCCTGGGCTTTTCGATTCTATATCCGTAGTTATCATATCGCTCATCCGATTTCCCGTTCAACTTTACAAGCGACTTTGTCTTTTTTATATTTCCCTTATCTGTACTTTTTCTTTTGTCATCCCCGGCCATTACAGACTGTAAACCTCTTCGTCTTTCAATACCAGGATCCCGGCCTGCCGCAAAATATCAGATGCTGTTTCTGTATTTTCCACACGAAATATGACAAGCGCTTTGTTTTGTGTTTTTCCAACGAACGCATAAATATAATCGACACCGATTCCATTCGTAGTAAGAGCTTCCAGTGCTTTGGAAAGTGCGCCAGGTTCGTCATCAACAGCAATTGCAAGAACAGGGGAACTGCTTACAGTAAAACCATTTCCCCGGAGGACCTGTTCTGCGCGATCCGGATCATTAACAATGAGCCGCAGAATCCCAAAATGCGTCGTATCCGCAATGGACAAAGCACTGATATCGATGTTGTTTTCACCAAGAACCTTCGCGACGTCCGCCAACCGTCCGGCTTTATTCTCAAGGAAAACCGAAATTTGTCGTACACTCATATTCACATGCCCCTTTCAAGTATTTTATTTTTGGTAATTTCAGTATACCACAAAACAAAATCGGCTTCAATGCGGAAATTCCGCATCAATGGAGCTTTCTCCGATCCTCCACACGTTTTGCCTTTCCTTCACTTCTTGCAATTGTTTTAGGTTCAACGAGCTGTACCCCAACACTGATGCCAAGGACGCTGCCCAGGCGAGCTTTTATTTTACCCTCCAGATGTTCAATATTCTTTACAGAGTCAGAGAAAAATGCATCTGTCATTTCTACCTGAACATCCATTGTATCGTGATTTCCTTTTCTATCGACGGTAATCAGATAATGCGGAGCCGTTTCACCCATTTCAAGAAGCACGCTTTCGATCTGTGATGGGAATACATTTACCCCCCGCACGATCAGCATATCGTCCGTTCTTCCGCACAGCCTATGCATACGCGCAGTCGTTCTTCCGCATGCGCATGGTTCCGTCATCAGATAAGAAAGATCTCGCGTCCTATATCGGATTAATGGGAATCCTTCTTTCGTAAGCGTCGTAAATACGACTTCTCCCTGTTCGCCATCTTTCACTGGTATCCCAGTTTCCGGGTTAATGATTTCAATTAGGAAGTGATCCTCCTGTACATGCATACCACACTGTTCCAAACATTCGCAGCTTACGGAAGGTCCCATGATTTCACTCAGTCCATAGATATCAAGTGCTTTGATTCCGAGCTTCGATTCGAGCTCAGAGCGCATTTCTTCCGTCCAGGGTTCCGCACCGAACAAACCGGCTTTCAAATGAATATCTGCCGAGCTCCCGCCGGAGGCGTACAATTCCTCTGCAAGATAAAGTGCATAGGACGGCGTACAGCAGATATAATCCGGTTTAAAATCTTTCAATATTGTAACTTGGCGCGCCGTATTGCCTGACGACACCGGAATGACCGCGCAGCCAATCTTCTCCGCACCGTAATGTGCTCCCAGTCCGCCCGTAAACAGTCCATAACCATAAGCGACATGGACAATAGAACTTCGCGTTGCGCCTGCGCCGGTAAGGCTTCTTGCCATGCATTCCGCCCAAATATCGAGATCCCGCGCTGTGTAACCTACCACGGTCTGCTTGCCAGTCGTTCCGGAAGAAGCATGAATCCTGTTAATATCAGACATCGGAACAGCGAACATGCCAAATGGATAGGTATCGCGTAAGTCTTGTTTTACTGTAAACGGTAGCTTAACGATATCATCCACTGTACGAATATCGCCCGGCTCTACACCTGCCGCAATCATCTTTTCACGGTAATGCGGCACATTATTATATACTCTGTCAACCAATTTCTGGAGCCGTCTCGACTGAAGGATTCTGATCTCTTCACGCGGCATACATTCGAAATGTTCATTCCAGTATTTCATACGCTCAATCCTTTCTGAAATGCCTTTTCATTAATATCATATAATTTTGTGGGAATCACACTCTTTAAGCTCTCCAGCCACACGGTTTGCGGTACTTCCGTTAATTTCGATGCAAGAATCCCAAGCAGTACCACATTGACAGCTTTTGCGCTTCCGCATTCTTCTGCGAGATATTTTGCTGCACCAGATACAACTGGCATCGGATTGATCTTCTGTATATTTGAAATCACCATACCGCCTTTTTTCAGAAACGGCAGCCAACGAATCGCCTCCAGCTGTTCAAATGCCAGGATCACATCAGCCTCCCCCTCATCAATAATCGGAGACGCAATTTTTTCTCCGATCTTAACACAGGTTACCACGCTGCCGCCTCTTTGCGACATTCCGTGAACCTCCGAAACTTTAACGTCTTTCCCGCAGAACGCAGCTGCGGCGCCTAAAAATTTAGAAGCAAGCAGCGTTCCCTGCCCTCCGACACCAACGATTAAAATATTCAAATGGTCAAGATTTTTCATATTCACTCGTCCTTTCCAATCGCGCCGAATGCGCACATCTGTTCACACAGGCGGCATCCGAGGCATATGGACCTGTCTATCTTATACGCACCGTCTTCCGCAAAAATCGCAGGGCATCCCAGGCGCATGCAGGCACCGCATTTTCTACATTTTTCCGAATCGATTCGGACAGGAGCTCCATATTTTACAGATTTCAAAAGCGCACACGGCCGTTGTGCAATAATCACGGACGGTTCGTCCGCATCTATTTCCTCTTTCACAGCAGCCTTGAATTTTTTCATGTCGAAAGGATCTTCCACACGGATTCGTTTCACCCCTACTGCTTCCGCAAGCTTCACAAGATTTACCGCAGGAGCAGGCTCCCCCTTAATCGTAAGCCCTGTCGTCGGATTCTGCTGGTGCCCCGTCATACCCGTGATCGAATTATCCAGAATAATGACGGTAGCCGCGCCTTTATTATAAACGATATCGATCAGTCCCGTGATCCCGGAATGCATGAAAGTAGAGTCGCCGATCACCGCAACAGTAGGAATTTTCTCGCCAAACTGCGTATCCGCTTTATCCATTCCGTGTGCCATGCTAACGGAAGCACCCATACATACACAAGTATCCACCGCTTCATATGGCTTCATTGCGCCAAGTGTATAACAACCGATATCTCCGGAAACACGTACTTTCATGTTCGAAAGTACATAAAAAACACCTCGGTGTGGGCAGCCCGGACACATAACCGGCGGTCTTGCCGGCGCTTCCACCTGCTCTGCAGGTTCCGCCGCCGGAATTATTTCTCCGGAATATGCTTTGCGGATTATTGTCGTGTTCAATTCTCCCTGATTGGTAAAATACTTCTTCCCTTCTACATTCTGGATTCCCATTTGTAACACGTGATTTTCAATGAAAGGTTCCAGCTCTTCGATTACAAGTAAGCGATCGACATTTTTCGCAAATTCTGCAATCATCTTGTCGGGAAGCGGGTATATCATGCCGAGCTTGAGAACGGAAGCATCCGGAAATACCTCTTTTGCATACTGGTAACTGATTCCGGAAGTAATGATTCCAAGTGTTTTATCTTTATACTCTATCGTATTCAATCCATCCGCGCCTTCACTTGAAAAATTACGAAGTTTCTGCATCCTGTCTTCCAGGATGATATGGCGTTTCTTTGCCATGCCTGGCATCATCACATATTTCATAGAATCTTTTTGATAGGGACGCTTTGTCCGTTCCGCTCTTTCCTCCCATGTTGTTAGGCTGCGTGCATGCGCAATCCGCGTCGTCAAGCGGACGATGACCGGTGTATCGTATGTTTCACTGATTTCAAATGCCCGTTTTGTATATTCTTTACACTCCTCACTATCGGAAGGTTCCAGCATCGGCACATGTGCAGACAACGCATAGAATCTGGAATCCTGTTCATTTTGTGAACTATGCATTCCCGGATCGTCCGCCACAACAATTACGAAGCCGGCATTTACCCCTGTATAGGCAGAAGTAAATAGCGGATCTGCCGCAACATTCAATCCGACATGCTTCATACAGCACATGGATCTTGCCCCCGCTACAGAAGCACCGATGGCAACTTCCATGGAAACCTTTTCATTCGGAGCCCATTCGCAGAATACTTCATCATATTTTGCGATATTTTCCGTAATTTCAGTACTAGGAGTGCCCGGATAGGAAGAAACGACGTTAACACCGGCTTCCCAAGCTCCGCGTGCCACGGCCTCATTTCCCAAAAGCAGCTTTTTCATTTTAAAACCTCCGTTAAACTGATTGTATTTATTGATTTCTTAAATCATGTACGCGTTTTGCTTTGCCGTTAACGTATCGTTCCAGCGACTTCGGCTCGGCAAGCGTGATTTTCGCATCCAACAAAAGATTTGATTTTACTTTCTCACGAATTTTATTTGTAAGCGCTTCCAACTCACTGTAACTTTCCAAAAGAGAAGAATCAGAAAGTTCCACTTTAACTTCAAGCTGATCTATGTAGCCTTTTTTCGTTACGATAATTTCATAATGCGGCCCGATATGCGGCATGCCGAGCAACAAGCTTTCAATCTGACTTGGGAATACGTTGACGCCCTTAATAATC
>PPYF01027735.1_pt1 | contig 18899 bp, 11 predicted proteins | sample 1559871 | NCBI WGS metagenome assembly PPYF01 (sample SAMN08240021, study PRJNA423297) | Human gut metagenome, whole genome shotgun sequencing project. | reverse complement strand
ATGCTCATGGTGGCGGCGGTAGTTATTACCCTTCGCAAACTCACTTCCGTTAACAATCGTTTTTAAACAACCTCTAAATCGATGAATTGCTCAGTGTGCCCTACTTTAAGGTGGTATTCTTCGCCTATATAGGCAAAGCCTGATCCAAGTTCGAGAAGGAACCGAGATATATTTGACATTAGAGCCTTCTTCAGTTCACGTTCTTTATAAGGCTCGGTCATTTCGGTAAAATCAAAGATATATGGGTCTTTGGTCAATTCTTGGGCGAGGTCACTATCTGGAGCCGGGAGTAGGCGAGAAAAACTTGTCAACGCTTTGCCTTGACGCAGATGTAGATTGGTGTCAATAAACGATTTCAGCACGTTTCTCGACCAACCTTCTTCAACAACCTTATGGGCGTAGAATAGTGCGGTATCCCGTTCTCCTCTTTCAAAATATTTATCTATCAAAGTGCAGTGATGACCCCACGGGACAGAAAATATAATTTCGTCATTGATATCTTGAGATGTGCCGACAGCTTGTTGGCACATCTCAGCCCCAGAATTGCCAACAAGCTGTTGGCAATTTGTATGCAGTTTACTATAAAGAAGATACATCCTCTTCATATATTGCAGGTTCTGTCGAGAAAAGCCCTCGGCTTCCGGAATAGCCGCTTTCAAATCCTGACTGAGATTCCGATAGAATCCACTGCCATAAACATTCTCGGCATCACGAGCCACGATGTCACGACCCAGCGACCAGTAGAAGCGCAGCATCTCACAGTTCACTTGGGCAGCTGCCTTAATCTGACTGCGGCGATATCGTTCTTTTAACTCCTGAATCCACCGGGAGTATTCGGCATCGGTTTTAATCAGTTTGCTCATGATTTTACCTTCTTGTAGTTGATACAACTACAAAATTACAAAAATAATCTGATACTGAGGGCACCTATTGTCAGACAGGTCAGACCAGTCCGACCAGTCTGACCTGTCTGAGTGCTCTCTCAACCCTCAACTCTCAACTCTCAACTCTCAGCCCTGAGCGAGGTGCGTCTTGTGATCAGAGCTTTGATTTTATGGCCTCCGCATATTTGCCGTGGTCGCGGAGGTCAGGACGTCCCTCGGCTTTCCCCTGGCGGTCTACGAGGATGTAGTAAGGTATGCCGTCCACGTCAAAGCGGTCGCGTATGGCTTTTATCTGTTGTTCAGTCACCTTATAGTGGAGTCCCTTGATTCCGGGTATCATGGTGAGATATTTCACGGCATCCGACGATTCATCGGCGATATATATCCATACGATGTCGTCGTCAGCGAGCTCACCGCTTTTCAGAGGCTCGTTTTCTTTCAGCGCTGCCCGGCATGGGCCGCACCATGTATTCCAGAGGTCTACCACCACCACTTTCCCCTTATGCGGAGCTATGATGGCGTCAAACACCTTATCATCGGCCACCTCGGGGGTCGCCTCCACCTTTGCATCCTGGCTCAGACGCTCGTATTCGCGTATGGCTCGCTTGTTGATCGAGTCGCATGCCTCGGCGAAGAATGGGTTGGAGAGTTTCCGGAGGCTATCGATGTCGGAGGGTTGCAGTTTGCCGTTTTTCGCTTTGTCGGCCATTTCGGCAAACAGTCTTACCGATCTTGACAGATCTCCTTTGGCTCCATAGGCGTTCCAGTCGGTGTTGCCTATCGAGGTGCCTGCTATGAGAAGCTTCGGATTGGCTATGTCGAACCATGTGGTCACTTCCGCGAAGTCTTTGTCGTCGAGACGGGCGCGTATGGAGTCGTCGGGTGCCGGTGTTCCCCAGTTGTCGTTGACGTTCCAGTAGTTGCGTTGCAGGAATTGTCTGTAGTCGGCCATGGCCTCCAGCACATCATTCTGGAGTTTCAGCGTCTCGTATTCCTTCTCCATCTCAGGTGTGTCGGCAGCCTTGATCGAATCTGAGTTGGCGAGATAAAGTGACTTGACCATCTCCTTATACTCGGTGCCGGTCATGTGGTAGTCGCCGAACTTGCCGGTGTAGAGCTCCAGTCCGTGGTAATCCTTGATCTTGTCGCGCATGCGGTCAAGATTGCTGTATTTTCCGTTGTGGAGCGCCTTGGAATAGGAGGAGCCTGATTTGTTGTCGGATTTGCGCATCGACACAGATCCGCTTATCCTGCCGTCGATGTAGCATTCCACATCCTCACCGGGTGCGAGCGTCATGCTGGCGAATAGACGGCCTGTCTGCGGATCCACCACGAAGGCCTGCGACGTGCCGTATTGATCGAATGATATCGTCGACTCACCTTTGTCGTCGAATTTCAGCACATACTCCTCCTGACGGCCGTCGAGAGAGTTGACATACATGTTGAGCTCGTTGAAGAAATCGGCACGGAAGGGCAAGATGTGGAAGCCGACGGTGGTCTTCCCTATGGCCAGCTCCGGAGCAGGCACCTCACCGTCTTCGGTTTTCTTCCTGAATTCCTTGGGAAGACCCTCGGGATATTCCGTGGGTTCCTCCCCTGATAGATAGATGTCGCCCAGACGGAAAGCCCCTTCGCCGTCACCCTCGATGAAGTCGAATTTCTCAGTGGAGAACGGTAGCGGCTCGAATGTGAGTTTGAAATCGGCGTTGCCGCTGTCGGGCATCCAGAATTCCTTGTCAGGCTCTATCCCCTCTGCCGAAAGCATGGCGTATTTCTTCCCGTCGGCGGAGAGATAGGAATCTTTCGCGATCTTTATCCAGTAGTGCGGACGAAACTGCGCGTTGACATGGAGCACAGTGTTGGAGTCGGTGAGCTCCACTTTGGTTATCCCGATGGTCGATGTGTTGGAAAATCCTGTCAACGGATCTTCGACCGTGCGCGGTCCCTGTGATGAACAGGCCGGGAGGAGGGCAACAAGTGTCGCCACAGCTGCCGCACACAGGTTTCTGAGAATCTTTTTGTCCATGGTGTCTGCGTATTATGGTTAATGGTTTGTCGGTCGGGGGGAGGGTCAGTTCCTGCGGTTCTCCACGTCGTCGTTCTTGATTGCCGCGGCGGCTTTCTTCACCTGCACGTTGAGCGATCCGAAACGGTAGCTCACGGAGAGGGAGACGTTGTTGGCCTGGTTGTATTGCCAGCTTTTCGAGTATCCTGTGTAGCCTGCGTTGAGTGGCATGGAAAGATACAGCCTTGTCGATTTCCTGAATGGATTGTATATCCCGACGTTGACACTCAGGCGTTTCTCTTTCAGGAATGATTTCTGGAGATTCAAACCGTAGAACAGACACTCTGCCATCGAGGTCTTGTCCTTTGTATAGAGCGACACCCCCGGTTTCCATCCGCTGAAGAATAGTGAGAGATCGAGATCCCAGGGGAGACGCTGGCGTATGCGGCCGTAATAGTTCAGATCCCATCCCTGCTCCTTGATGTTGAGCGAGCGGTTCTCATAGCGCCTCCAGCCGGAGTTGAAGTTGAGCATGAAGGAGGTCTTCTGCGTTATCTGCCATTGGGCCCATGCCGAGAGGTTGACCGAACGCTGGCGCCCGGCGTTGGCGTAGGTCGATTTCAGGATGTCCCCGTCTATGAGGTTCTGCACGGCTATCACCGAATTGTTGGAGAAACTGTAGCCGGCGCTCATGTCGAGGGTGAAGCGGCGGCTTATCAGGTTATAGTTGAGCGATAGCGACTGATGGCGCGACGAGCCGAGGTCGGGATTACCGGTGGAGATTGACGAGGGCGACTCCACGACGGCCGGGTTCAGCTGCGAGATGCCGGGGCGGTTGATGCGCGAGGAATAGGAGAGCTTAAGCGTGTTGGCGTCGTTGATGTTGTAGGAGAGGGCCGCGTTGGGCACCCAGTCGCTGAGGTTGCTGTGGAAGGGGTCGTTCGATCCGTCTTTGTATTTTGCCGAGAGGCGCGAATACTCGTAGCGGAGGCCGGCGCGTGCCCCGAAGCGCTTGTAATTGATGCGGTAGTCGAAATATAGGGCGAGCACCTGCGTGATATGGGAGAAGTCGGAATGCTCCGTGCGGTCGTCGAGATAGTCGATGTCGTTGACGGAATGGTTGCGGCGGTTTATGTATTTCGAGCCGACGTCAAATTTGTTGTGTTCGTTGATGGGGCGTGTCCAGTCGATCTGTCCGGTGTGCTCGATGAAGTTGAGGTTGAAGTCATTGTCAATCCCTGTGTAAGGCACGGGCACATTCACCTGGTCTTCATAGTCGGTGGTGGAATGCTGTTTCTGGTCGGTGGTCGAGATCAGGTAGGAGAGTGTGATGGTCTCCCCCTTGCGGCGGGTAGACCGCTGATAATTGAAGCCGCCGTTTATGTCGAAATATCGGTTGGGCTTCGTGCGTGAGATGGTGTTGTAGGAATACAGGAGATTCCCGGCGGCGTCGGTCATTGCCGTGTGGCCGCGGCTCCTGTCGCGGAAGTCATAGAGATAGCCTCCGAACTCGGCCGTGAAGAGATTGAGGGAGTCGAGCTCATAGCTGGCGTCGGTGCCGAAGAAGGTCAGGTAGCCGTTGCCCGTCGATTCAGAGGTGGATATGAGGTCGTTGCCCGACTCCTCGTAGTGGGTCAGCGATTCGGATTTGCCTTTCATCTGCTTCTTCGATTGTATCTGTCCGCCAACATATACGGAGAACGACACCTTGTCGATCTGCGACGAAAGCCAGATGTTGGGCATGGGATACCCCGGGTAGCGGTAGCTTATCCCCGCGCTTCCCATCACGCCGCGCACTGTGGTGTTCTCCATCGTGACGATGTTGAGTATGGCGGAGGTCCCTTCGGCGTCCTCACGCGCTCCGGGATCGGTGATGACCTCTATCTTCTTGATCATCGACGCCGGTATCGACTTGAATATATCCTTGGCGTTGCGCGAGAACGAATTGTTTGGGCGCCCGTTCTTGTAGATCTTGAAGCTCGTGGAGCCTTTCACTTTTATGGTGCCGTCGGGGTCGACGCTCACGAGCGGCACGCGTTTAAGCATCTCGTCGAGCTGGTTCGTCTTGGCGTCGGGGTCTGACTGCACGTCGTAGCCTATGCGGTCGATCTCTTTGGTGACAAGCGGCTTCTGGGCGGTGACAACCACCTCCTCGAGAAGGTTGGATGCCTCGCGCACCTTTATCTCGCCGAGATCGACTGTGGGATATTCTTCCGAGAGGGCTATGTCGCGGTTCTCCGGGGTCTTGCCGAAAGCTATGATGTTCACCCGGTAGGAACCGGGATCGGGGAGGCTGACGGAGAATTGGCCGGCATCGTCGGCCACGCTCCCCTTCACGGGGTGGATGGTGTCGTTGAGGGTGAACACCCTGACTGTGGCGAAACTCTCGGCGTTGCCGATGGAGTCGGTGACGGTGCCTTTCACCTTATAGTCGGCGCCAAGCGCCGGCAAGGTGTACGATAGCAGAAGCAATAGAAAGATCTTGCTTGAAAATGGTTTCATTCCTGTAGATATGTTTATAAGATAATTCCTGTAGATATGTTTATAAGATATACGTGGACTCACCACGGGGTAACTGTCCGGCTAAAGGCAAGGTGCATATATGTGAGATTTAAAGTTTCACATTGTGCATCCGGCGTTTATGGATGATTATGCATTATGCATTATTAGATGATTATACATTGTTAGATGATTATTGAATTGAGCATTGTGCATAGCTGGATGATTATGCATTATGCATTATGCATTTTGCATTAAGCATTGCCATATATAAGACGCATAAAAAAGCTTTCTGTGTCAATTAAGATGACTTTTTTACATAATTTAACCATTCCCCGTAGCCTGCCCGTCGGTCTGTGGCACAAGGTCGGGGCTGAGCTGCTTCGAGAGATAAGAGAAAAGGAGGGTGATGAGGGCGAGGATGGCGAGTGTGATGGCGGTGGAATGGAGTATGTTGCCCAGCCCCACGAGGGGGCTGACAATGGCTCCGAACACGTATCCGATTAATCCTACGAATGCCGAGGCGTCGCCGGCGCAGTCGCGCCCCTCGTTCATGGCCAGGGTGTTGCTCACGGCGAAGATCATGCCCAGGCAGAAGAGCATCGGGAGATTCAGGGCGTCGTAGACCCAGACGCTCCTGACGGTGTAAAAGCAGACGGCCTGCGCGGCTATGGCGGCCGTCAGTCCCCAGCCGGCCACGACCGCGGCTTTCTTGAGCGGCTTGAACTTCAGCGACAGCATCGACCCTGCTGCCACGAAGAGGGCGTTGAAGCCCATGAAGAGTCCGAATTGGAGCTGGTCGTAGCCATAGTGGTCTTGGATGATGAAGGGAGCCGATGAGATATAAGCGAAGAGCATTCCCAAGGCGCTCCCTTTCAGCATGACGTGGATGAGGAAATGGCGGTTGTGTGCGAGCACGACGTAGTTTTTGAATGCCACTCCGAAATGCCCTGTCACTCTCTTTGCCCGGGGGAGCGACTCCTTGAAGAAGAACGTTATGGCAAGGAGGACGACGCTGAAGGCGGCGAGGGTCCAGAATATGCCGTGCCATCCGCTGGCCCTGTCGATGAAGCCGCCGATCACCGGGGCGCTCGCGGGTGCGAAGCCGTTGATGGCTCCCACCAGGGCCATGACCTTGGCGAGGGCGCGTCCCCCGTAGAGGTCGGTAGGGATGGTGCGGGCCAGGAAGTAGCCTCCCGAGGCGCCGAGCCCCTGCACGAGGCGCCAGAAGATGAAGACATGGATGGTCGGCGACCACACGCTGCACACTGCCCCTATGCAGAACACGATCAGGGTGATGATGAGTATTGGCTTGCGCCCGAAGCGGTCGCTGAGCGGACCGAGCACCACCTGGCCTACGCCGAGACCTATCATGCCGAATGTGAGCCCGAGCTGCACCGTGGGGCGCGTGGTGTGGAAATATCTCACCATCTCGGGAAGCGATGGCAGGTAGAGGTCGTTGACGAATGAGCCGAAGGCGCTCAGGAGCACGAGATAACTTATAAGGAAGATATAATATCCTCCGGAGGTCGGGGGTGCCGGCGTCGGGTGGGGTGTGTTGGCGGGTGTGGTCATGATTCGGCGGCTTTGGTGATGGCCGCCTCGAGCTTCGTGGCTAAGGCGGCGTTGTCTCTGATGAAATAATATAGCTCGAAGACAGGGAGGAGGTTGCCACCCTTGTTGAGGTCTACGGGGCCGTCCCAGGCGGCTATCTCTCCGGCGATCTTGGCTTCTGCCTCGCGGCGTGTGGCGGGAAGGTCGCGCGGAAGGAGGGTGAGGGGGGAGTGCGACAGGGAGTCTTCGGAGGAGAACATCTGGTAGTTGGCCACGAAGGCGAAGCAGTCTTCGAGGATTTCGGGCCATAGGGAGAGGTCGACGTGCGTCTGCAGGGAGTCGAGGCTCAGCGATGTGCGGGCGGCGCATTTCAGGAGCCGGTCTACGGCCGGGAGGCGGGTGTTGTCCATCGAGAGTCCCGAGGGCTTGAAGAGGTCGGCCATGTCGCTGAACTTGAAGTCGGGGTTGAAGCGCGCGTCCTCGCCGCCGCGCCGGGCCAAGGGAGTGGTCACTGCGTAGCAGTAGGAGAGGAATACGTTGATGTTGTGGATGATGGCCGGGGCACAGATAGAGAGTTTCTCTTTCTGGAGGGCGAAGTTGGCGCGGCGTTGTTTCTCGATCTCCGATTCCACGTCGATCTCCGACTTCATGGAGCCCACGGAGTTGAGGAAGAATCCGAATACGCTCAAGCCGCACACCACCTCTATGGCCGTCACGGCCTGTGCCCAGCCGTGGGCCGGCGTGTAGTCGCCGAATCCGAGTGTGGAGATGGTGACAATGCTGTAGTAGAGCCACGAACCGAAAGCCGGCGATCCACCCTCAGGAATGCGGAACTGAGAGTCGGGGAGCCACCAGTAGATGAGTGCGAATATCGGCACGAGGATGATGTAGAGGCATATCCAGACGATGGGCCTGATGTTGGAGACCACATGGAAGAAATGCCTTATTCTGTCTGAGATTTTCTGAAGCATAACCTTGAAAAGTGTTTTTCAAGGTTAAAACGCCGTAATAAAGTTTAGAGTTTAGAGGTTAAAGGTTAAAGTTGAGGGTTTAGGGTTGAGAGTTTAGGGTCGTTGAGAGTTTAAAGGTTAAAGGTTAAAGGTTAAAGTTTTCTGTTTTCAGACCGGTCCGACCAGTCCGACCGGTCTGACCAGTCAGACAACTTCACTCTTGACTCTTCACTCTTCACCCTTGACCCTTGACCCTTCACCCTTCACTTGATGTTCTCGCGCAGGCGCGTCAGGAAAGCTTTCATGCTCTCGCTGTCGCGGTTTTCCACGATGGTCTGCAGCTCGGCGAGCTGCTCGCGTATCTTCTCCAGTTGCGCCGGAGTGTGGGGGTTGAACATGATCTCGCTCAGCAGATAGTCATCCTCTCCCATAAGACCGCGGGCTATGTCGTAGTGGCGCTTGAAGGTTGTGCCCGGGGCGTCCTGGTGCTTCATGATGCCGGCGAATACGAAGGTCGAGGCGAAAGGTATGGAGAGTGAGTAGGCGATGGTCTCGTCGTGCTCCTCGAAAGAGTATTCCACCACATGGAGCTTCAACTCGTTGTAGAGATCCTTGAAGAATACGCGCCCTAAGTGGTCCCCCTCCTTTATTATCACGGCGTTCTCGTTGCGGAGATTGGAGAGGGAGGCGAAGGTCGGCCCGAACATCGGGTGGGTGCTGACGAAGGGATGACCGCACTTCTCGTAGAATTCAGGAAGCCCCGTCTTCACCGATGCTATGTCGCTGAGTATTGCCGACGGGCGCAGATAGGGGAGCACGGCCTCGAAAGCCTGGAGGGTGTATTTCACCGTAGCGGCGTTGATCACCATGTCGGGGTCGAAGTCGGCCACCTCCTCCGGGGTTGTGAACCGGCGCACGTTGAAGGTGAAGCGCAGGCGCTGTGGATCGGGGTCCATGATTGCGACGTCGTGACGGAAGGAGAGGAGGTCGCAGAAGAAGGAGCCCATCTTGCCGGCTCCGAGTATGAGGATTTTCATTTTATTTGCTATTTATTCAATACGGTTGCAAAGTTAATATTTTTTCATGGAAATCATGGCATAGGTCTTTTATAAAACGTCCTTGCGCTGCACATATAAAGCTCTTTCCGTAGGCTCTTGATAACTGAGACTGCAAAAAGTTGCCCCATATGTTATGGAGGTATGGGAGAAAATTGTTATTTTTGCACATGAACTTTTGTGGGAAAGGATGTTTAAATAAAAAAGTTTGATTTTTATCCCTAACCTCCCTAAGCTGATAATTGATTATGGTTGTCAAGGAATATGATTCACCCCTGGGGCTTCTGTACCTGGCCTCGATAGGAAATGAACTTTGTCTTTGCAGCTGGCAGGGTCTTGCAGCCTGCCATGAATTTCTCCGCCAGCATGGCGCCGAATCCGACTACGGTCAGGAATGGACTGTGGTGGAGCGCGCGCGAAAGGAACTCGATGAATATTTCGACGGAGACCGTGAGGAATTCGATATTCCGTTGCGCATGTTCGGCACGGAATTCCAGCGCCTCGTGTGGGCGGCTCTTTCCGGCATCCCCTATGGGGAGACGGAGAGCTACGGAGAGGTGGCCCGCAGCATAGGTCGCCCTCTTGCCGTCAGGGCCGTGGCCAACGCCTGTGCCCGCAATCCGCTGTCGATCTTCATACCGTGCCATCGTGTCGTGGGTAGCGACGGGCGCCTGACGGGCTATGCCGGCGGCGTGGAGAAGAAGGAGCGCCTCATAGCCATGGAGCGCTCCGACGAGCGCGCCGCGCGCGTCAAAGACGCCTGATCCTCAAATTGCAGACTGAATCCAATGGCACTCCACCTGCCTCGCCGGCCTTGTGGCGACGTACCCGTCGCTACAAGGCCGGCGGTGCGTTTTTAAGTGTCTACTTTTTAGGTCCGGTACACCTGTTTTGTGTATTTCAGAAAAAATGTGTAACTTTGCATCAAATCTCGGGTATAAAATGTGTGCATATTGGCTAAAAGTCGGGTATAAAATGTGTTTGTCTTGACTGAAAGTCGGGTGTATAATGTGTTTGATGCCGGTTGGCTTAAATAATAGTGGTATGTTTAGACGTAAGATAGAATCAAAACTCCTGTCTTGGTTGGAAGAGACCTCTCATAAACCGATTGTGGTGAAAGGAGTCCGTCAGTGTGGAAAGACAAGCAGTGTTGTTGATTTTGCGAATCATCATTTTAAACATGTTGTGTATCTTGATTTTCGTGAACATCCGGAATACAAGAAATTTTTCCTGCCTAATCTCGATATCGACGCAATAATTATGCGAATAACTGCGGCTATGCCAAATGTGGAAATTGAGCCGAATGCTACATGCTTTATTTTCGACGAGGTGCAAGATTGTCCCCGGGCAAGAGGCGCACTCAAATATTTCCATCTTGATGGAAGATATGAAGTAATGTGTACTGGGTCATTGCTCGGCGTGAATGGCTATAAGACTAAAGACGAGCTGGCAGAAGAAGCTGATGCTTCGATTCCGGTTGGTTTCGAGGAAATTGTCACTATGTATCCTATGGACTTTGAGGAATGGCTTTGGGCAAACGGTATAAGACAGTTGCACATCGATTATTTGAAGAAGTGTCTTCACGATGTAGTTCCTGTCGAGGATGCTTTGCATGATAGATTTCGTGAATTGCTGAATCTATATGTGATAGTCGGTGGTATGCCGGAAGCTGTGTCGATGTTTATAGAAACAAAACAGATTGGAAAAGTGCTTGCCGTGCAGCGACGGATAGTCGATGAATATAAATCTGACATGGTTAAGTATGCTCTTCAGGCAGACAAATCAAAGATTCGTGAATGTTTTGAATCGATCCCTGCCCAACTTGCACGTGAATATAAAAAGTTTGTATACTCATCCGTGCGTCCCGGTGGGCGCGGACGGGATTATTCAGGAAGTCTTCAGTGGATAGAGGATGCCGGTATTATAAAAAGATGTTATAATGTTGAAATTACGGAATTGCCTCTTGACGGGAACAGGATACAAAGCGAGTTCAAGGTTTACATGGTGGATATCGGACTTTTGGTATCGATGCTTGAAGATGGAACGCAATCAGATATTCTGGAAGGCAACTTGTTTGGATATAAAGGTGCTATATATGAAAATCTGGTTGCCGATTTCCTTGGAAAGATGGGCCGTAAACTCTATTATTACCATAAAAACGGAGGTATAGAGCTGGATTTCTTGACTCGTCATAAAGGAGAGTGTGTGCCGGTTGAGTGCAAGGCCACTACCGACAATGCAAAATCTTTGCGCACAGTTCTTTGCCATCCGGAAAAATATCGGGTAAAAAGTGCCATAAAATTTGGTGACTATAATGTGGGTTTGAAGGATAAGTTGCTTACGCTCCCGATGTATATGGCTTTTCTGCTTGATGAGGTATAGAATTCTGTTTTCGAGGGCGTTGATCCTAAGAATTTTCTTCGCAGGGATGCGGAATAAAGAATGACTTGCAAATATCCTGAAAAATATTTTTACATGTCTATATACTATTTAACATTTATTAGCTTTTCGGGGGGGTAATGTGTGAATTTTTGATTAAATTTGCAATTAAATATTAAGGAGGCTGCCGCATGTGAATGCGGTTCCCCCTCGCGTCAGAGAGGAGCTTGCATCTTCCCTTGCGTGATAAAGAGAATGGATTCAAACAACTAACAATAATAACTCAAAAACAGAAATCGGATGAGAAAACTAATTACCATTTTGATGGCGGTATTTCTGTTGACCGCTACAGCCGGGGCTCAGACCCGGACGGTGAAAGGCACAGTAGTGGATGCCGCCAACGACGAGCCCCTGGTGGGGGCTACTGTCGAGCCGATAGGTGGTGGACAGGCTGTGGCCACGGATATCGACGGCAACTTCCTCCTGAAGGTGCCCGCTTCCGTCAAACAGATCCGCGTCAGCTACGTCGGCTACATCGCCGAAACCATGGCGCTTCGCCCTGACATGGTCGTAAAACTGACCAGCACCTCCGAAAACCTCGACGACCTCGTCGTCATCGCCTACGGCACACAAAAGAAGTCGTCCATCACCGGAGCTATCTCGACTGTCAATGCCGAGGAGATCGCCAAGCGTCCTGTATCGTCGGCTACAGCTGCCCTCGAAGGCGTTAGCCCAGGTATTACTGTTACCGGCAACTATGGCTCCCCTGGTGAATCTCCCACGATTCTTATCCGAGGTATCGGTACGGTCAATGGTTCTACAGCCCCCCTTTATGTAGTGGATGGCGTCCCCTTCGGCGGAAATATCTCCGACCTCAACCCTGAGGATATCGAGTCGATGTCTGTGCTGAAAGATGCCGCCTCCGCTGCCCTTTACGGTAACCGCGCCTCCAACGGCGTTATCCTTATCACGACTAAGCGTCACAAGGGTGATAAACTGACTCTCAATTTCCGCACTAACCAAGGATGGTATGAGCGTGCTATCCCTGAATACGACCGCACAAATGTGTCGCAGTTCATGTATGCCGAATATTGGAACTTGGCGAATTCCTACGTTACTGACAAGGGATTTGACAGAACTGACAAACAGGGCCTTTTTGATTATGTCACCGGCAATATTTTCTCCGAACGTCTTTATGCAAACTATTTCAATGAAAAGGAAGCGAATAAGATGTTCGACCTTGATGGTAATTTGAAGCCTGGAATTTCTATCCTTCCCGAAGTTGCCGGCGACCTTAACTGGTTTGATCAGGCCACACGCCACGGCTATCGTCAGGAATATGTGCTCAACGGCGCCGGTTCCACCACAAGAAGTGACTATTACTTCTCTGTCAGCTATCTTGGTGAGGAAGGTTACATGAAAGACAGCAACTTCGACCGTCTCACCGGACGTGCTTCTGTTAATCTGAATCCTGTGAAATGGATGAGGGCCGGATTTAATGTCAATGTCAGCCATCAGAAATATCAGAACACCTCCAATGGTGTGGGCGACGGCTCAAGCTCGTATAACAATCCATTCTACTTCTGCCGCTATATAGCGCCGATATATCCTGTGCATAAACACTATGTCTCCGATGCTACATATTACGATGAGGCAGGCAACCCCTATAATGTGACAAAAGGTGATTGGGTGCTTGACAAAGATGGCAAGACAATATATGATGATGGATATTACACTGTTTATGATAAAAACGGGAATCAGAGCAATGTGGATACTCGCAACCAGAATCAGGACCGTAATGTCATTTTTGAGAGCATGGTCAACAGAGGCCGTACTGTAAGAAACACTATGAACTCTATCGGGTATATCGATTTCCTTCTGCCCTATGGATTCACAGCTACCCTCAAAGGCAACCTCAATACTCGCAATCAGGAGTTCTCAAAATATAATTCCGCGCTGATTGGAGATTCAAAGGCTCGCAATGGTTCTCTTTCGAAAACTGTTTACAATTACAAGAACTGGACAATGATGCAGCAGCTGAACTGGAACAAGACCTACGGCGAGCACAACATCCAGGTTCTTCTCGGTCATGAGAACTACTCTTATCAATATGACTACACTTATGTGGTGAAAGATAATGAGGCGTTCCCGAGTCTGCCTGCGTTCTCCAATTTCTCGGTTATGAATAGCATCGACGGCTATAAGGATGTTTATAAGACTGAGTCTTATCTCGGCCGCGTGATGTGGAATTTCAAGGATACATACAACCTTGAGGCTTCTATCCGTCGTGACGGTACCTCTCGCTTTTCCAAGAAAGCAAGATGGGGTACTTTCGGCAGCGTCGGAGCTAACTGGATCTTCACCAACGAACCATTTATGGAAACTACATCCTCATGGCTCAACAATGGTAAACTTCGTGCCGACTGGGGTCAGGTCGGTAATGACTCCGGCTCCGGCTACTATTCCTATTACACTCTTTTCGGGTCAGACACACATGCCAGTCTTCCCGCTTTCTATCTGACGCAGAATGCTGCCGAGGATCTTCAATGGGAGACTTCCGAATCCTGGGGCATAGCTCTTGAGACAAGGATGTTTAATCGATGGAATCTTACCCTGGAATATTTCGACAAGAGGAATAAGGATCTTATCTTCAGTGTGTACTATCCTGTTTCTTCCGGCCCTACAAGCACTTCGAGTGCGGTTGCGACGACACGCCAGAATCTCGGAACTATCTCCAACCGAGGTATTGAGATAAGCACGGATGTGGATATTGTCAAGACTCGCGACTGGAAAGTCAATATCGCCGCCAACCTTACTGCAATTCAAAACAAGATTGTATCGCTCCCTGCACAGAATAGGAAAGTGACTAAGATCGCAGCCGATCCTTCGATGCAGCCTCCGCGAGGCATTGTCAGCGGTAGCCAGTTCATCTCGGAAGGTAAGGGCCGCTATGAATGGTACACATATCATTGGGCTGGCGTTGATGAGATGGACGGACGCTCTCTTTATGATGCCAACCTTGTGGATTATCACGTAACCCTTGAAGACGGTACAATTATCGGTGGCAGCTATGAAGTGGATAATGAGGGAAATCCAGTCTATGACAGCAATGGTAATATGGTGCGTATTTCCACAGAACTACCCAAGGCGGAATATAGGCTCATAAACGGAAAGTATTACGTAAACCGTACTACATATGCTCAGAAAGATTGGAGAGGATCTGCTCTTCCAAGTGTATATGGTTCATTCTCCGGCAATGTCGGATGGAAAGGATTCCAGCTCTCGGCAATGTTTACATACTCTCTTGGTGGCAAGATTTACGACAGCAACTATTCAAGTCTTATGAGTGTTGGAAAAACTCCTGCCAATTTCCATGTAGACGTACTTAATTCCTGGAACGGTGTTCCGGAGGGTATGACGGAAGATTCCCCCAACAGGATAAATCCGAATATCAATCCTGAGATCAACTATCTTAATAACACAGATAATAATGCAGGTTGCGACCGTTGGCTCACAAGCAGGGATTATCTCTGCTTCAAGAATGTGAATCTGACCTATACTCTTCCCACTTCAATTACCAAAAATTGGGGCATCTCAAGAGTTCAGCTTAGTTTCTCCGCAGAGAACCTCCATATCTGGGGTTCCCGCAAGGGCATGAACCCTATGATGGGTATCAGCGGTGGTCAGAGCAACTATCTTGTTCCGGCGAGAGTCTATACGTTCGGACTTAATGTAAATATCTAAACTATAGAATCAAAATGAATAAAATAATCAAATACGCATTACTTGCGGCACTCCCTTTCCTGATGGTTGCTTGTGGAGATGATTATCTGGAAACACAACCTCAGGATTCTGCTCCAAAATCGGTGTTATTTCAGGATTTCGAAACTGCTCAGTATGCTGTCAACGGGCTTGGACGCCTCATGTCGAAACAGTATCTCGAAACGCAGGGTTACAATGGTGAGGGTACTGTCTACGCCTATATTGGCGAATTCCCGGGAGACGGCATGCAGAAACTGAGCTATTCCGGTTGGCAGAATCTGATAAAGAGCAACTATAACCAGTCGAATACCAACACGAATGTTCAGCTTGGATGGTATTATTATTACCGGATTATCGGGAATGCCAATCAGATTCTTGAAAACATACCAAACGTGACAAGTCCTCAGTCTGAGAAAAACGGTTGGGATTATATTCGGGCTCAGGCTCTTACTTATAGGGCTTATGCTTACACGATGCTTTCTCAGATTTACTGTCGTCGTTGGACAGATCGTGACGGCCAGAGTCGCGGGCTTGTTCTTCGAGTTGACACGTCGAAAGATCCTATGCCCTGTTCTTCGCTCGCGAAAACTTATGAGTTGATTTATAAGGATCTCGATGAAGCTCTTGCGCTCTTTGCCACCTGTCGGCACGATAGAAGTGATGCTGTCGATATGCGTTGGATGGTTAATGCAAATGTTGCACATGCAGTGTATTCGCGTGCTGCCCTTATCCGTAACGACTGGCAGACTGCCATAACCCACTCTCAGGAAGCCAGAAAAGGATACAGCATCATGGGCCCGGATGAATATATGGCGGGATTCAACACTGCCAATAAAGAATGGATCTGGGAGGTGTTTGAAGATGACACACAGCCAATCTATTACTATAGCTTCTATAATTACATGAGCGCAAGCTGCGCCGGATCTGCGTCAAGATCATATCCCACGCTTATTTCCAAGCAGATTGTTGATCCTATTGACCCGAGCGATGCTCGTTTGGCCTTATATGCGATTCCTACGCAGGCTGAGCTTTTAAGCGACGGAGTAATTGATGCTGAGGGGAATTTCAAGAAAATTTCTGGATCAGGCACTGTGACTAAAGGCAAGTTCTTTACAAGAGTTCGCAACGAGTTTACAAAAAAGGGCAGAACATATTCCACTACTAAAGTAGGGTACTATCTCGGCACTAAATTTATTGTAAAAACCGGTGTCGGCGACGGTTGTATCCCTATCTTCCGCGCTGCCGAAATGATTTACAATGAGGCTGAGGCCCAGTTTAGGCTTGGCAACGAGACAGCTGTCCGCGAACTCCTTGCGGAGGCTACTGTTCCCTATCAGTCAGAATACACTTGCACCAAAACCGGTGAGGAGCTTTGGGATGAGATTGTGGCTCTCCGTAAATTCGACCTCTGGTCGGAAGGCCATAGCTGGTTCGACCTGAAGCGGTGGGGTGTCAGCATGGTGCGTAAGACATGGGCAGAAGGTGGCAGCTGGGCTACATATTTTGCAGGTACAGGCAGGACCGGTGGCAACTACGGCCCGACTGAGAAAAACAACTGGACTATTGTCATCCCGACAATGGAAACCAACTACAACAACAAGGTCATCTCGCAGGAAGATCCAAACTGGGCCCCCGGCACCGACTATTGATGTAGCATACTCCGAATCCCCCTTGTCGGATCCCCCGACAAGACCTGATAATCCTTCCGCCAACTCCCTGGCGGAAGGATTATTGTTTTAAAAAATAATATCTTACCATAGACAATATTTTAATAAAATTTTAGTTTTATATTAAAAATCTTATATTCATATTTAACTAACTTAACCCAACTTGCTATGAGAAAAACTCTGTTTGCATCAGTAGCCATGGCCACATTGCTCCTGAATGCCTGCGTCTCCGACCATTTAGAAGTTAAAGATACTTCTGAATCAGATTATTGCAAAAATACTGGTTCAAATTCATTTAAAGAAACTCGTACTGAACAGACTTCGTTAGTTTTCGATTTAGGTGAAAGAAACTTTCTTGAAGAAGAATGTCAAGAAATAGAACGGGACGGTTTTTGTATCGGTAGAATACCATTCAGTGCCGAAAAAATACTTATGGCCGCATATAAAAAAACAGATACACAAATCAAGGAAGAGAATATAGTGGCCTGTATGCAATATATGGTTTCTGCATTAGATGCGACAAGTAATAAAACACTGTTTTTTTATGAAACCTTGATTCCAACTGAAGATTATTACAATAAGAACAAAAACACAGAATATGACAATTTATATTTTGGTAATGAGCATACTGATTTTTCAGGTCTTGTAATAAGAACGTCTTTGGAAAATTATATAATTTCAGTCGCTTCATATACTAATGGAATTTGTAATTTTCGTGTCTCAACCACAGGAAACCCTTCTAAAAGAAATATAATCAAAGAATATTTGAAAAGCATCTTTTCAAATATAAGACTATTCCACATGCCAGTAGTAATTCCTCAAACTTGGTATTGGGAAGAGGTTATCGAATTTATAGATAACGATGACGGAACTACGGAAATAGTTCGTTCTATTGAAGTCCATTGGATAGAGGATGCAAATCCTAATGATGAGGATGATATTTCAGATGTCCCTGGTTCAGGAGGGAAAGATCCTACTCAAATAGATGGGGAAATCTACAAGCATGAAGATAATGATAAGTGGTTCAATGAATTTATCTATGCTTCTACTTCAGACGTTGATGACAGCTTTTCAGTAGGAACAGTATTAGCAATGGCACTTCATTATTATGGTGTCAATAAATTGGTCAATACTATTTTTGATGAGTTGAGTTCAAAAATAAATGGGGATCTCAATCTCTTTCCCAATAATATTTCGCAAGATCATCTAAGGCTATCCGTTTCTACGTATTTCCTAAGTTTCTTGACATCTAAGACTTCCTTTAAGAATAACATAGATCAAGGTTTCCCCATTATAAGTTGTTACAATTCTTTTATGGATGGAGGAGATTTATGTGCATTGATAATAGGATATAAAGAGGATGGAAGAATAATATATTATTCTCCTCGTGAAGATACTGTCCTGGTTAGGGACAAAAACGATTTCATAGATGATCTGTCATTTGCATTAATGCGACTAAAATAAATGAGTCATGTAAAACATAGTAATAATGGTTAGAAATGAAAGGGAAGGCCGAACCGGGACCTCCTTCTCTCCCATCCGATAATTCACCAAATACAAAATAGTTGATCCCATCAACTAATATAATAAGTTAAATCATAAAGGCAGGAATATCCCATTTCCTGCCTTTATTGTCATCCTAATCATATTGTCATCCCTCATCCGGGTGGCATTGCCGTGCCGAGGCAGCAAGTCTCGGTCTCTGTCCCATCCCAAAGCTCTCACTCCGGATTCGCGAAGCCGGTTTGTCGAAGGTGAAACCAATCAAACCCTAATCCCACAGATCTCCCCCCATTGCCTGTCCAATACCCGGCCAATGCCCGTCCAATGCCCGTCCAATGCCCGGCCATGCCGGGCCTCGCGTGCCGCGGCCGAATGCCGCGGCTCCCGTCCTCGTCCCCTAAACCCTCAACCAGCGGAAAAAGAAAAACGGAAAAGTTGCGGAATAAAAATCCCTCCCTCAAATCCCGTATTAACTTTGCCCCCGGAAACAGGAAAGAAGAGTCTTTCCCCGGCATAGAAGCCCTCACAGGCTTCACCGCCCACGGTCCGGACGCCCTCCCCGAAAGGGTCGGCATCCACAGTCCGGCGTCTGAAGGAAACATCACCGATGGACCGCCGACGAGACAGGACACGATGGGTTG
>PPYF01385479.1_pt1 | contig 18900 bp, 15 predicted proteins | sample 1559871 | NCBI WGS metagenome assembly PPYF01 (sample SAMN08240021, study PRJNA423297) | Human gut metagenome, whole genome shotgun sequencing project. | reverse complement strand
TGGAACGGCAGGACATCCGGTGTTTCGACGCATGGGCGGCGATATTCGCCAAGAAGACGACAGACTTCGAGTTCAACGTAACGAATAACGTGGTGCAGAAGGAGCGCTTCCGCTACTTCATCAAAGTGCCGGAGCTTGCCGCCTTCTACAACGAGATAACGGATTACCGCACGGCGGAGGACGTGGGCGTGGACCGTCCGCACAAGAACGAGATACTGCACCACATACCGCCCACGCCGGAACAGGAGGACTTCATACAGAAGCTGATGCAGTTCGCCAAGACGGGCGACGCCACCCTGCTGGGCAGGCCGCCCCTGTCGGAAACGGAGGAGAAGGCGAAGATGCTCATCGCCACGGACTACGCGCGGAAGATGGCTCTGGATATGCGCATGATAGACCCGCACTACGAAGACCATCCCGACAACAAGGCGAGCCACTGCGCCAAGACGATCGCGGAGTATTACAAAAAATACGATGCGCAGAAAGGCACGCAGTTCGTCTTCTCGGATTTGGGGACATACCAGCCGGGCGACGGGTGGAACGTGTACAGCGAAATCAAGCGCAAGCTGACGGAGGACTACGGCATACCGCCAAGCGAGGTACGCTTCATTCAGGAGTGCAAGACCGACAAGGCCCGCAAGGCGGTGATAGACGCCATGAACGCCGGGACGGTGCGCGTGCTGTTCGGCTCCACCTCCATGCTCGGCACGGGCGTGAACGCGCAGAAACGGTGTGTCGCCATCCATCATCTCGATACACCGTGGCGCCCGTCCGACCTGCAACAGCGTGACGGACGGGGAGTCAGGGCCGGGAACGAGATTGCCAAGTATTTTGCCGGGAACAACGTGGATGTCATCATCTATGCGGTGGAGAAGTCGCTGGACAGCTACAAGTTCAACCTGCTGCACTGCAAGCAGACATTCATCTCGCAGCTCAAAAGCGGCGTGATGGGGGCGCGTACCATCGACGAGGGGGCGATGGACGAGAAATCGGGCATGAACTTCTCGGAGTACATGGCACTGCTCTCCGGCAACACCGACCTGCTCGACAAGGCGAAACTTGAGAAGCGCATCGCCTCGCTCGAAGGGGAACGCAAGTCGTTCCACAAGGGCAGGCGTGATTCGGAGTTCAAGCTGGAAAGCAAGACAGGCGAGCTGCGCAACAACACGGCTGTCATCGAAGCCATGACGGAGGACTGGAACCGCTTCCTTTCAGCAGTGCAGACCGACAGGGAGGGCAACCGCCTTAATATGATAAAGGTGGACGGCGTGGATTCTACCGATGAGAAGGTTCTCGGAAAGCGTTTGCAGGAGATAGCAAAGAACGCCACGACTGGCGGACTGTACACGCAGGTCGGGGAACTGTACAGTTTCCCGATAAAGGTGGTGAGCGAAAGGATGCTCAAAGAGGGACTGGAGTTTACCGACAACCGTTTCGTGGTCGAGGGCAACTACAAGTACACCTACAACAACGGGCATCTGGCGATGGCCGACCCGGTAGCCGCCGCACGCAACTTCCTGAACGCGCTGGAGAAGATACCTTCCACCATCGACCAGTACAAGGCGAAGAACGAGGTGTTGGAGCGTGAGATACCGCAGTTGCGGGAGATAGCGGGCAAGGTGTGGAAGAAGGAGGACGAACTGAAACAATTGAAGTCCGAACTTGCCGCCCTCGACCGCAGGATTCAGCTGGAACTTGCGCCGCCCACACCGGAACCCGCCGAAAAGGAAAACGGGGGGCAGCAGGTCAGGTCGGAAACGGACGACGCGCAGAACGGGCAGACGCAATATCCCGAAGATATGCCGCAACAGATACGCAGCCCGGTGGGAGAGCGGGATCCCGTAGGTAATTTCATGGCCGGCCATATTGTAATCGGACAGCCGGGTTTTCAGTTTAAAAACGTCCCCCAGCTTAAAGGAAAGATAAAAATCTAAGAATGGGCAGTAACGACCAATAAGGTTGTTACTGCCCATATTTGTAAACTATTCTATTAATTTTTGAATTGTTTGCGATATTTCGTCGGAGACATGCCGTATTCTGCCGTAAAGAGCCTTACAAAATGGGGCACATCGTTGAAGCCTACCGTATAACATATCTCGGACACTTGTTTATTTGAATTTTTGAGAATCCCGCACGCGGTGTCGAGCCTGTATTTTGTGACGAATTGCGTGAAGGTCATCCCTTTTTGCTTCTTGAAATAGGAACAAAAAGCTGAACGGTTCATTCCCATCTCTTGCGCAATGTCGTCCAGAGTGATGTTGTGTATATAGTGCGCCATGACATACTCCGTGATATGCTGCATCCGGCGGACATCCTTTTCGATACGAACCGGCTTGCCGACAGGGACATAATCTGTTTCCTTGAATACAGCAGGCAGCAGGCTGAACATCTCGCACAGGCGTTGGAGGTCGCTCATCTCGTTCATGCGCGACAATACGCCTCCGATGGAGCGTGCAGCCTCGCGCCCGAACTTCAATGCTTCCGTAGGAAACGAGATTCCGTACAGAGCGTTTCTCAACTCCGGAAAATCCTCCATACAACGTATGACGAACGAATGGGAAAAGGCAACCATGAGATAATGAACGAATCCGTTGTCATCGACCGATGCAGGGTCATATTTCCATCTGTGGTGCATACTGGGAGGGATAATCAACACATCTCCTTCTGAAAAGGTCATGGTCGTATCACCGGCAACCCTAATTCCATTTCCTCTTACCACATAATATATCTCCCACGCATCATGCTTGTGCAGCTTTGCTTCGAGCTCATAATGAATATGCTGGTCTATGAAGAAAAAGGAGTGGTTTTGTTCCTCCGGCAGTGGATAAGGAATGATTGATTCTTCTATCATGGTTGCTTTATTTTTAATTTGTGCAAATATGCAACAATTATTTTATATAATCAAGCAAATACAGCTCAATATTTCGCTGTAACTTTGCTCATAGAAAATAAAAGTTCAATTTATGAAAGATAACACTATTTATTCCAAGTTCAAATCGGTTGCAGAACGGCAACCCGATGCAACCGCTATAATAGAAGACGGGAGGTCTTTCACTTACAAGGACCTTGATAATCTGGTTGATGCGATAATGAGCAGATTCATCGGTGAGAGGCATTCATTTATAGGCATAACGATGACCCACAGCGCGGAAATGGTGGCGGCGATGCTGGCTGTCCTCAAAAGCGGGGCGGCATATATCCCTGCCGAATTGTTTTTGCCGCAGGACAGAATCGACTATATGATGCGGTCCGCAGGTGTAGGACTGGTAATTACGGATGATTATTGTCGTAATCTCAATCCTGCCACACGAGGCTACATAGATGATTCCGCACCTGATGGCATCGCATATTGTCTTTATACGTCCGGAACTACCGGCCGCCCTAAAGGTGTCCTCGTGGAGAATGAAAGCGTTGTCCGGTATGCCGAGGCTTTCAATAATGAATTTCAGGTGAAGCCTACGGACATCATGCTGCAATACTCGGTCGCATCTTTTGACATATTCGTGGAGGAAGTATTCGCATCGTTATTGAACGGTGCAGCACTTGCCATACCATCGAACAGAGTACGGGAGGCCGGAATAGCCGAACTTATGAATTTTGTCAATCGCCACGGAGTGACGGAAATAAGCGGATTTCCATACCTTATTGCCGACATAGACAAATATGGAAAGATTCCTTCCTCGGTAAGACTGCTTATAAGCGGGGGCGACGTACTTCGAGAAAACTATATACGCAATTTAAGGGAGAAACACATTTTAATATATAATACTTACGGTCCTTCGGAAACAACCGTCTGTGCCACTTATTATAGATGCGACAATACACAGCCATTGGAAGACGGGACTTTCCCGATAGGGACGGCAGTAAAAGGTGCCGAGGTGCGGGTACTCGATAACGACATGAAGCCCGCAGGTCAAGGAGAGGTCGGAGAAATCTGTATTCTCGGGTCCGGTGTCGGACGCGGGTATTTGGGCAACGTCCCCGAGCAAGAAAACTTCGTCATATCGTCGGACGGAAAACGGATGTACAGAAGTGGTGACCTCGGTTATATACAAGATGACGGAAATATCGTATTTCTTCGCAGGAAAGATGAGCAGGTCATGATTAAGGGACAGCGCGTAGAACCCAAAGAAGTGGAGAATGTGCTTAACACGTGTACAGACATTGAAAAGGGTGTCGTAGTTGCCCGTCGCCACAATGGGAATACATCCCTCATAGCTTACTTTGTTCCAAAGCACAGTGAGAAATACTCGGTGGAAAGCATCACGGACTGCCTGAAATCAAAACTCGTGGATTTTATGATTCCCGAGTATCTTGTAGCCATGCACACTCTGCCTTTGACGCAAAACGGGAAAGTGGATATTGCGGGGCTTCCTTACATTTATAAAAGTGACAGACAATGAGTATAGAAATTGTTAGAACAAGAGACCTTGACCTGCTCCAGAGTTGGAGGGAGGAAGTGGTTGCCAATGTTTTTGATTGCATTCCAACCGATGAGGTCAGGGAAGCAAACAAAAGATATTATGCGGCACACATAATGGACGGTACTCATTTGGCTGTAATCGCTTTATTGGACGGTGAACCCGTCGGCTGCGGAGCAATCTGTTTTCAACAGGAACTTCCTTCGCCCGATAATCTGTCAGGTTGCTGCGCATATCTCATGAACATCTACGTCCGACCTTCTTTCCGGGGAAAAGGTGTCGGAAGAAGGTTGGTCGGGCATCTTGTGCAGGAGGCAAAGCAAGCGGAATGCGGTAAAATATACCTCGAAACAACAGCAGCCGGAAGGTTACTTTATCAAAGTATCGGATTCCGTTCCATGAGTGATATGATGATACTCAAAAATGCGAACTGTTAGTTCGCAGCATGGCATTGAAAGTCTTGCTTAAAAATAATCCAATTGATTTATTACAAATATACAACAAATATATATTATAATAAAACAAATAAAATACAAAACTAACCTCTAACTTTGTATTTGAAGAATAAAAACATAATTAAAAACATCGTAACATGGAATTTTATGAAGTATTGGAGAAACGCCGCACATACCGCGACTACTCCGACCGGGAAGTGAGTGACGAAATCGTAAAACGGGTAATCGGTGCCGCTTTCAAAGCGCCTACCAACGACCACCTGCGTCAGCTGGAGTTCATAGTGGTGCGCGGACGTGAGAACATCGCCAAGGTAATCGACCCGCTTGCCAAGAACATGGAGGCGTTCAAGAATCTGGTGCATGAAGTGGACGAGTCGGGCGACAAGGACAAGATGGATATGTTTGCCGATGCCCTGCCCAAACAACAGCGTATGCTGATGCAGAGCGGATTGCTCATCATTCCGTTCTTCCGGCAGAAGACGTGTCAATTGCTGAAACCGGTGGAACAAAGCTCGCTCAACTACTTCGCCTCGGCTTGGTGTGCCGTGGAGAATATGCTTCTCTCGGCTACGAATGAAGGACTTGGAACGGTGTTCCATATTCCTGTTGCCGACGAAGTGGAGAAAATCAAGGAGATAGTAGGTGCGCCCGATGAGTATGAGTTTACCTGTCTGCTGACGATGGGTTATCCCGCCGAAAATGCTTTCCTGCCCAAACAGAAGGAAATCAATGTAGAGGACAGAATACACATGAATGCTTGGTAATAGATTTGACAGCATGAAGGGACACATCCTCATATTGACAGCGAATATCCTGTTCGGCATTAGTGTACCGGTATTCAAGTATCTGCTAAACAGTGGTATGCCGCCCGAGACCATTGCCTTTCTTCGGGCAGCCGTGACATGTGTCCTGTTTTGGCTGCTGTCCCTTTTCCTGCCCCGACAGCGGGTGACGGTGCGCGATTTGGGGCTGCTTGCCGTGTGCGGCTTGTGTGGCGTGGGCATCAACCAGCTTCTGTTCGTGGTGGGGCTGAGGATGACATCGCCGGTGGATGGTTCCATCATCGCCTCCGCCACTCCGATATTCGCCCTGTTGCTTGCCGCCTTCATTCTGCGGGAGCCTGTCACGAAGCGGAAGTTGCTCGGCGTGATGCTCGGTGTCTGTGGCGGGCTGCTGCTTGTATTCGGCAGCGCACATGCCGCATCGGGTGGAAGCAGCGTCCTCGGCGACACGATGATAGTCGTCAATTACATGGTGTATGCCCTTTACCTCGTGTTGTCGCGGTCCTTGGCCGGGCGCTATTCTGCCGTGACGATTATGAAGTGGATGTTCCTCGTGGCGACCGTGGCGTTGTTCCCGTTTTCAGCCGGGGAGTTGGGGCATATCGCAACGTTTCCTATATCGGCATTCCAACCGATGCAGCTTTACGGGCTGCTCTATGTTACGGTAGGCTCCACATTCATTGCCTTTCTGCTTGTCACCTGCTCGCTGAAAAGCCTTCGGCCAACAACGGTAAGCATGTACAATTACGTCCAGCCGATGGTGGCTTGCGCGATTGCGATAGCCGTCGGTCAGGACGTGTTTTCAATTCTGAAACTGGGTTCGCTGCTGCTTGTATTCACGGGTGTGTATCTCGTCACCACAAGCCGCCGCAGGCATGAACCCGTAACAATCAAAAACTGATTTATTATGGAATTTTATGAAGTAATCGAAAAACGTCGCAGCATCCGCGAGTTTCAAGACAAACCCATTGCACGGGATGTGCTGGAACGCATCCTGAACGCCGGGCTGAAAGCCCCCTCGTCGAACCACCAGCGGCAATGGGAGTTGCTGACCCTAACCGATAAGGAGGTCATCCTGTCGGTCGCAAAAATAGTCAAACCCTATTACTGCCGCATTGCCGAGCCGAAAACGCCCCAACAGGAGATGTTCAAGATAGCCTATCCTCTCCAGCGGAAGATGATTGAGGAGGCCGCAGTGGTCGTGTTGCCCTATTTCAAGTGTAAGTATGACCTCAAGAGTGAAACCAACAACTACGGTCTGATGGATTTCGCCGCGGCGTGGGCATTGGTCGAGAACCTCCTGTTGGCAGCCACAGCCGAAGGGGTGGCGTCTGTAGTCCATTTCCCCGTCAAGAAGGAACCGGAACAGATAAAGGCGCTTCTTCAGGTTCCCGACGGCTATATGCTGCCCGCCTTGGTGATGCTCGGTTATGCCAAAGAGGGTGCATTGGTTCCCCGTCAAGTTCCTGCCACCGTAGAAAACAAAGTCAGATGGAACAAATGGTAACCATTCGCGACATTGATGTCAAAAGCGTGTTCACCAAGTCGAACCTGCCGGTCTGCGACTATTCGGTCAATCCGTATGTGGGTTGTACCCATGCCTGCAAATACTGCTATGCCTCGTTCATGAAGCGGTTCACCAACCATTCCGAGCCGTGGGGCGGGTTTCTCGATGTGAAGCATTGGCCCGCAATCGCCGATCCGCACCGGTACGACGGCAAGGAGCTGTTTATCGGTTCCGTGACCGACCCGTATAATCCGCAGGAAGAGGAATATCGCCGGACCCGCTCATTGCTCAAACAACTGAAAGGAAGCGGGGTAAAAATAACCATCCAGACCAAATCGGACCTCGTGTTGCGTGATATTGATTTGATAAAGAGTTTTCCGGATGCCCGTGTGGGTTTCAGTATCAATACGCTGGACGAGGGCTTCAAGGATGATATGGACAAGGCGGTGAGCATCGGACGAAGGCTGGAAGCGATGAGACGGTTTCATGAAGCCGGCGTCCGTACCACCTGTTTCATATCGCCGATATTTCCGGGTATCACGGATGTTGCGGCAATCATCGACCGGGTGAAAGACCGATGCAACCTCGTGTGGCTCGAAAACCTCAATTTGCGTGGCAGCTACAAAGGTGTGATAATGGATTATATCCGGCAGCGGCATCCCGAACTGCTGCCGCTCTATGAGCAGGTCTATTCAAAAGGCAGGCGCGACTACTGGGAGCAGCTTGATGACGACGTTCGCGCCTATGCCGCAGCAAACGGTCTGGAATATATGCGCAATGACGACAGCATACACAGACCGTTTGCTGCGGCACCCGTAGTCGTGAATTTCTTTTATCATGAGGAAATCAAGAAATCGGCTAAGAAAGGAGGAGTGAGAAATGCCTGAAATGCCCGAAGTTGAAACCATTAAAAGGATTATTGAACCGCAAATTGTGGGATTAAGTATAGATTCCGTGATAACTAACCATTCACAAGTTATTGCTTATCCCGACATGTACCGTTTTGAGCAAAAAATGAGCGGTCAGACTGTCAATCGCATGAGCCGTAGAGGGAAGTATCTCACTATCCATTTCAACAGTGGTGACAGCCTTGTCCTTCACTTGAGAATGACGGGACAACTGTTGGTGACCCCCTCTGATTATCCGATGGAAAATCATACGCATCTGATATTCAATCTCTCCAATGGCAGTCAGATACGTTATATAGATGTAAGGCGGCTCGGTCGTTTTTGGCTGTTTAATAAAAATGAGATTGACGATAAGAGCGGTCAGGGAAAACTGGGGATAGAACCGCTGGATGATAAATTGACCGCTTCGTATCTTGTCGCCCGGTTGGGAGAAAGGAAACGACCAATAAAAGAGATACTTAACGAACAATCGGTAATAGCCGGAATCGGAAACATCTACTCGGATGAGATACTGTATGCCGCAGGTATTTATCCGGGTAAGAAGTGCTCTGACCTTTCTGATAAGGAATGGGAACGCCTTGTTCTTAAAATAAAGGAGATTGTCAATAACAGCATTGAAACCAACCGCATGTCACCACAGGAATATCTGGAAGGCAAAGGAAAGGAGTATCGGAATATGCCCGATTTAAGAGTGTATGGACAAAAAGGGAAAGCCTGCAAAAATTGTGGCTTCATAATAGAAAAAATCGTGATAGGAGGCAGAAGCAGTTGTTACTGCCCTTGCTGTCAGAAAAAAGATTAAAGAGTTATGCCCGATGCTTTGGAAATATATAATAGCCTGAACTCCGCCTACGGACCTGCCGTATGGTGGTCGGATGATGCTTACACCGTAATGGTAGAGGCCATTCTCGTGCAAAACACTACGTGGTCGTCCGTCGTGAAGGTGATAAAGGCTCTTCCACAAGAACTTACGCCATTGTATATTTCATCTTTGGCCGATGCCGAACTGGAGTCCCTTATTCGGCCTTGCGGTTTTACTAAAAGGAAGAGTATGACCATTATCCGTATTACTGATTGGTTCAGAGAGTTCGGATATGATGTGGAAAAGATAACTCCCTTAGATAAGAACGAACTTAGGAATCGTTTGCTGTCTATCAAAGGCATCGGTAATGAAACGGCAGATGTAATTTCCGTGTATGCGTTTCACAAGCCGATATTTATAGTTGATACCTATTCTCGACGCTTTCTTATGAAGTTGGGATTCAACTTTGAAAACGATGAGGAGATTAAAAAATTTTTTGGCAACGGTCTCCAAAACGATTATCATCTGTACGGCTGGATTCATTGGTTAATCTTGCAACATGGAATAAAACATTGTAAGAAGAAACCTCTTTGCCACAGTTGTATCTTTAAAGATAAGTGTACTTTCTTTAAATCTATTAAGAGTCAGGGAAATACTGCATGGTAGTATATATCAATTTTTTGAATATCAAAACAGAATATACTTTGGAGTAAACTATCTATGAAATATCTTCAGAAAATAATAACATCAGGCTATTTGCTAATTACATTGCTAATTGGATGTATAGTTTACACTTGGCACTGTGAATGGCAAGAAGTTGAACGGTTGGAAGAAGATAACAGACTGATAAATAGATTTAGAGCAGAAATAAATGATGTCCATATTCGTTTGATAGAGTTTTCTTTGTTAGGAGAAACCATATTGGAATGGAATGACGAAGATTTGCAACACTATCATATTCAACGTATGGCGATAGACAGTATGCTGTGCCGTTTCAAGAACATCTATCCGGCAGAGCGTATTGACAGTGTACGCTATCTTTTAGAGAATAAAGAACGGCAGATACATCGGATTGTGCAGATACTTGACGAACAACAATCTATCAACCAAAAGATAGCCAATCAAGTACCTGCCATCGTACAGAAAAGTATTGAGGAACAGCCCAAGAAGCCGAAACGAAAAGGTTTCTTGGGCATTTTCGGTAAAAAAGAGGACGTGAAGCCAACGGCAACAACTTCCATGCTTCATTCGCTTAGCAGAAAAGAAATCCGCGAACTGCAAGCACAAAGCCACCGCTTGTCAGAACATGCTGACAGCCTTGCGGTACGTAATGCAGAACTTAATAGACACCTGCAAGAATTAGTTCGGCAAATAGATGAAAAGGTACAAACCGACCTGAAAAAAAGAGAATCTGAGATTACCGCCATGAGGGAGCTGTCTTTTATGCAGGTTGGCGGTTTAATGGGACTTGTCCTTTTGCTGTTAGTCATTTCTTATATCATTATATACTGTAATACAAAGAGCATCAAACGGTATAGACGCAAGAGCGTGGAGTTAATAGGAAAACTGAAACAGTCCGTGCAACAAAATGAAGGACTGATAGTTTCTCGTAAGAAGGCGGTACATACTATTACTCATGAGTTGCGTACACCATTGACAGCAATAACCGGCTATACAGAATTGTTACAGAAAGAATGCAGCGATGGAAACAATGTGCATTTCTTTCAAAGCATACAGGAATCATCCAATCGTATGCGGAATATGCTCAACACCCTGCTGGACTTCTTCCGTTTGGACAATGGTAAGGAACAGCCCAGATTATCTCCTTGCAGGATTTCAGCGATAACACACATCCTTGAAACGGAGTTCATGCCCGTTGCCATGAACAAAGGGCTATCCTTGACCATGAGTAACATAAGCGACTCCGTTGTGCTGACCGACAAGGATCGGATAATCCAAATCGGGAACAACCTGCTGTCCAACGCCGTCAAGTTCACGGAGAAAGGCGGTGTGTCGCTGACAATGGACTATAATGACGGTGTTTTGACACTCACGGTCGAGGATACGGGAACAGGCATGACCGAAGAGGAACAACAACGTGTATTTGGCGCATTTGAACGCCTCTCGAACGCCGCCGCGAAGGACGGCTTCGGGCTGGGGCTTACCATCGTGAAGAATATAGTGGCGATGCTTAGCGGCAAAATCCGTCTGGACAGCGAGAAAGGGAAAGGCAGCCGTTTCACGGTGGAGATACCCACACAAGAAGCCGAAGAACAGCCGGGACAGGCAATACAAACCTACATCCACCGGAAGGATAGGAACCTCAATGTTGTCGCCATTGACAATGACGAGGTGCTGCTCCTGATGCTGAAAGAGATGTATGTCCAAGAAGGCGTGCGTTGTGACACCTGCACCGACGCAGCGGAACTGATGGAAATGGTACGCCGGAAGGCATACAGCCTGCTGGTTGCCGACCTGCACATGCCCGACATGAACGGCTTCGAGCTGCTGGAACTGCTGCGCTCGTCCAACGTGGGCAACTCCAAGACAATCCCCGTGGTAGCGGCTACCGCTTCGGGCAGTTGCGATGCGGAGGAACTTTTGGCGCGGGGCTTTGCCGGATGCCTGTTCAAACCGTTCTCCATATCGGAACTGATGGAGGTTTCCGACAAATGCGCCGTGAAAACGGCATCCGACGGAAAACCGGACCTTTCAGCCTTGTTGTCCTACGGCAATGAGGCCTTCATGCTGGACAAACTGATAACGGAAACCGGAAGGGAGATGCAGGAGGTACGGGATGCGGCGATACGGAAAGACCTGCAAAAGCTGGACGCATTGACACACCACCTGCGCAGTTCGTGGGAGATACTCCGTGCCGACCAGCCGCTGAGGGAACTCTACGAACTGCTTCATGGCGGGGGCGCACCTGATGACCAATCCATTCAAGAAGCAGCAGAATCAGTGCTGGACAAGGGCGCGGAAATAGCCCGGCTGGCAAAAGAGGAAAGGAGAAGATACGGAAATGGATAATACAAGGATAATCGTGGTGGAGGACAACGCCGTGTATTGCGAGTACGTCTGCAACCTGCTGGCACGGGAGGGTTACCGCACCGTGCAGGCCTACCGCCTCTCGGCCGCGAAAAGACATCTGCAACAGGCAACGGATGACGACATCGTGGTTTCAGACCTGCGTCTGCCCGATGGTGACGGCATCGAATTGTTGCGTTGGATGCGCGGGGAGGGGAAGACGCAACCCTTCATCATCATGACCGATTATGCCGAGGTGCATACGGCGGTGGAAAGCATGAGACTCGGTTCGATTGATTATATCCCCAAACGACTTGTGGAAGACAAACTCGTCCCCCAGATACTTGCCATAGAGAAGGAACGTCAGGCGGGATACAGGCGTATGCCCATGTTCCCCCGTGGCGGCTCGGCATTCCAAACCATCATGAAACGGTTAAGGCTGGTCGCTCCCACCGATATGAGCGTGCTGATATTCGGGGAGAACGGAACGGGCAAGGAACATATCGCCCATCTCCTGCACGAAAAGAGCAAACGGGCGGGCAAACCATTTGTGGCGGTGGACTGCGGTTCACTCACCAAAGAGCTTGCTCCGTCGGCATTCTTCGGACACGTCAAAGGCGCGTTCACGGGGGCTGATAACGCCAAGAAAGGATATTTCCATGAGGCGGACGGTGGCACATTGTTCTTGGACGAGGTAGGCAACCTCCCGATGGAAACCCAACAGATGCTGCTCCGTGCCATACAGGAAAGGCGGTATCGTCCCGTCGGTGACAAGGCGGACAGAATCTTCAACATCCGCATCATTGCCGCCACCAACGAGAATCTGGAGGAGGCAGTGAACGGGAAACGTTTCCGGCAGGATCTGCTGTACCGCCTGCACGACTTCGAGATAACCGTCCCTCCGCTGCGTGACTGTCAGGAGGACATCATGCCGCTGGCAGAGTTCTTCCGTGAGACAGCCAACAAGGAGCTGGAATGCGATGTGGGCGGTTTCAGTTCCGAAGCCCGTAAAGCGTTGCTGACCCACGCATGGCCGGGCAACGTGCGCGAGCTCCGGCAGAAAATCATGGGAGCCGTATTGCAGGCTCAGGAAGGCATGGTCACGAAAGGTCATCTGGAGCTTGCCGTGACGAAACCGACCTCACCCGTCAGCTTCGCCCTGCGCAATGACGCAGAGGATAAAGAACGGATATTACGGGCATTGAAACAGGCCAACGGCAACCGGAGTGTCGCAGCCGAACTGCTCGGAATAGGCAGGACAACACTGTACAGCAAACTGGAAGAATATGGACTTAAATATAAATTCAGGCAACCGTAGCCCGTAATTCGCTGAATTTGGCTATATTTGCAGAACATTTGAGAACAGACGGCGATTGGCGGGAGCTTTTCGCCGCCGACATATAGACATAAGACCGCAAGGAGTTTCAAGCGTAAATCTGGTAAATTGAAACTAAACGAAGCTAATTGCGTGATGCTTATGCTATGCCTACGCATAGCGTGCATTCACGTATTTCGTTTAGGGGCTTTACCAGAGCCTGCGCTTGAAGTAGTGTGAATCGCACGCTACTTTTTTGCCCCTTGCCTAACGAAAGGGAACGATTATGGGTAAAGTTCAGATTCTTGCCGTCCTGACAATGGACGGCTGTCTTTCTTCCGAGTTATGTGGCAAAACGCATCAGGATTTGCGTCTTGACCGCTGCGGCCTTGACGAAATCAGGGAGAACGCCCTATACCGTGTCACACCGGACTATTCCATCTCCATGCTGCACGAATGGCGGAAAGACGGCACGGACACCCGCTATCTCGCGGAAGCGACAGCGGACACGGCAGACTATATCAACGGGCTGCTGCGTATGCAGGCGGTGGATGAAATCATACTGTACACGGTTCCTTTCATCGCGGGAACCGGACGACACCTCTTCAAATCGGCTCTCCACGAAAAACACTGGACACTCGCCTCACTGAAAGGCTATCCCGACGGTGTATGCCGCCGGATTTACACCCTTGACGAATAGCCATGACTGCAAAAGAATGTTCGGAAGGCAAACATTTTTGTTTCCGGGAAATGAATAAATGTTCCGATTGTGAACAAAACAAGTCCTTACGAATCGAGGACTGATAAAAAATATTGAGCTTTATATTTCTGAAATCCAGCGTCTTGAAAAATCAGATGCCGGATTTTTTTTGTTTTCTGCCGCATTTTTGCCGGTCATATCCATGTGCGCATACAGAAAACAGAGTATAAAATTTCAAAATTGACAGGAACATGAACTATTTCTTGTTGGCGGAAACCGAGTTTTTCCGCCTGATAAATGAAGCCGGTGACTGCAATATGGAAACGGCATACACGGCTTTCGCCACCCAAGTGATCGAACTGTGCAACGGCAGCATGGATACGAACCGTACCATCATCGCGTTGGCATACATCGAAATCGAGTTGCAACATCACCCCGTGCGCAATCTCTCCGAAGGAAAGAAAGAGATTGCCGCCTACGTCAGCAAGGCACTCTCTTTCGTGAGGAAGATGCAGAAGTTCCTTGCCATGCCCCAAGTGCCGCCACTATCCAGTCCGTCCCACACACCCAAAGAGACAACCGCCTCCATATCGCCTGCCCTGCAATGGACGGGCAACGCCATCGACCTCGTGGAGCTTATCTACGGCATCGACGAGATGGGCTGCATCAACAACGGCAACATGCCGCTCAAACAGCTCGCCCCGCTCCTTTACAAGATATTCGGCGTAGAGTCGAAGGACTGCTACCGGTTCTATACCGACATCAAGCGCCGGAAGAATGAAAGCCGCACCTACTTCCTCGACAGGATGCAGGAGAAGCTGAACGAGAGGATGCTGCGCGATGAAGAGCTGGAGCGTATGAGAAGGTAGGACAAACATAAACGGGAGGATGGCATCGTACTGTCCTCCCGTTTGAGTAAAATCAAAACTGAATAAGCTGTTTCTTCCTGCTATCGCCCCGAATCCCAGCGAAAAACGCTATCTTTGCATGATTGTTACGAATTAAATATGAACATAGACAACCTCGATACAGTAAAACGGCTGATAGCCGGGAAGGAAAGCGGGCAGGTGGAGTTCAAGGAAACCACCGGACAGCTGGAGCGCGGCATGGAAACGCTCTGCGCCTTCCTCAACAGCGAAGGCGGCACGGTACTGTTCGGTGTGACCGACAAGGGGAAAATCATCGGGCAGGAAGTGAGCGACAAGACGAAGCGTGATATTGCGGAAGCCATCAACCGGTTGGAGCCGACAACTACGGTACATATATCTTATGTGCCCTTGCCGGACAGTGAAAAAAAGGTGATAGCCTTCCATGTGGGGGATGCAAGGCTTAACCGCCCGTTCTGTTACAAGGGCCGCCCTTATATGCGCATTGAGAGTGTCACTGCCACAATGCCGCAAACGACATATAACGAGTTGCTGTTACAACGCGACGGCGCGAGATACCGTTGGGAACAATTCGGAAACAACGACCTGACTTTACAGGACATAGATGGCAACGAGGTGTTGAAAACCGTCAGGTTAGGTATCGAATGCGGTCGCCTGCCGGAAGATACCGGGAATGATATTCCTGTCGTAATGGAAAAATTCGGGCTCATGCGTGATGGCGTGCTGAACCATGCGGCAGCCGTATTGTTCGGGAAACATGAAAACATGGACTATCCCCAGTGCCTTTTAAGGCTTGCCCGTTTCAAGGGTACGGACAAGACAGCGTTCATGGACAACCAGCGCATACACGGCAATTTCTTCCAACTGCTCAACGCTGCAATGGCATTCATATTCAAGCATCTTTCCTTGTCAGGCACAACCGATACACTGGAGCGGGAAGAATATCTGACCATACCCTATAAGGCTATAAGGGAAGGTGTATTGAATTCGCTGGCCCACAGGTCGTACAGGGATGCCGGAGGTTCGGTAAGCATAGCCATCTATGATGACCGCGTGGAAATAGAGAATCCCGGATCATTCCCTCCCAACTGGGATGTGGAGAAGATGAAATCCGAACACGAATCCAGACCGCAGAATCCGTTGATAGCAAATGTGCTATATAAAAGGAAGGTTCTGGAAAGCTGGGGACGTGGCATCGGACTGATGCTTTCTGAATGCAGGAAAGCCAATTTGCCGGAACCGGAATACATAACGGGCGCAGACAGTGTGAGGCTTATATTCAGATACGAGCCTATCCACCGACCAAGCACCGACCAAGCACCGACCAAGCACCGACCAAGTACCGACCAAGTGTTTGCCTTGATAAAAATATTGGATAATAAGGAACTGTCCGTCAAAGAAATAATGGAGGGATTAGGCTTGAACCATCGTCCGACATTCAGGACAAACTATCTGCATCCTGCCTTGAATGAAGGCTATGTCACTCCGTTGTATCCCGAACAACCGAGTCATCCGAAACAAAAATACCGCCTTACCGACAAGGGAAAGGAACTGTTGAATCAATAACGGGTGTATGGCGAAGAAAAAGAAACGACAGGGGCATTACTGCCGGATTTGCGGCGAGTACAAAGCCAACGAGAAATTCAGCGGAAAAGGGCACGCGCGGCATATATGCAAAACTTGTATGTCTGCCACGCGTAACGGCAACAATCCGGTGGGTGTATTGCAGGAAGAGTTACCCGTGAACCGGGAAACGGCACGTTTCAAGAAACTGGGAAAAGAGGAAAAAGCCGTGTTGAAAGCGTTTATCGTCGAAGTAGTGGCTGAATATTGGCAAGAGAACCGGCAGATACCATTTGCGGACAGTTTTTCCGAACTCAAAAAATATATCATCGGAACTTATGATGAAGAATGCGGCATACTCCTGAAAGATGATGCCGAACTGAAAAACTATTTTCAGACACATACGATAACGACCATAAACAAGTTGCTTAAAGAGAATATTCCGGAATAAAGATAACGGGCGGAACAAGGTATCAAGATTTGCTCCGCCCGTTTCTACATTGCATGTTATTATTGGCAATAAGCTACTTCTGCTGCAACAGATGTTTCAGGTTGTCGTCGCCCGCGATGCGCTCCAGCTCCTCCCGGACAATCTGCTTCACCTCTTCCTTGATGCGTCGGTAGTTCTCTTGCACCGTTTCTTTCATGCGGTCGTTGCCGTCCTCGTCCGTGAAATCGGTAATGACGGGGATGGGCTTGTAGGCACTTTCCTCCCGTTTCACCTTCTCGGCATCCACCACAATCTCGCAGTGGAAAATCTTCTGCTCAATGCGCTCGTTGAAATTGTCGGACACCGAACCGACAAACATACCCTGCGTCAGTCCGGAAATCTTGCTCGGCGGGATGAGCGCGTCCATCTGCGTGTTGATGGAAGTGGAAACGTCTTGTCGGTTGATAGATATGGACTGCCGCTTCTGCAACACCTTACCGAACCGCTCGGAGAGCGTCTTTGCCGTTTCTCCGACCACCTGACCGGAGAAAATATTGCCGACAGTGTTCATCACCACTTTCGCTTCGCGGTCCCCATAGTCGCGCACCAACTGGCTGAAATCCTGAAAGCCCAGACACACGGTAACCTTGTTGCTTCGGGCGGTGGCAATCAAATTGTCCAACCCCTTGAAGTATATCGTCGGTAGTTCATCTATAATGACCGAAGACTTCAACATTCCTTTCTTGTTAATCAGCTTCACGATACGGGAATTATACAGACCGAGGGCCGCCCCGTAGATGTTCTGACGGTCGGGATTGTTGCCCACGCAGAGGATTTTCGGCTCCTCCGGGTTGTTGATGTCCAGCGTAAACTCGCTGCCCGACATCACCCAATAGAGCTGCGGGGAAATCATCCTCGAAAGGGGGATTTTCGCCGATGCGATCTGCCCCATCAACTGCTCCGCCGCCCCTCCGAGCCACGCATCCATGAACGGAGAAAGGTAGTTCTCCAACTCCGGGTAAGAGGTCAGTATCGGAAAAATATCCTCATAGCGGCGGTTCAAAAACTCGATGGCATGGGGGAACGTGCAATACTTCCCGTTTTGAAAAATTTTAAGATACCAGATGATTGCGGCAAAGAGGATTATGGGCGATTCCACAAAGAAGTCGCCCTGCTTTTGCACCCAACTTTTATTGAGGTTGAGCATTATGGTGTAGGCACTCTCGTAGGCATCCGTAATGTCCTCCATGAAATCCGGGTGTATCGGATTACAACGGTGTGAGCGTCGCGGGTCGTCGAAGTTGATCACATAGAACTTCGGCTTCACCTTATAGCCGTCAGGATGGTTCAACAAATGGTTATAGGCAATAGTGGACAAATCACTGAATTTGAAGTCATACACATACATTGAAAAGCCTTTTTCAATCTGTTGCTTGATAAAGCTGTTCACCACGGCGTAGGACTTGCCGCTGCCCGGCGTACCCAGCACGATGGAAGCACGGAAGGGATTAACCACATTGATCCAGCCGTTATTCCAACGCTTCTTGTAGTAGAAACGTGTGGGCAGATTGACCGAATACTCGCTTTCGATGAGTCTCGTTTCCTGCATGAAACTCTCGTTCTCGTTGTTGAAAACATCATCCATCAGATTGTGCTTCAACAGGCGGCTCATCCACAGACCGCCCATCAGCAGGCAGACATAGCCCGTTCCGATGGTCAGGATATACAGAGCCGTGACCGCTTCAACCGGAAGCGGCAGAGCCAATATCCACCAGTTTAGGAAAAACAGCACGACCCCGGCGGCAAGCACCGTCCAAATTTTCCGCCAAGTGATTTTCTCGCCCTTGACGCCCTTAGTGCCTAAACAGGACAGGGCAAGCAACATGACGGCAAACAGTTTCGTGTAGAGGATGGAACGGAACAGCCCAGCCGTGCGGTCGAAGTTCATCAGTATCTTGTCCACCACACCGATGTCCACGCCCCAAAGCCGGATGGCTTCATAGCAGAACCAGTACACATTCATTACCACTAAAATGATACTCACGGCACGCAGAAAATCCATGATTTTCGCCAATGCCCTCAAATCGTCTTCTTGTTGTGACA
>PPYF01370909.1_pt1 | contig 18907 bp, 17 predicted proteins | sample 1559871 | NCBI WGS metagenome assembly PPYF01 (sample SAMN08240021, study PRJNA423297) | Human gut metagenome, whole genome shotgun sequencing project. | reverse complement strand
AACGCCACCAGAATGCCCAGCCCGACGGAAACCGAGGGGATGGCGCTGGGCAGATAAAACGCCAGGCCAAGATATTTCTGTAGCGTCGCGCCATACTGGCGCAGCGCCAGCGCCGCCCACATCCCGCACAGCAGCGCCAGCAGGCTGGCGCAGAAGCCCACCATCAGGCTCGAAAACAGCGAATCCCACGCCGCGCCGCGAAAGGCGTTAACAAAGTGGGCAAAGGTAAAGCCGGTGGGCAGCAGGCCATTCCATTGTTTACTCAGGCTGGAGAGTAAAATCACCGCCAGCGGCAGCAGGAAAACGCCGGCAAAAAGCGTCACCGCCAGCGCGCCCGCCGCCGCGCGGCCTTTACGCGACCAAATCAACATCGTTAACTCCTTACGCCAGTGCGCGCCGCCGCCAGCCGATAGAGCATAAACAGCCCCAGCGACAGCAGAATATTGATCAGCGCAATCATGCAGGCCACGCTGTAATCCGACTCCAGAATCGCCTTGCTGTAGACCATCATCGGCAGGGTATTGACCCCTTTGGCGCCAATAAACAGCACGATCCCGAACTCGTTAGTGGTCAATAGCAGGCACAGGCTGCCGCCCGCCATCAGCGCCGGGAGCGCTGCCGGGAAGATAACCTGGGTAATCACCCGTAACGGATGAGCGCCGAGAATACTCGCCGCTTCCAGCTGGCTCTTATCTATCTGCCGCAGTCCCGCCATCAGCGGGCGCATCACCAGCGGCGTAAAGACGGTAATCTCCGCCAGAATCACGCCGTTAATCGAATAGAGGAAGTCTACCGGCGGCAGTTCAAAAGCAAACAGCGCCATCAGGGTGCCGTTGAGCAGCCCCGCCGAGCCGTAAATAAAGGTGAACGCGAGAGTGATAAGAAAGGTCGGCAGCGCAATAAAAGTATCAATGACCCGGCCCACCAGTTGGCTGCCGGGGAACGGAATAAACACCAGAATCAGCGCCAGCACGCTGCCGAGCACCAGACAGCCAAGGGTAGCGAACACCGCAATCTGTAAGGTATTGAGCAGCGCGCCAATAAAGCGCTTAGAGTCGATCACCTGCCAGAAAGTCTCGAGGCTCAGGTTGCCGCTGGCGTCACGTAATGCCTGTTCGGCGATCAGCAGTAGCGGATAGAAAAATAGCGTCGCCAGCACCAGCAGCGGCAATGCCAGCCACAGGTAAGGCCGTAAATTTCGCGCCGGACGCGCAAGCGTGAGGGTTTGCGCCATCATTGCACCTCGATCAGAACCGCATCGCCAGGTTCGAAGTAGAGCGCCAGCTTGTCCCCCGCTCGCGGCAGCGGGTTCACGTGGGTCATCACAATCCGCACCGCTTCGCCGGCAACATCGCACAGCAGATGCGTCAGATCGCCCTGCCAGTGCACCGACGTCAGGGTGGCGTTGAGACGATTACTGGTTGCCGATCGCGGCGCCAGGCTCATGTGCTGCGGGCGAATGCATAACAGCTTGTTGTTGCCATGCAGGCCGCCCCGGCTGAAGGCGTTAATCAGGCCGCCGCCACAGCTCACGCTAACCAGCCCCGGCTCGGGGCTGTCTTTCAGCGCCGTCGCCTGCAGGATATTGGCGCGGCCGAGGAATTCGGCGCTAAAGCGGTTCGGCGGATAGTGGTACAGCTCGTGCGTTTCGCCGTGGGCGATCAGCGAGCCATCTTTCATGATGCCGATTTTGTCCGCCAGGGTCAGCGCTTCGGTCTGATCGTGGGTGACGTAGAGAATGGTCAGTTCCGGCAGTTCGCGATGCAGACGGGCAATCTCTTCCACCATGTTATGGCGAATTTGCGCATCCAGCGCCGACAGCGGTTCATCAAGCAACAGCACCCGAGGACGCACGGCAATCGCGCGGGCTATCGCCACGCGCTGCTGCTGGCCGCCGGAAAGCTGATGCGGGTAGCGGGTGGCGTAATCCGCCATGCCGACGATTTTTAAGGCTTCAGTCACCCGCTCGGCGATAAGCCCCCTGGGCTGCTTTTGCGCCCGCAGGCCGAAAGCAACGTTATCTTCCACCTTCATATGCGGGAACAGCGCGTAGTTCTGCACCACCATCGCCAGCCCGCGTTTGTACGGCGGCAGCTGGGTGACGTCAGTATCGCCGATCAGGATCCGCCCGCCAGCCGGTTGCACAAAACCAGCAATCGCCCGCAGCACCGTGGTTTTCCCGGAACCGGAAGGGCCAATCAGCGCCAGCACCTCACCGGGCTCAATGGTCAATGACAGCGGTTTTAAGACCACGTTGCCGTGGTATGAAACGCGCAGCGAGTCCAGGGTGATCCCGGACGTCCCCGCCAGCGACGGGGAAGAAGTGACGGTGGTTTTCATCAACATCAGGCTTACTCGCTATCGGTCACTTTATGCCAGCGGGCAATGTCAGCCGACAGCGATACCGCGACATCGTCCCAGTTAGGTTCCCAGCTCTTCACGCCGTCGAGCGCCGCTTTCGCCGCCTTAAAGTTAGCATCATCCGGCGCTACATCGTTGCGTACCGGCAGGCCCCAGGAGCGCGCGCTGACGCTGGATTGCGCCGGTTTATCCAGCAGGAAATTGATCAGCTTTTTGCCGTTTTCGCTGTTCGGTCCGTTCTGTACCAGCCCGATGGTGTAGGGCAGCGCCAGCGCGCTGCGCTCGCCTTTGTCATCCGCCGGCCAGAAAATTTTAACGTTCGGGTTACGCGCCATCTGCGACAGGTTCATCTGCAGATCGCCGTTGGCGACGTACAGCTCGCCTTTGTTGACCAGCGCCGTCAGCTTACCGGTCGAGGCCGATGGGCCAACGTTATTGGCCTGCAGCTTGCCCAGATACTCGAAGCCGGCGTCTTTGCCGCCGAGGCTGTGGAACGCCTGCAGCATCACCGCGGTACCGTCGCCCGCCTGGCCCGGCGTGGAGTACTGCAACTTGTTCTTAAAGCGGCTATCCAGCAGATCCTGCCAGCTGGCCGGCGCGGTTTTCAGCAACTGGCCGTTATAGATGAAGGTCAGATAGTTGTTCACCAGCGGCGAATAGCGGTCGTTGGCGCCGGGGATCTGCGCGCTACCTTGCGGGGTAAAGGTTGCCAGCAATTGCTCTTTCGCGGCGCGCTGGATAAACGGCGGCACCGTGACCAGCACATCAGCCTGTGGATTGGTGCGCTCCTTCGCCAGACGTTCGACGATCGCGCCGGAGCCGCCTTCCACATACTGCACTTTGATGCCCGTCTCTTTGGTGAAGGCAGAACAGCAGCGCCGGGCGCCCCTCCATCACCCCCAGCGCCTCGGCGGCCTGCGGCGGCATTGAGGTGGGATAAAACGACAGATGCATACTGGTATAGATCAGGTCGTAGTGAGTTTGATAAATCTCGGTCAGACTGCCGTTGAGATCGTGGCGCAGCAGCTCAGGCACCCGCGCGGGCAGACAGTGGTTTTCGCAGTAGCACACCGGACGCCCGTCGGCATAGCGCAGCCGGGTCAGCAGGTAGACCTGATCGAAGGGCTGCAGCGCCAGCGGCGCCATCACATCCAGCGGCACGGCAGCCAGGCGGCCATCAAGCAGCACCGTTTTCGGTTCGCGACCCTGCTCGAGACACAGCTTGTGGAAGTTGGTATTTTGCGTCGGATCCAGCCATAGACGCTCCGGCGTCACAAACCAGCCGCGGCGGTCGGCGCGGTAAATCACGCCGCTGGCCTCCAGCTGCGCCAGGCTCTCACGCACCGTAATCCGCGTCGTGTTGAACAGCGCGCACAGCTCGCGCTCGGAAGGCAGCTTGTCGCCGCTTTTGAGGGCGCCGTTTTGAATACGCGCCTGCAGCTGCGCCTTAATCATCAGGTATTGCGGCATCTCGCCAGAGGGTGATTTCATGTTTACTCACTGCCACTTTTCGTGCGCTCATTATACATAGCCAGATGAATTTTTTGTTGCAGCGCCACATTTCCTTTGACCCTGTCCCGGCTTTGTCTCCATGATAACTATAAATCTGGTATAGACCAAATGGTGAGACAAATGACTTCACGGAACTACCTGCTGCTGACCCCCGGCCCGCTAACCACCTCCCGTACGGTAAAAGAGGCGATGTTGTTCGATAGCTGTACCTGGGATGATGATTACAATCTCGGCGTGGTACAGACCATTCGCCAGCAGCTGGTGCAGTTGGCTACCCCGGCCGACGGTTATACGGCGGTGCTACTGCAGGGTAGCGGCAGCTACGCGGTCGAAGCGGTGCTCGGCAGCGTCATCGGCGAACAGGGCAAAGTGTTGATCGTCAGCAATGGCGCCTATGGCGCGCGTATGATTGAGATGGCGCAACTGATGGGCATCGCCTGCCACCCTTACGACTGCGGCGAAGTCTCCCGTCCGGACGCGGCCGCGATCGAACAGATCCTGCAGAACGACCCGGCGATCACCCATATCGCGATGGTACACAGCGAAACCACCACCGGCATGCTGAATCCGATCGAAGAGGTGGCCGAACTGGCGAAACGGTACGATAAACGCTATATCGTCGATGCGATGAGCAGCTTCGGCGGCATTCCACTGGATATCGCCGCGCTGAATATTGATTACCTGATAAGCTCCGCCAATAAATGCATTCAGGGCGTGCCGGGCTTTGCCTTCGTGATTGCCCGTGAAGCGGAGCTGGCCGCCTGCAAAGGCCGTTCGCGCTCGCTGTCGCTGGATCTGTACGCCCAGTGGCGCTGCATGGAGGACAACCACGGCAAGTGGCGCTTCACCTCGCCGACCCATACCGTGCTGGCCTTCGCCCAGGCGCTGAAAGAGCTGGCGCAGGAGGGCGGCGTCAGCGCTCGCCATCAGCGCTACCGCAACAATCAGCGCCGGCTGGTCGCCGGGATGCGCGCGCTCGGCTTCCGGCCGCTGCTCGACGATAGCCTGCACTCGCCGATCATTACCGCTTTTTATTCACCGGATGCGCCGCAGTATCGCTTTCACACCTTCTACCAGAAGCTGAAAGATCAGGGCTTCGTTATCTATCCGGGCAAAGTATCGCAAAGCGACTGCTTCCGCATCGGCAACATTGGCGAAGTCTACGACGCCGATATCACCGCCCTGCTGGCGGCTATCGACAACGCCATGTACTGGAAACAATAAGGAACCGCCATGAACCGTATTAGCGCACTGATCCTTGACTGGGCAGGCACCACCGTAGACTTCGGCTCTTTCGCCCCGACGCAAATCTTCGTCGAGGCCTTCCGCCAGGCCTTCGATATTGAGATCACCCTTGAAGAGGCCCGCGTGCCGATGGGGCTTGGCAAATGGCAGCACATTGAGGCGCTGGGCAAACTCCCCGCTGTCGACAGCCGCTGGCAGGCCAAATTCGGCCGCGCGATGACGGCCGCCGATATCGATGCGATCTACGCCGCGTTTATGCCGCTGCAAATCGCTAAGGTTGTCGATTTTTCCGCACCAATAGCCGGCGTGGTCGACACCATCGCCGCGCTGCGCGCCAAGGGCCTGAAGATCGGCTCCTGCTCGGGCTATCCGCGTCCGGTGATGGAAAAGCTGGTACCGGCCGCCGCCGCCCAGGGCTACGCCCCGGACCACTGGGTCGCCACCGATGACCTTACCGCCGGCGGTCGTCCGGGCCCGTGGATGGCGCTGCAGAACGTGATTACCCTGGGCATAGACGATGTGGCCCACTGCGTGAAGGTCGACGACGCCGCACCGGGCATCAGCGAAGGGTTACATGCCGGGATGTGGAGCGTCGGGCTGGCGGTGTCCGGTAACGAATTCGGCGCAACCTGGGAGGAGTACCAGGCGATGTCGAAAGCGGAAATCGCCACCCGCCGCGAGCGGGCGGCAGGCAAACTGTATGCCGCCGGGGCGCATTATGTGGTTGATACCCTGGCGGACCTGCCGGAAGTGATTGCCGACATCAATGCCCGGCTGGCAAAAGGCGAGCGGCCTTAAGCGGGTGAATTCACCTTCACTTTGGCCGCCACCAGCAGGCCGGTAAACAGCATCAATATCCCTGACAACACCAGCGGCGACAGCAGCCCTAAGTGGTCAAGCGCAATGCCGCCGACCGCGGCGCCGCAGGTGTTGGCCAGCTGGATCACCGCCACCTGAATCGACCCGGCTTTTTCCGCCTGATCGGAGAGGGAACGGGTGATCCACGTTGACCACCCCACCGGGATCAGCGCAAACGCGAAGCCCCAGATAATCGCCACCGTCGAGGCGATGATTTTGCTCTCTCCCCACAGCACCAGCGCCACCGCGCAGGCGGTCAGCACCAGCGGCGCGATCGCCAGCGCCGCTTTTACCGAACGCTTGAGCAGCACCGAGGAGAGCGAGGTGCCGATAAAGCTGGCGATACCAAAGCTCAGCAGCACCAGCGTCAGGCCGTCGACGTCAAACCCGGCGAGGGTCATGTAAACCGGGCGAATATAGGTAAAGAAGGCGAACTGTCCGGCAAAGGCCATGAAAATGGCGCACATTCCGGCCATCACCCCCGGACGCTTCAGCAGACCAAACATATTTTGCTGCTGAGCCGCCGATTCACCCGGCAGCGACGGCAGCGCTTTCAGCACCCAGAGCGTACACAGCACGCCCATCACCGCCGCGCCGTTAAAGACGTTGCGCCAGCCGATAAGCCCGCCAAGGAAACTGCCCAATGGGGCAGCAATTACCAGCGCGATCGATACCGCGCCGAAAATAATCGATAGCGCTTTCGGCACCACGCGCATCGGCACCAGCCGCATGGTCAGCGATGCGGACATCGCCCAGAAACCGCCGAGCGCCAGGCCCAGACAGGCGCGCCCCAGTAGTAGCAGGGTGAAGCTATCAGCGAAAGATACCAGCAGGCAGGAAAGGGTTAGCAGCAGCGAAAACAGGATAACCACGTAGCGGCGATCGAGCTCTCATGGCATTTCCGACGACGAGCTCTATCAGGCAATTCAATCTGCGCTTCAGGGCAAGGTGGTTGATTTAGGAGGAGGGGTTTATAAAAAGCGACTCAACAAGAATCGCGATCGCGCAATCATCCTTACCAAAAAAGCGCAGAGTATTGGTTTTATACCTTTCTATATGCCAAACAGGATATGGCCAATATCAACCATCGCGAATTAATGGGGTTTCGTGAGTTAGCAAAACACTATGCCAATCTCTCTGAAGAGAAAACGACGGCCTTAGTTAAAAGTAAAGAATTAGTGGAGATTTGCGATGACAGCAAAAAATAAATACAAAAGCCCGGCTTTCGAAGCGATCCATAGCGCTGCGTCGGGGCTATTCAGCGTTGGCGCAATCCCACAGGAAACAATGCGCCATTTTGATGAATCATGTCTCGCTAAACGACCGAGCGGAATGTCATTAAAATTGCTTAGCGTCGTACAAAAACACGGCCTGAAAATCCTACTGTAGTTATCCTGCCGGATGGCGCTTACGCTTATCCGGGCTACAAGTGACGAGTGCGGAAACCGTAGGCCGGATAAGGCGCAGCCGCCATCCGGCACAAAAAGCGATGAACCCCAGGCCGAATAACTATGAGATCAGTGCAGCCAGTGCACGCCGTCTTCCGGGAGAAACAGGTCGTTATAGCGCTGCTGAAGGTTATGCAAATCGCTCATATCCGGATCCAGCTCGCGCAGAAACCCTTGCGCCAGGCGGATCTGCGCGTCGGTGATCGGCGCCGCTAAACGCGCTTTTTGCATCAGGCGATACCAGTAATGCAGATTTTTTTCGCTGGCGTCGACAATTGCAACCTGCCAGATCAGCAGCACCTGGGCGGCGTTCTGCAGATGCGCTTCATTCGGCCGCTCCAGGTAACGCAAATACTCATTACCGGCGGTTTTTCCCAGCTGATCGATCATCGATTCCAGCGGGACAGGCGTGATGCCGAGGCGTTCGCTCAGGCGGCGGATCGCGCGGCGTGAATCAGAGGTAAGCACCCGAAATCCCACAACAAAAACCACTACCAGGGTGGCCAGTCCTATCCAGATCATGCATCCTCTCATCCAATCGCAGCCTGTCTATCATAATGGGAATTTGCCTGCTGTCGACTGTCGGACCTGGCATAATGCGCAAGAAATAAAAAAGCCCGGCGCGAAGGCCGGGCAAGGTTACCAAATACCTGGTGAATCAGGCGGTCTGCAAAATACGGTTCTTTTTCTCGCGGCGAATTTTACGCTCTTCAAAGATAGCCACGATGGCCATCAGGCAGATACAGCCGACGGCGGCGGCGTCCAGCGCCGCAAAGGTGCCGGCCCAGCCGGTCAGGCCGAAGACCGGGGTGCCGTCGGCGATCATCCCGAGACCCAGTTTGGCGAAGCTATCGCCGATCAGATAGGCGAAGGTGCCCTTGATCCCATCGGCGGCGCCGATCGCTTTTTTCGGTACGAAACCGACGGCGGCGACGCCGATCAACAGCTGCGGACCAAACACCAGGAAGCCCAGCGCAAACAACGAGGCCAGATAGACGTACTGGTTGCTGGCGTGTTGGTAAACCCCGAGGGTGGCGATAATCAGCGCCAGCGCGATGCAGGCCACCAGCGCGCGGCGGCCGTTGGCCAGATCCGACAGCCAGCCCCACAGCAGCGTGCCGACCAGCGCGCCGACCTCAAACAGGGTAAAGCCCTGAATCGCCACCTCTTTCGACAGCTTCAGCTCCTGGAAGGCGTACACGGTGGACCACTGATCGATACCGATACGCACCACGTAGAGGAAGATGTTGGAGAAGCACAGCAGCCAGATCACTTTGTTTTTCAGCACGTACTCAACAAAGATCTGCCACTTGGTCATCGCATTTTCTTCGGTCTCTTTGTCCTCTTCGCTGATCGCTTCGCCAAACAGCTCTTCCGCCGTGCCGAGGCCGTAGGATTCCGGAGAGTCGCTACCGTAGCGCAGGCCGATAAAGCCAACGATCAGCGCAATAATCGACGGGAAGATAAACATGCCGATCACATGGCCGTCGAACAGATAGTTGGCGCCAAACAGCGCCACGCCCGCCGCGCCCGCGCCGCCGAGGTTGTGGGAGATATTCCAGAAGCCGAGGAAAGTGCCGCGTTTGCGTCTGGGCGTCCACTTGGTGATGGTGGAATAGCTGCACGAGCCGCCGGTGCTCTGGAAGAAACCGCTCAGCGCATAGAAGGCGATCATCAGGAACAGGCTGGTAGAACCCGCCCCCATGCTGGCGCTAAAGCCCAGCATACAGATGGCGGAGAGGATCAGCATAAACGGCAGGAACTGCTTGGTGTTTTTGCCGTCGGCATAATAAGAGACCAGCGTCTTGCCCACGCCGTAGGTGATGGAGAAGCCCAGGCCAATCATCCCCAGCTGGGTCATGCTCAACCCGTAGGTGGAGATCATGTCGTTCTGCGCGATGTTAAAGTTCTTGCGGATCAGGTACATGGTCAGGTAGCCGATGAAGACCACCAGATAGGACTGCATGAAAGGTTTGAACCACATTTTGCGCCGCACATCGAGCGGCAGATCCAGGGTCGGCTTGCGCACCTGATTCAGAAAGGCCAGCATGGGTATCTCCTGAGCTGATTTTTTATGCCTGCGTAATAACCAGGCATTGTAAAAACCAGCGCGCCGTCTGGCCTGAGACGGCGTCCAGGTAAAACCGGGAAAATTTCTTAATTTTGCCCCGTTCGCGGCGAAAGGGTGAGCTACATCACGCTTCGCTGGCGGTACGCGGCGCCTGCGCGTTTAAAAACGGCAGCAGCAGCAGCGCGGAAATGCCGGCGGCAATCGCAATCACCACGAAGAATCCGGTCCAGTGCCAGATATCCATCACCTGCGCCAGCGGCCAACCGGAAAGCGAGGCGCCAAGATAAGCGAACAGGCCGACAAACCCGGTTGCCGCCCCGGCGGCTTCTTTATGCGAACATTCCGCCGCCGCCATGCCGATCAGCATCTGCGGGCCGAAAACGAAGAAACCGGTAGTGAAGAAGCAGGCCGCCTGCATGACATAGCTGGCGAACGGCATCAGCCACAGGCCGCCAACCGACAGCAAAATTCCGGCGGCGAAAATCAGGTTCATCGGCCCACGGTTGCCGTTAAACAGCTTATCCGAGCCCCACCCCGCCACCAGCGCACCGATAAAACCGCCCAGCTCAAACATGGTCACCGCCGAGTTAGCGGTCACCAGATCGACGCCTAGCGTCTCCGACATATACAGATTGCCCCAGTCGTTAATCGCCGCCCGCACCACGTACACCAGCACATAGCACAGCGACAGTAGCCAGATGTAGGGATTGGCCAGCACGTAGCGGGTCAGGATCGCTTTACGAGACATCCCAGCGCCTTCCTGCTGCTGGGCGATTTCCAGCGCATCGTGACGCCAGTCGCCCACGGCGGGTAACCCCACCGCCTGCGGGCGATCGCGCAGCCGCCAGCACAGATACAGTCCGGCGAGGATCGCCAGACAGCCGGCGATGGTCATCCCGGCACGCCAGCCGTAGTGCAGCGCCGCCGCTCCCACCACCATCGGGATCAGCGCGCCGCCGACGTTATGCGCCGTATTCCATAGCGCCCACCAGCCGCCGCGCTCGGTCCGCGAATACCAGGCCGTCAGCAGTCGGGCGCAGACCGGCGAGCCCCAGCCCTGGAAGAAGGCATTCAGCGCCCACAGCAGCGCGAAAGCCCATAGTGAGGAAGAAAAACCGAACAGAATATTCACCACCCCGGTGGCGATAAGCCCCAGCCCCATAAAATAGCGGGCGTCGGAGCGGTCGCTGACGATACCGGAGAAAAATTTCGACAGTCCGTAGGTGATATAGAACAGCGTGGCCAGCAGGCCAATATCGCTGCGGGTCAGGACGTTGCTGGCGAGAATTTCCGGGACCGCGGCGTTAAAGCTTTTGCGGGTGAAATAGAACAGCGCGTAGCCCAGCCAGATGGTCAACAGGATATGGCGACGCCAGTAGCGATAACGCGCATCAAGCTCGCGTTTATCGCTAATCGGCGCAGCGTCCGGCGGGGCTTTTAAAAAGGCGAACATCGGCGATCCTCTCAGGCGTAACGCAGCGGTAGATTGACGCACACCCGGGTACCGTGGGTGCAGGAGATCGTCAGTGTGCCGCCCAGGGCGGTCACGCGCTCGCGCATGCCGGTCAGGCCGAACCCCTGCAGATTCGACCCCGGCGGCAGGCCGCAACCGTCATCTTCCAGCACCAGCATTAGTCGCTCATCCTGCTGCCAGCCCTGCAGAGTGACAGCGCTGGCGCTGGCGTGCTTGACGATATTATTCAGCCCCTCCTGGCAAACGCGAAACAGCGTCACGCGCTGGTTCTCGCTCAGTCCCGCCTCGTTAATCCGCCAGTCGAGATGGCTGACAATGCCGCGGTCCTCCAGCTCCATCTCGCGCATCAACGAACGTACCGCCTGCTCCAGCGGCAGGTCGTCGAGCTGACGCGGACGCAGACGGCCTAGCAGTCTACGCACCGAGTCGTAAACTCCCAGCGACAGCTGTTCTATCAGCTGACCGCTCTGGCGCACGCTGGCATTGTCCGGCGCCAGCCGCTGTACGATCCCGGCCTGGGTGCGGATCGCGGTGATGGTCTGGCCGATATCATCATGGAGCTCGCGGGCGACGTCTCGCCGCACGCTCTCTTCGGTCTCCAGCAGGCGTTCAGCCAGCCGACGATTACGCGCCAGCTCGCTTTGTAATGACTGGTTCAGCTCGCGTAGCCGCTGGATCCCCGCCCCCAACAGCAGCCCGGTGAGGCTCTGTGCCAGCAGGGAAAGCAATAAATCGACCGGGTGATCGTGCCAGGTCTGGCTGGCAATCAAGGCGATAGCGTTCATCAGGGTGGCGATCAGCGCTCCCTGCCAGCCGTAGTGCCAGGCGAGGGCGATAATCGGCAGCGCCAGACAAAACGGGGTAAAGCGGGAGAGCTCGGCGGGCAGGCCAAGCTGCAGCCACAGGCTAATGGTGAATAACAGCAGATACCAGATCAGATGCCGCCCGCGCCAGTTAACCGGCTGCGCCACCAGCGCCGGCCCCAGCGGCCGCCAGACGGTGCTGGTAAGATAGTGCCAGAAAACCAGGCAGGTCGGCGCCAGCGTCAGGCCGCCGGTCAGCGTCAACAGCAGGGCGTTAAGCCCCTCGTCCCCCTCCGCCAGCCACGGCAGCGATTGCAGCAGCGCGGCGGCCATTAACGCCCCGCCCTGACGCAGCAGCGTCAGCCAGTCGCGCTGCTGCCGGTAGCGCGAGATCAACGCCACCGGCAGCAGAGTCAGCAGGCTTCCGGTCATCAAAATTATCGGGTGCGCCAGCGCCACCTCCTGCGCCAGCCATAAGATAAGCAGCCACTCGGTTCCCAGCAGCACTGGCCAGTAGCCGCGGGGGCATTGCAGCATTAACCCCAGCCGCAGGCCAAAGGGAAACAGCAGCACCGCTAAATCCGCGCGTTCCACCAGATGCAGACTGATGCTCCACAGGCAGAACCAGGCGGCCGCGAAGATAAAGGCGCAGCCGATGACCGACAGCAATCGTGAGACGACGGCCTTCATTGCCAGCTATCGAACATGCGGCGCGCCAGCTCAACGTCGTTGCTGACGCCCAGCTTTTCCAGCAGGTTGGCGCGGTGTACGTGGACGGTTTTCGGCGACAGACCGAGCTCGGCGGCAATCTCTTTCACCGCCATGCCCTGCGCCAGCTTTTCCGCCACCTGACGCTCGCGTTTGGTGAGCGGATCCTGGCGCCCGGCGGCCAACTTCATGGCGATATCCGGCGTGAGATAGCAACCGCCCGCCGCCACCGTGCGTACCGCGGCGATAAGTTCATCGGGGCTGCAGCGTTTCGACAGGAAGCCGCGCGCGCCGGCGTTCAACGCCTGCTCGATCAGCGCCGGGCTATCGTGTACCGACAGCATGATGGTCGCCATCCCCTTCGGCAGCTGGCTGAGCAGCTCCAGCCCGGAAATATCCGGCATGGAGATATCGCAGATACAGACCTGCACGCCGCGCCCCGGTAGCCCCGTCAGCGCCTCGCGGCCGCTACCAAATTCGGCGACAACCTGAAAATCAGCTTCCAGCCCCAGCAGCTGAGCAAAGCCGGAGCGGACAATCAAATGATCGTCAATAAGGGCGATGGTGGTCATGGTGTGTCCTGGTGCCTGAAAACGCCGGATGGCGGCGTAAACGCCTTATCCGGCCTACGGATTCACTGCTTGTAGGCCGGATAAGCGCAGCGTCATCCGGCAAAGGCGCTTACCTTAGCGATAAGCGCGTGGCTGTTCAAGCCTTGAGCGCTATTCGAAGAACACCGCAATTTTGTTAAACATGGTGGGATCGGACTGGTTACGCGCCACTTTGGTGACATCTTCCAGCTTTTCAATCTGGCTAATCATCTGCCCCAGTCGCTGGTCATCATTTACCAGCAGCCAGATGCGGCTGTGTTCGCTGCCCTGAATTGGCAGACAGAGAATGCCTTCGACGTTAAACGCGCGACGGGCAAAAAGCCCGCAGACGTGGGTCATGACGCCGGGATGGTTGCGGACGGTGAGTTCCAGAATGACGTTATCACATTGTTTTTGCATGGCTTATTCCCCCACCATTTCAGTATTGGCCGCACCCGGCGGTACCATCGGATACACTTTCTGCTGTGCGTCGATGCGCACGTGGATCAGCGCCGGCCCCGGACGGTCGATAATCGCCTGCAGCGCCGCCTGCGGATCGACTTCATTATTTAAATCACAGGTTTGCAGGCCAAAACCGGCGGCAATCTGCATAAAGTTAATCATCCCCGGATAGGTGGCGGCAAAAACGCCCTGCTGATAGAACAGGCTCTGCTGCTGATGCACCAGCCCCAGCGCTTCGTTGTTCAGCAGGATAATTTTTACATCCAGCTGATTTTCGGCGGCGGTGGCCATCTCCTGAATATTCATCATCAGGCTGCCGTCGCCGGAGAAGCAGATAACCTTGCGCTGCGGATTCGCCAGCGCCGCGCCGATGGCCGCCGGCAGGCCGAAGCCCATGGTGCCGAGGCCGCCGGAGGTCAGCCACTGGCGCGGACGATTGAGCGGGTAGGCCTGCGCCGTCCACATCTGGTGCTGGCCAACGTCGGTAGTGATGATCGCTTCATCATCCACGCAGGCGGCCACGGCGTTAATCAGGCCGTAATGGGAGAGCGGGTCGCTTTCCTGCGGGATGGCGCAGGGGAATTCGCGCTGCAAGTCGGCCACCAGCTGGCGCCATTCCTCGCGCGGCTGAGCCTCAATCTGCGGGTTCAGCTGGGCTAAGACTTCCGCCACATCGCCCTGAATCGCCACGTGCGGTTGCTTAATTTTGCCCAGTTCGGCGCGGTCGATATCGACGTGGATAATCTTCGCGTTCGGGCAGAACTGCTCGGTCTTGCCAATCGCCCGGTCATCAAAACGGGCGCCTAAAACAATCAGTAAATCCGCCTCCTGCAGAATGAAGTTGGTGCTGCGCGCGCCGTGCATCCCCAGCATGCCCAGCGACAAAGGATGCGCCTTCGGCAGCATGCCCAGCGCCATTAAGGTCATGGTGGTCGGCAGGTTGGCTTTTTCCGCCAGCTCACGGATCGCCTGCGGCGCGTTAATCACCCCGCCGCCCAGATACAGTACCGGGCGTTTCGCCGCGTTGATCATTGCCGCCGCTTCACGCACGCTTTCAGGCGCGAATGCCGGTGCCGGGGCGCGCTCGCCAGGCTCAGGCAGCGCTTCCAGCTCAATGGTCGCCGACTGCACGTCCTTAGGAATGTCTATCCACACCGGCCCGGGACGCCCGGACTGGGCAATACGGAAGGCGTCGCTGATCACCTGCGGCAGCTCGGCAATGTCGCGCACCAGATAGTTATGTTTGGTGATGGGGATAGAGATGCCGTAGGTGTCCACTTCCTGGAAGGCGTCGGTACCGATCATCGAGGCCGGTACCTGGCCGGTGATGCAGACCAGCGGAATCGAATCCAGGCGGGCATCGGCGATCGCCGTCACCAGGTTCGTCGCCCCCGGGCCGCTGCAGGCCATACAGACCGCCGGCTTGCCTTCGGTACGCGCCATCCCCTGGGCGATAAAGCCCGCGCCCTGCTCGTGGCGCGCCAGGATGTGGCGGATCTGCGTGCTCTGGCTTAAGGCATCGTAGATAGGCAGGATGGAGCCGCCCGGAATGCCGCTGACCATAGTGATACCCTGGCGCTCCAGTAAATGAACAACCAGCTGCGCGCCGGTAAAGCGCATTGTGTTTAATGTGGTGCCCGAACTTGCCATGCTCCAGTCCTTTTCTTCTGGGCCGACTTTACCGGGGGGCTCGCCAACAAAAAACCCCGCTCGGTTTGCGCCGGCGGGGTTTGGAATTCGTGTTGTTCCGGACCCTACGGCGCATTGCCGACGACGACCACCACAGACACGACGACCACCGCGGCTGGCGCGGTTTTTAGTAGGGTCGAAGCGATCAGGGTTGCGTTCATTAGGGACCTGTTGTGTCGAAAAATAAGCTGAATTTATACAAACACAGGTTTTACGTTTTCACAATGGATTTATTTTCATCCACGAAAATTTGCGCGAAAGATCACAGTTCGGCGCAAAAGGGCAGAAAACAAAAAACCCCGCCGGAGCGAGGTTTTTATCAGCATGGTTACAGGTGGTAGCCGCAAGCACACTGTATTACGTCAACGCCAAAAGTATACGCGATCGCTGCAGTTCGCGCAATTTAAGGTCGGTTTTTCTCTGTCATAGAGTATGGATGAGAGGGGCGGATTTGTCCAAAAAATACTGTTCATCCATACAGTATTTATCTATACTGGGTGTGTTCACTTTGTGCCATTCGGGGGCCGCAAGTTTGACCGGCGCAACGAAGTCCTGGCTGAAACGGGTGGTGCCGTCAGTGCCTTAACCCCGGGAGAGCACACTGTGTTACGTCAACAACGTGCAGTCACTGGCCCGCGCGGCAACGCGTGGCTCAGCGCTGCGCACCCCTGTCGTTGCAGGCGGCGGGCCGGGAAGCCGTTCATGGAAAGGACGAACTATCGGCCAGGGCAGACGCCGCCGGCGACAGGCAGGGATAAGCTGGCAACGGGCAGCGGAAAGGTACGTCAGCTTATTGTGCTCCTTAACCACAGGAGACGCGCGTATGGGCGGAATGGATATTATTATTTTGATCCTGAAACTCATGGTTGCTGTGTTGCAACTACTTGATGCAGTCCTGAAACAGTTCCGCTGATTCAGGTTCAAGTCGCACCTGAGGGGGGCGGGAAACCGCCCCCCTGCAGGCGCCCGCCGGGCGTCCCGGGATGACTTGATGGAGGAAGCTATGCCACCCCTGTTAATTGCCGCCACGACGCCGGATGCCCCGGGGTTCGCGGCGCTACGAATTGAAAGCCTTGAACAGCATTTCAATATGCTGCGCCGCCTGGCGGAAAACTGGCAGAGCGGCAAAAACCGCTTTAACGCGCCGGGCGAAACGCTGCTGGGCGCCTTCGTCAACCACCAGCTGGTAGGGGTATGCGGCATCAATAGCGATCCCTTCAGTCCGCAGCCGCGGGCCGGGCGCATTCGCCACCTCTACATCAGCGAACGCTACCGTCGCCGGGGCATCGGCCAGCAGCTGCTGGTCTCGGTTATCACCCACTCCAGCGCCTGGTTCGACTTTCTCAACACCCATGCCCCGGCGCAGGCCTGGCCCTTTTATGAAAGGCTTGGTTTCCGCCCGGTGTACGATGAACCGCGGGTGACGCATCGCCTGTTTTGTTCGCTTTAACCCCCGCTGGCAGGCAGCGCGGGCGCGTGTTACATTCCGGTGACCTTCACTGTTGAACCTGTCTGCGATGACCCTCACCGTATTCTGCATTTTGCTGTTCGCCGCCCTGCTGCACGCCAGCTGGAACGCTATCGTCAAAGCCAGCGGCGATAAAATGTACGCGGCGATCGGCGTCAGCGGCTCGGCCGCGCTGATCGCCCTGGTGATGCTCCCCTTTGCCCCGCAGCCCGCGCTGGTCAGCGCCCCCTATCTGCTGGCGTCGTGCGCGTTACAGGTGGTGTATACGGTGCTGGTGGCGAAGACCTACCAGGTATCGGATATGAGCCAGACCTATCCGCTGATGCGCGGCACTGCGCCGCTGCTGGTGGCGGCGATAAGCGTGCTGTTCCTCGGCGATCGTCTGTCGCCGCTGGCCTGGCTGGGTATCGGCGTCATCTGCCTGGCGATTCTGGCGATGGCCTTTAACGGCCGCGCCAGCTCGCGCAAAGGCATCGTGCTGGCGCTGATCAACGCCTGCTTTATCGCCGGTTATACGCTGGTGGACGGCACCGGCGTCCGGCTGGCGGGCTCGGCGCTGGGCTACACCCTGTGGACCTTTTTTATGAACGGCTTCTGCCTGCTGTGCTGGGCGATGGTGGCGCGACGGCGTGAGGCCAGTCGTTATTTACGTCAGCACTGGAAAAAAGGCATCCTCGGCGGGATCGGCACCATGGGCTCCTACGGCCTGGCGCTATGGGCGATGACCCAGGCCCCGCTGGCGGTGGTCGCCGCGCTGCGTGAAACCTCCATTCTCTTCGGCGCGCTGATCGCCTTTATCGTCCTGAAAGAGCAACTGATGCCGCTGCGCATCGTGGCCGCCTGCGGGATTGCCGCCGGGGCGATCCTCCTGCGCCTGGCGTAGCCTGAGATGGCAACATTAGTTGCCGTTCCTGTTTACATAATCTGCCTGGAATTCCCTCAACAATCGGCACTTTGCAGTTGTTCTGTCATTTTAATATGGTAGATTCCTCCATCGTTTACGGGATGTGGTAGTCACATATTCTTCATTTCTCTTTACTCACAAAGTATTCATCGACATGAAACGGCATAAGAACTTCAATTTGTTGTTGATGCTGGTACTGCTGGTGGCCGTCGGCCAGATGGCGCAGACCATTTATATTCCGGCCATCGCCGACATGGCGGTCGCGCTGAACGTCCGCGAAGGGGCGGTACAAAGCGTGATGGCGGCCTATCTGCTGACCTACGGTATTTCACAGCTGTTCTACGGCCCGCTCTCTGACCGCGTCGGTCGCCGCCCGGTGATCCTCGTCGGGATGTCGATTTTTATGCTGGCGACGCTGGTAGCTATTACCACCCATAGCCTGCCGGTGCTGATCGCCGCCAGCGCCATGCAGGGGATGGGCACCGGGGTCGGCGGCGTGATGGCGCGCACCCTGCCCCGCGACCTGTACGAAGGCGCTCAGCTGCGTCATGCCAATAGCCTGTTAAATATGGGTATTCTGGTCAGCCCGCTGATTGCGCCGCTGCTCGGCGGCATCCTCGACACCCTGTGGAGCTGGCGCGCCTGCTACGCTTTCCTGCTGGTCCTGTGCGCCGGGGTGACCTTCAGCATGGCGAAGTGGATGCCGGAAACGCGCCCGGAAGGGGCGCCGCGCACCAAACTTCTGGCCAGCTACAAAACGCTGTTCGGCACCGGCGCCTTTAACTGCTATCTGCTGATGCTGATCGGCGGCCTGGCGGGGATTGCGGTATTCGAAGCCTGCTCCGGGGTGCTGATGGGCGCGGTGCTCGGCCTGAGCAGCATGGCGGTGAGTATTCTGTTTATTCTGCCGATCCCGGCGGCGTTCTTCGGGGCGTGGTTTGCCGGCCGCCCCAACAAGCGTTTCCCGACCCTGATGTGGCAGTCGGTGATCTGCTGCCTGCTGGCAGGTCTGATGATGTGGATCCCAGGGCTGCTGGGCAACATGACCGTCTGGACCCTGCTGGTGCCTGCGGCGCTGTTCTTCTTCGGCGCCGGGATGTTGTTCCCGCTGGCCACCAGCGGCGCGATGGAGCCGTTCCCGTTCCTCGCCGGAACCGCCGGGGCGCTGGTGGGCGGCTTGCAGAATATCGGCTCCGGCGTGCTGGCCTGGCTGTCGGCGATGATGCCGCAAACCGGTCAGGGCAGCCTCGGCCTGCTGATGATGCTGATGGGCCTGTTGATTCTGCTGTGCTGGCTGCCGCTGGCCTCGCGCTT